>Ga0247823_10001123_pt1 | contig 22372 bp, 15 predicted proteins | sample 13C_PalmiticAcid_2_FD_192426 | JGI IMG/M metagenome (GOLD analysis project Ga0247823, IMG submission 192426) | Soil microbial communities from agricultural site in Penn Yan, New York, United States - 13C_PalmiticAcid_Day30 | ecosystem: Environmental > Terrestrial > Soil > Agricultural land... | reverse complement strand
AACCGCCTCCTCGCCTCGGCCTCGTCCCAACACCCCATGCTCCGCAGCCGCGCCACCCACCGGCTGTCGTCGTACACCATCTCGCGCATGCGGCGCGACGTGCGGGCGAAGCGGATCTGGTCGGCCACGGGGAGGTAGTCGAGAATCGTGGAGAGGATTTCTGTTTTGCAGTTGGGGATCAGCAAGTGCCAAACTTAAACAAGCGGGCGGAATGGCGCGGGTGGACAAACCAGCCGGCAGCACAGGTTTGGTATCAATCATCTCGGCGGCCTGGAGGGTTTGGAGGATGCTGGTCTTGGGCGCCGCAGCACCGGCGGCTGCTGCCGCTCTTCGCGTGGGGGCGGACATGGTGGATGGTTGGTGGTTGATGATTGATACAGGGCGGACGGGTAGAATGGAAAATAAAATGGTTGGTCTCGTCACGTCGTCATGGCATTAGGATGAGTAGGTTCGTGGAGGGGGGGAGGCGGTGTTGGAATGATGTGATGATGGGATGGGGATGCTGGGTGATACCAAGATCCCAGCTTATGGGATGGGGCATCAAGATGGAGGGACCCTGGCATGGGTGGCTTGCGTGTCATTGAGCGGGAGTGGATTGTTACATACAGCACGAGCCCTGAATACGGGAACGGAAACTTACCAGGTAGCTGAAATTGGGGGCTGTCAAGGGTCCACAGTTGGTGGCAGTTGGCTTGTACAACCTCAACTTCACCCCTGAACGCTACCTACCCTTCAACTGCCAACCTCGCCTCAAACCTTGACCTCGAAATGCCGAATTATACGCATGATGCATCGCAAATCAGAGCCATCTATCATGGCTGTCGTAAATCTAGAAGAGATAACTCCACTTGCTGTGGCCCATTCCGTTACTCCCCGTTTTCCATTCCCACCTCCTCCCTCCTGCTGCAGTTCCCTACCCGTCAACCCTCCGGCTCTCCGCCGCTTCAGCAGCCAGAAACCGACGAGTAACAACATTCACACCCTCCTTATCACCCCGTCCTTGTCTAGGATGCATGTGCCCAAACAAGCACGTCCACAAGTCCGCCTTGTCCACCGCCTCGCCCGAGATGCCGTCCCTGCCCATCAGCTTCGTCAAGTGCGCCTGCTGCATCTCGAGCGCGTTGGCCTCGTCGAGGTTCGCATCCAGCAGCTCGGGCGTCGACTCCTTCGACTTGCCCTTCAGGTTCCGCCCCATGTGCTCCATCCGCCGCTGCACCGACAGGTCGTAGATCGACTCCTCCACCGTGCCGTCCACAATGTACAGCCACACTGTGGTCTCGTGCTGCTGCCCGATCCGGTCGACTCGCGCAATCGCCTGCAGCTCCAGCGCCGTGTTGAGAAGCGGCTCGCACAGGAAGACATGGCTGGCGTTCACCAGGTTCAGCCCGCTGGCGTGGGCTCGCGCGTGTAACAGGAAGACTTCGGTGCCTGGGTCCTCCTTGAAGTTGGTGATACCGTGCGCTTTGTCAAACGAGGTGAAGCCGATGCGATACCTCCGGAAGGCAAGGGCAAGGACGTCCAAGAATTCCTTGTACTGCGAGAATATGATGGATTTGGCTCCAGGATCCGACTCTCGAAGCCAGAGGAGATGGCGTGTCAGCATGTCCACCTTTGTCGTAAAACTCGGCCCATCCAAGTCGATGTCCTTGATCTCGGCCAGCTTCTCGGCGTTGAACTCGGTGTAGATCGTCGAAACCTTCTTGGTTGGAGAAACGTTGGTTTTCTCCGGGCTCTCGTCGCTCCTGTGGTGCGTCTCCGAATGCACCTTGAGCTCTTGCGGTTTCAGAGTGATATCATGGAGGTTGGATGGGTGCAAATGCTTCTTGCATATGGGGCAGTTGCGGTGCGCCCGGAACCACAGCGTGATGCAGTCTTTGCAAAACTGATGTCCACAGACTGTCAAGACGCCGATCGTGAACGTCGACTGGCAAATGACACACATCCGTTGCTCTTCGGAGCCGGTCTCGGCCTCCTTGAGGTGTACAACTGCCAGCAGTTAGCAATCTACCATGATATCCCTTGTTTGGGACGGCTTACGGTATCGGTGCTTGGCCTCCACAGTAGCCAGCTTCGTCTGCAGACCCTCTTCTTGCCGCTGTGCTGTCTGCAAGGCGGCATCCAGAGCTTCAGCTTCCAACGAACCCTCATACTCGCCGACCATGTCGGAGACCTCCTGCAGTTGTCGATAGTACTCGATACGAGCATTCAGCGTGTCCATAAAACGCTCGATCTCCTTTTCCATGGTCGTTGTGGCCTTTGTCTGTTCAGCCTGGTGACGGAGTGTTGCTTTGAGCAACTCCGAGACAACACTGAGTTCGTTCGCAGATCTCGAGCTCCCTGCCGCTGCTTCGTGACGGAGCTTGACAGAGAGAGCTCGCATCTCTGAGACCAGTCCCCGCATTGACGACAGCGGGTCGGCTTCGATAAATTGCGGTTTGACAGTCTCGCGGACCTTCAAAAGCTCAAGAAGCTTCTCCGGAAAAGGGCCGTCCCCTTCAGAAGCCAACCGAGCCGCCACTTTTGTCTCGTGTTCCACCAGGAAATTCTTCTGCCCCGTCACAGAGGCGTGGCGGTCCGCAAGCGCCGTTCGGAGGATCTGGAGATAAACTAGGATCTCATCCTGGAGCTTGGTCGATTGCTCGTACTCTTCTCCGGTGGTCTCCTCGTTCTCTTCATCGACAAGCGGCCTGAGCAGAAGCTGAATGACATGTTCGCGCCAGTCGTCGATCTCAACGGCTTGTTCATCCAACGCCACGACGAGTTCTTCGAAAGCATCAGCAACCCTGCGGCTCTCGATGCCTTTCTTGTCGACAGACTTGAACACCGGAATGACTGCAAACGTTTGCTGCGCAGCGGCTCTCACGAGCCTCTCCATCAGCTTTCTAGCCTTACCATGACTCTGCGGTATCATTAGCCACGCCATCAACTTCACACGGAGATTTTTTTCCCGTCAGAGGTGAAAAAATCCCAACGTACCTCCTGAAGAATCTCTTTTCTGATCTCTTTGGCACGGTCATACGCCTCCATCTCCAGCTTCTCCAAGCGTTTGAAATCGTCCGAGTCCGGGACAGTGATCTCCTGGTTCGACTTCATCGAGAAGTATCCATTGGCGCAGAAGAAGACTGCCCTGTGTTGAATCTCGAGCGCTGACCGCAGCCGACGCCGGGCCTCTCCCACCCGCGGCGGCACGGCATCCTCGCGGTCTTCTGCATCGCCATCACTCGGCTCAGGTCGACTCTCGCTCGCATCTCCCTTGCGAGCCTCTTGAATTTCCCGGCTTAGCTGAGCCCGACAATCAGCCACCATTTCCGTGCTAGTGGCCAGCACCTCCTGCCAGATCGTCAGGGCATCCTTCTCCCTTTTTTGGCAGGCAAGAACATGGCCTCTCAAGAGCTTGGCGGAGAGAAGATTGCGCTGGTCTGTCCGCCTGGCGCTATCGGTTTGCTCGAGCATCGCATCCAAAACCTCTGCGACCGTCCTCATCGGGCCAGCCTTTTGTCCAAGTGCCCGCCGGTTCCGATTTCCAACTTCGGGGTGGAGGACGGTCTGCCGGAGCCGGTCGAGCGCCACACGCATGGCACTCTGCACGGCAGGATCCTCGGGGTCCCAGTCCCCCTGCAGAGGTGCCCCCCGAGCGTCTAGACCGCAGGTTTCGGCAAGCTCTTCGAACAAGCTCTGGTAATGCTGTTCTTCAACCGCGGTGAAGGGCATCGTGATGACACAACGCTTCTGGGGTGGGATGGCAATCTCATTTCTCACGAGGCTCTTGCTGTGGCGCATCGATATGGAGCTGAAGATCTTTTGGAATGATGCCTTGTCAAAAGTAGTGAGGTGGTTCCAAATCTTCGTGTCTGACGCGTATGGTTCGTAGCGAAGAAAAAGGAGCAGGCCACGAAGATCTAGGACAACAATGTCAACTCGAGGCACTGATAGACGAGGAGGGTTTGAGCTTTTCTTACCTTTTTGGATGTCATCCTTGACTGGTGTGCCCGTGACGGCCCAGGCGTTGATGCGAGGGATCATTCGGGCAAGCTTTGCCGCATTGTTGGTCCAGTTCTCCACCATCTGGGCTTCGTCTATGCACACCCGCCACCATAAAAGCTGGACCAGAGGAGATCTGCGACGCTCGTACTGCTTCTCGTTGCGCATGGAACGTAGCGGCTCGTCCGACGCAGCCCAGATCTCGGTCCTGAGAACCTCATAGGTGGTCACCACAACATCCTGCTCGGCCAGGTACTCAGCCGAAATCTCAGACCCATCCTTCATCTTGGCAGATTTTTTGACTCCAGGATAAAACATGACCTTGAGACTCGGAGCGTGTCGATTGAGCTCAGAGAGCCACTGGTCAAGGAGAGACGAAGGGGCCACAATCAGAGTCGCCGGGGTCGCGAGAAGTTCCCGTCCCAGGAAAGGATCGTAAACCATGACCGAGGAGGTAGGGCGCGAATGTAAGAGGATCAATGCAATCATCTCTAGAGTTTTCCCGAGGCCCATTTCCTCTGCAAGGATGCCTCCACGGAAATGTTGGAGAGATCGGAACAAGGCAATGCGTTTGGTGGCAGCCCCGAACAATGGGCTAAGGTAGATTTCGTTTCCATCGACGTCTCTGGCCTGCGTAAAGGAGATCGGAGGCTCTGATGAGGTCGGCGACACATAAGGACAAACTCCCGCTTGGTTGCTTTGAGTGTCCTGGTGCCAGTGCACGCCTTCCCGCCGCAGCAGCCACTGGACAGCCCTGCGCTGGAAGGGGTAAAGGTCTGCCTCCAACTTTTCGATTTTCATGGATGATACCTCCAAATCCAAGGTTTCTTTGTCGGGAATACAGGCCGCTTGATAGAAGTCTTGGGGGAACCATGAAGGTTGGGTGCTTCGTGCCTGGGGCAAATCCAGATTCGGGTAGAGCGTCTCAAAAACCCCATCACGCAGAGTCTGCTGGGAAGCCGAGTTCAGTCGCCCGCTCCCCCACAATGTCGTCCTCTCGTTCCATCGGACTTCAAAGGACAGGTTCAGCTCGACCGACCCCCCATTTTGGCAGATGGAGATGTCCACGGCAGCCCAGAGGCAACCCTCTTCGCCGGGGTCAAAGCCCTGAGTCTCTGCCACACGAAGAACCGCCCTCAACTTCGCGGTAAGACTGCTGTCGTCCAAAGAAGCGCAGACGCAGAAGCCGGGTCCTCGATAACTAGCGCGCGGTGTGATTTGTACCCGGTAGGTGCCACGAGCGGGCTCCTCCGGCGACGAACCGAGGAGTTCAAGGGCGAGAACATGCCCCACGCTTGTTCGAGTAATTGCCGAGAGTCCTTGTGGTATACCTGCCTCGGCACAAGTGACTGTGATCTGTTCCCGGGCGAGGCAGATATAGTCGTGAACTTTGACGGTCTTGGCGCGCTTTCTGGGACGGCTCGACGATGCTTGAGCTACCACACCAGCCTGGAGTGGGATCGACCGAACGCATTCTATCAAGGCGGCAACGTTCTCCGACTCGGGCCTCTGGCCGACTGGCGTCCGGGATTTCCGGTTTGCTTTAGCCCGAGGCATTATCGCTGCGCTGGCGGGGCGTTCTGGGTTGAGCCTGAGGGTGTATTTATGCCGGAGCAGGATCTGCAATCTTGTGGCTGAACCACGAGAGAAGAAGCGCCGCCGTCGCCGGTGGCAATCTCATAAGGGAATGCCTCAAGAGAAAGAGGAGAACAAGACAGATCAATATCTGGGTTATCCGAGTCTCCTTGATAACGACTATTGGCTCATGATTGGGTGGTCGTGAGTGCTAGATTCCAAGTTTGAGAGGGTGATGGAACTGTCACTGCCGTAGAAATGGAGGATGGAAGATGGATGCAGAAAGACTGCAAAGGTGAAAGTTGGATGCGGAGGTGAAGGAGCGAGGATGAATGGCGGCATTGCCCATAAGTGACTTATACGACCCTGGCCAATGGGCTGCCGTCGCCGCTGTAGCCTTGGGGAAGCCCCACCCTTAGAGCTTCTGGGACATTGTGATTGGTGGCGTGCGAGGACCTCTGCTCTCGGCCCCTGCTCCGGAATTTCTACGGCTGCGAAAACTTTCCACTCGCGCCAGCCCGTTCCGGACGCGCGAACAACCTGGAAGCTGTCAAGGCGCTTTGAAGTCGTCTTGACCTGTCATGATCCTTGGCCACCATCAGTTGCAAGAGCCACTCCTTCAATAGGTAAGATTTGATGCAACTCGCCCTGCTTTGGCATTGCCCCATCTATTTGGGTCAATTGGCTGCCCAGTGCCCGCAATTGCTGACTTCGTCGCGCAGCACGGATGAAGTCCCTACGGGTACAGTCTGCTCTGGGGCTCTTGTTCCGACCCAGCACCGCGCCCTCGATCGTTGCCCCTGGGCTCAGAGCGCAAGCACGATGGGCGCATAAGAGTGCGCAAGCCGAGCCGCCCTTGGTCCCCGCGCCGATCCCCTTCGTTCCCGACGTCGAGACCTTCCTCACCGTCATCGGCCGCGGCCTCAAACAACACGCATCCAAATTTCCCACATGGGAAGCCCTTTTCACCCTGTCATCCGACCAGCTCAGAGAACTCGGTGTCGAGCCGCCAAGGACGAGACGGTACCTGTTGAGGTGGAGGCAACGGTTTAGGGAAGGCAAATTCGGCATTGGCGGCGACCTCAAGCATGTCGAGAACGGTGCGGCGGAGCTGAGGGTCCAGGAAACAGACAAGCAGCCCCTGCTCCGTCTGAGGAATGTCGTCAATCTGCCTCCCGGCAAGAAGCTCGACGAGGTTTCGCCCTCCGACGTGACCCGGGTGAAGGGCTTCACAGTCCAAGGGGTCCATACGATTGTTGGCCCCTACGCGCTGCCCATGAAGTACGGCGGTGCTCGTATCACGGTGACAGAAGGGATGTGGGAGGACAGGAGGGGACACAAGGTTGATGGTGGTGAACGGAGACAGGCCGAGATCCGTTTCAAGAGGCGCGTGGCTGAGCGCAAGGCCTTGAGGGAGCAGCAGGGCTACTACTAGTGATCGAGTCGCCAGAGGGTTGCCGGGTGTGTCAAGAGCGTTTGTGTGAGATAAGGGACCTTAGGCTGCGGGCAGCAGCAGCGGCGCATCGCTTGTATGTAGAATCTGTACATTAATGGATTTGGCGTCTGGAATTCAAGATTGGAATCTTGCACGCAATCATGGGCTTGGCCGACCCACCTTTTCTCTTGACGTCCGAGGTCTTGCTTCATAAATCTGGGGATAATTCAGATGAAGCTAACGTTAGTTGCACAACTGGATGATCTGATATGTGCCGCGCTGGGAACTTCCGTCTCCTGAACCACCACATCGGATCCAACCCCGCCATCGGCCCCCTTTGCTGCGACCTTCCGGCTCTGGCAGACTGAATGTGGCGTCAGCAACCCAGGTTTACGACTGCGTTGTCAGCGTTGACTAATTGGGCCACAAGGGTCCTTCCGAACACCAAATCCGAGAAACAAAAACCATCCCTCGACCCCAATGTTTGGAGTCCAGACTTTGATGTTTTGTTCATTTCCTGAGGCACAGAGATCCCGACACGAATCGACAAGGCCGTTTCACCTCTTTGAAACACCGATCTGCGGCGTCGACAAAACAGCACGCGGCTGGAGAATCCTTGGCTGCCACGAAGCAGGCTGAGCAGCGCCCGCAATGCATCCTCCAAGCAGGCACCAGCAAAAAAAGGCACTGCCGCAGGCCAAACAGGCACCGATTTAACGAGAAAACGACGACTTTGTCCCATGACCCGCAGGAGTACGAAACAGCACACGAGTACTTATTCCAGTGTCGCAGCCTGCGTCCATCGTCACCTCGTTCGCCCACTTCGTTCGCCAGGCAGACGCCCTGCCCCCGGATGCTCGGTAATCACCCGCATGCGTCCGCAGCCGACCAAGGGAACGACATGACACAGGTGCAAGGCGCTCATTCCAATCCTCCAATCTCAATACTCAAACACCATCGGGTGAATTAGACACGATTCGGATGCTGCGCGGGATGGTTTGGCGAGTTGGTTGCTGGCACGGGGCACTGACGACTTTGACGACGCAAGAACACCAACATGGCCTGGCCTGACTCACTGGCGTGGACCCGAGGAGATCCTTCGACTCAACTCGACGACCTCTAGTTCGGAAACGGCAGGCTGCCCGAGGAGCGACTTGTCTTTCCGGTCCGAGCGTGCAGTGTCTGCAGTGGGCTAACCTGGAAGTCAAGGATGGAACTAACATTTGTCATCAGCTCTGGGTGAGCCCGCCCGTGGTCGCCGGCGGGCGCTATCTTTGGGAACTCCGGCTCGCTTGGCAGGCACCAGGGACATCGGGCCTTGGGGATCGGTGTTCAGGAGCCCGCGACACCGACTGGAGCTGCGATTTTACCCCTGATGGGCTGCTGGACCGACTGGGCTGAGTGGCTGGACCGTTGGACTGGTGGACCGCTCGACTGCTGGACTGCAAAGAGATGGATTGGGTCAAAGACACGCGAACAGCGCCAGAACGACAATGCGGAAGAGCTGCCGAGTCAGATCGGGCCAAAGTTTGCCCGGTTCCCAACGAGAGCGATGCGCCAAAGCCTTTTCGAGAAGTGGCAGGCATGGATTGCTATTTCCATCATCACATTGGCTGGGGAACGAAGGTTTTGGGCTTCCAGTGGTCTCGGGACGATCAACAACCCGAGTGGTGATGCCTTCCAATGCGGAAGGGGGCATCACTCCCAGCACCCGCGGTGGCTGTGATGGAGCATTCTGCAGCAGCTCGCGTGAGGCTCTTCGAAGCTAATTGTCTTAGGTTGTCTAAAACCGAGCGAGCCTCCGGACCATTCGGTTCCTGTGCCACAGACGGATGAGCAGGACGATGCAGAGCTCCAGAATTGGATACCGATGCAGGCGCACGGCAAAGATCTTCCCTGGTTGTTCGATGCTGCTAAAGATAACCTGCGGCTGAAAGGCGCACAGTTCAAGATCTCTGGTGGGCAGTGCCTTCCCTAAGCCCCAGATCCCGAACTCGAACCCGGACCGTGATGTGGGGGAGGAACTGGATCGGACAAGGCGGCGGCACGGTCGGGGGGTTTTGGTGTGGTGTGGTGCGCTGGGCGTTGTTCCCGGCACGCCTGCCGCAGCCGTTGAACGTTGCATCGGCGGCGCGCCTCATCTGATTCTTGGCAAGGCAGATTTCCAGCCAGCACACAAACATGGGATATCGGCATCTGTGCTGGCAACATGGAGAGGAGTTGAAGGGATACTGCTTTGACCAGAGACTCGGTTTTGCTTTTTGGTTCACCGACAATCAGTCTCTCAGACGCCCAATCGCCTTACTGGTGTGCTCAGGTAGGGGATGGTTCGCACCTTCCAAATTGGTCCACAACTATTGCTTCGGGCCTGCATGTGCATCGTGACGCACGACGCATTGCCCTTTCCTGACAGAATGGCGTCGACACTGGCACTGCAAACCTACCTAACAGGCGACTTTCAATCGTGGCATCTGTTGTCAATGAGACTTCCAAAGAGACCCGACAATCATCAACTAAACCTGAACCCTTGTTCTCCCAGTCTTGCTGAAGGTTGCCAGGGGGGGCTAAATTTAGAGACAGCCCGACTTGGGTTAGCCTCGTCTTGTTTCAGAAACCAAGCTTTCCACCACTTCGACGCCACAAGATTAACGCACCAGTCATGGCCAAGAACCAGCACTCGGCAGTTGAATGGCGAGCCAGCAGTCGGGGTTGAAGGTTGGTCTGAGAACTGAAGATTGGGGGTTGTGTGCCGTCTCTGGCCGTGTAAGTCCCAACACAGAGGAGCATCGCATTTCCAGCACATTGGATGCTCCAACCAAGCAAAGAGGATGCTCTTTTCTACCATTTTAAAGTTCAGGTAGAATGCCATCACTGGAGCAATTGAGTAACACTTTTTGTCAATTTCGCTGCAAGAGGTGACATGGCATCCCACGAAGGACCCTTTGTTGCAGCACAGCCAATCCGCTGCCAAGGAAGATTTCACAGACCAGCATCATGCCTGTCCAAAACGTGGAGTCTGGTCCGGGATCCCATCACTTCCCAAGCTGGGGCTCGCCGATCGGCCTCCACCAAAAGATCCCACTAACACTCGAATTGTCGAGAACAAGCGATGGGGATCCTCTGCCATCTCCGAGGCAGAACATCGTTGAGAGAACCAGATTGAGTGCGAGCCACGATCCAACTTGCGATCTATCGAGCGGCGCTGTTGCATCAAAAGCTAAATCAGGAACATATGACTTTGGTGACACCCAAATCAAGGGATCCCATTGGCGACGGAGCTTTCAGCTGAAAAACGACGAACCAGCTGCCCCGGACTCAACATCCTCCAAAGACAAACTCCCGTCAGGTCACGGCAATGGGTTGGACGGACCGCGGTGTCGGGCCCAGGGTTTTAAAAATAAAATAACCTCTTTCAAGTGGGCCGCCCTGTGGAACCTGGAGAAAACCTGGGACGACGATCTTCGTCCCGAGTCTGGGTGCCAGCGCCCAGTGGCCCGCGTCCCCTATTCGGCGCTTGAACCGAGTTGGTTGGCTGTGGCGATGCTTTTAAGCTTATTACCGGGTCAATATCACGGGTGTCGACAGGTGAGGAACATTCCACGGCAATGGCTACTGAAGTGGATGTTGCGCGGGCCGTTTCATGGTCGTAGGCCAATATCAAGCCACCTATAGTTATTTCGATCTCCGCCAGGGGCTGGGCGGACAAGCTGTAAGTTTTTGAATGAGTGGACTCGCCCACTCCACCACCAAGATCCGTGCGGAGCAGGCATGAGGTGCCCATCCTGGAGAACTTCAGATGCGGTTGCTGGACAGTGGGGGTTGCGGATTGCCCCAGGACAGGCATCGGAGATGGCCTATCCATGTGACGGGACAGGCAAAGAGATGCCGGCCAGCAAACCAGGGTCAAGGAGAGGGCAAGACCAAAAGTGGAGCAGTGAAAACACAACATCGAAGGGCACAGGGACAAAATCAGTTGCCGATGCTCGATATAGAAGCGAGGAGAGGTTAAACTTCTCAGCTCCAAATCCTCCCGCACACCCCGATGGGGCTTTCGGAACCCGCCTTACCTCGTGGAACACAAGCAGCGGCCCAACGGCCCATCGGCGGGACGATTGGTCCGAGGCACGATGGCGTCCGCCTCTGGCCGTGCCTCTTCTTCTCGATGCGTCCGCACGCCGAGACCCGGGCTCTCATCTCCATGCGGGACGAATTTGAAGCGGGAGAGAAGCCTGAACAAGACCCCTCCCTTCACACGACAGGTGGACTGTGGGCAGGGGCCCACAAGCCAGGCAAGGGTAACGGTCAAAGTTCCAGGTTGCGGCTTGGCCCAAGCGGGCAAGGTGACCCACTTGAGAAGCAAACGTGTAAACGGCCATTGGCCAGCCTTGACAAGCCTAATCTTCCAACGGTCCTTCCATTTTCACTCCATCTGTGGATGGGACCTGAAGCAACTGCAACCTGGCGGAAAAGAAACGGGAGGAACTGGGAGGCAGAAGTCATCGCGTCAACTTTCAACCTCTTTCCAGACCGAGTCTGCCTGGCCATGTGCAAACCCGAGGTCTCGAGAATGACACCAACGTCTCCCCGCCCTCCATGCTTACCGCACGTACAGATCGTCGCCGTTACATTCAGCCCTATGTACTGACAGACCTTGCATCAAGCAGCGTGCCCAGGTGGGTGACCGAGATCGCGGTGCGTTTCCATGGATCCAAGCCATGCCGGACTTGGACAAACTTTCCATCCTTCTCCACAAAGATGGGCAATGCGCCGCAGCTCTGCCCATGCCTTGGGTTGCTTTGCCCTCGTCTCGCAGGAAGCTTGCTGGCTCTCTGCTATCCCAAAGCAGCCGTCGCATGGGGGGGTTTTTCGAGTCACAGTGGAGAAACATGGAGGATGAAGCAACAACTCACCCGACTTCTTATTTTTTATTTTTATCCTGTAGCTCTTCAAGGTCAGCCTGTTCGCTCCCACGCCATGGAAGCCAAGCAAGTGCTCGGCGCCGGGTCCAGCGGACCGGCGTGATCGTATTGCTCGCATTGCCGAAGCCGAAGAAGGCCTTTCGTCACTGAGATGCTCAGCTGGTCCCGGGGTTACCTAATCTCGCTGTCGATCCGGATGTCGGTCATGACACACTCGCAGCGGCAGAGTCACATTGAGAATGAGGCTGGGTCCGCCCTGTGAATTGCAGCTGCCGCCAACCTGCCAATCTGTGCCCGCATGCGAGTGCATGTCGTCCCGGTGGCTCGCGAGGCACATCTGGGACCCCAATCCTCGCAGCAGGGGTCAAGGGGTGTGTGGACGGGATGGGGGGGAAGACACTTCATCTCCCGCTGCTGGGGGCTCGGCGTCCACTCAACACGCACGAGCAACCCCCCCCTCCATCCCAGCCCAGTGGCCCCGGATGAACGCATCATCCACGATGGGCCACACGCAACCCGTCAAACCGTCATCCCTGCTCCCGTCTCCCATGGCTCCATGGCGGGTGCGCCGCAAGCGTGCCATCTCCACTTCACTAAGCCCTGCCCCTGTCCCCTTGGAGGGTGTGCTGGGCAGTCGAGGCACGACACCACGCGGTACGACTCTACACTTCCTGTAGGGCCAGAGACTGGAACCACCCCGGACCAGGCCGCTCCACTAACAGACCCTGCATGGCCCCTCTCACCGGCACCGCTTCCAGCTCCCCCCATTCGGCATTGCCCGTCTTATATCGTAGCGTGGAGCTTCGCGCGTCATCCTTCTCTTCACTCCCCGACTCACCTCTCATCCGTACTCCGACCACGCCGCAAACACCGGCCTCCTAGCTCCTCGACCAGCAACTCCAACGCTAGGCCCCTTGTCACTTCCATCTTTGGTATCCTTTCGTCAGTCGCCTTCTCGACAAGGCAGCATCTTGTCGTCTTACTTACCTGTCCTCCTCGTCTCGATCAGTATATAAGTGATAGCTGCTTCCCGACTGGACGCCACAACATCCCAAACCAGAACCAAGCTCGAGCACCGTTCCCAGATCGGAAACACAAAAGACCAGGAGCAGCTCAAGAAGCAAAGCAGAGTCCTTGGCCTGTGAGCCTCATCTTCCCCTTTTTTACTTTTTGAAATGTCCTCATACCAACTCCCTGAAGACCAAGACTACATAGAGGTCCACCACCCATACGACTCGGAAGAAGAGTGGGACGACGCCGAGCAAAACAGCAGGCTCTCGACCACACCGAAGCTGGGCAAACTCTCACCTCCCACTTCCACCCGCTCAGGGAAAAGCCGCAGCAAGCGGAAGGGAAGCAAGACTTCTACGCAGTCAGGCTCAGACACAGAACGGGAACCGTCCAAGATGTCTTCAAGAACATCCAAGCACTCCTCGTCCTCTAGCTCCAGGAAAGACAAGCCTTCATCCTCGTCCAAGAAGAAGACAGACGACTGGACCGAGGTGACGGAGCCAGACGAGAGGAGACGCATCCAAAATCGGATTGCCCAGCGCAAGTTCAGTACGTTTACCCTATGCACGGCGCTCCCAGCAAACAACCCCCTCTAACCCACCGCTAGGAGAGAAGGCCCGCGAACAAAAGGACCGCGCCCAGCGCGACGCGCAGAACCAGCAATACGCCGGCGCCGCCTACCACATCCCCGACCCAGAAGACTTCACCCTCGACGACGGCGGCGACCTGTCCGGTCTGCCCTGGGGCGGCCTCAACATGCGCCACGTCGTCGCCCGCGGCCACGCCTCGGGCAGCACGGGGCACCACACCCACAGCCACCACAGCGGGCACACCACCAGCAGCGGCGCGATTCCCACGCCCGGGCCTGGGCCGGTCGACCAGGCGCTGTACCACATGGACCCGTACGGGTACGCGGCGCATCCCGGCGGCGGGGTCCTGGTCGGAGACGGGAGCAGCGTGGGAGGCGGCGGGGACGTGTACGGGTATGATTCGCCTTATGGGTACTACGATTTTGACGCCTCGGCTGGGGACGGGACACACTCGATGTGATGGCCGGAGGGAACATCTTTCGGTGAGTTTTACTCCTATGGCTTTGTCTTACTTGTGTCTCTCTTTTGGCACTGTCTGGATACCGATCAAACGTTACCCTCTTTTTTTGGTTTAATTTTACTGACGAATGAACTTGCAGAGGGCGCTTTGCTGATCGAAAGAACATGGGGGGTTTTGATCGGGGCTCGTGTCTCAGAGAGGGAATGATTTGCCCCCGTGGGCGACGGGCGACCCCTCCTTCGTTTCGTCGTGGGTTTTGGGCCGCATCAACGCGCCGAGACGACTCGGGGCGGTCGAGTTGCTTTCGTTGGTTTCTTTTCCTTGGGAGCATTTTTTCTCTTGATCTTGGTTGGTTGGGGAACGAGGGGGTTGGTGGCTTGCGAAAAGGTTACGGGAACACCCAGACGGAATGGCACTTGGCACACGACAAGTCTTTTGGGGGACTATGGGATAGATTCTCTCTCTGCTCGGGGTTTGGAGGCTCTTTCAGGGTTTTGCGCTGCACCTTTCCTCTCTTCTTCCTTTTCGCTTTTCCTCTCTTTTTTTCTTTTCTTTTCTTTTCTTTCCAACTCTACTTCTTTCGTTTCTACATATACCCCCACGTTGTGTCGATTAGATTCAGCAGTTCCTTTCTTTTCGTCGGTCCGGTGGGTTTAGCCAGGGGGCATACGGGGATGGGATGGGTGTTGTTCACTGGACGGGAGGCATTTTTCAGGGTCGCTTGCTTGCTTGGCTTACAGTATCATGATGATGGGTTACGAAATTTAACGTTAGAGACTTTGCTCTTCTCCCCTTTCAATCTCTGCTCCAAAGTCTTTCGTGTTCGTGAGCCGTGAACTAGGAGGTGACCCTGCTGCTGTTGCTGCCTGCTCAGGGGATATGCAGCTGTGGTTGGCCGGGGGCGCGCAGATTTCTAATCACGCCCTGTCCGCGACATCTTGTGGCTGCCCGACAGCCTTGTCAGGGACTTGGCGCAGGTGCATCTCCCAGGTTCCGAGGGCCTGGGTCATGAAATTCGCGAGCCGTGCGAGCTGGCGAGGCTGGTTACGCAACTCGATTCTTCGAATCTTTTTGGGGCCCTGAGAGGACGTCGAGGATGGGGTTGGTGTCCTGCCGGGCCATGTCACCATCCACGCGTACCGTCCCCCAAATATTTCGCAGCTTGCGCAAGCGACAAGACTGGCTAGGCCTGATTGATCTGTTCTTGTCACCTTCTCGTCCCGTGTCGTGTGACTCTTCTGGAAGACAGAAAAGCAGGCAGGCAGGGGGGTAGGCAGCGGTCTGGGCTTCGGAGTCGGCGTCGGGTCGATTCCCTCCAGGTTTGACGGGACAGACCAAGATCCACGTATGCGCCTCGCATCCGCGTGTGCCGCGTCGTAACTCCGTCCCATGCGCCGCGCGTGTGCGCTGGCTACGCGAGAAAACGTGACACGGTGCCATCTGGGGTGGGGGGGGAATTTGGACTTGTTCTTCCCGCCTGGGCTGAACACTTCGGTACCAAGGTGCGTCGTTCAAACCTGGAGATGGGATGGGCGGTGGCTGTGCAACCCTTCGATAATCTTCGACAGCCAGCCCCTGGGTGTCTGGACGGGACATTGATTAGTGAACACCTGCGCCTGTTGTTTCCTGCGGGGTGGTCCGGGCGGGACCTGATTCACCCGACGGCACACCGAGGACCACCGAAACGGTCACCGGGACAGCTGCGGGACGGGCTGGAGCAACACCTCGCCAGACATTATGGAAGAGAAGAGGGTCTGCCGATCTAACCAAAGAAGAACACCGCGGAGATGTCCAGACAGTGCGCTGAACACAGAAACGATGCAGTCATCTCGGTTTCGTTTGCAAGACTGAATGAGTTCAGCGCAGGTCCTCGGAGGCGGGGTGGTTTGACTGCCGAGGGGCTCTTGTCTGGGCTAGGAAAGGACAAAAATCCAAGAGCCGGGGAAGGGAACATTGGCTGAGGCTTGACTCTGCCGTCTGCCATCTGCAGGGCAGCCCGTGTTGTGATCTTGGCGTCTTGTGACGGGGGTGGTTATGTTCTTTGGTACGTCCGGATAACCATCCGGGGCGGCGTTTGTGTATCCGGCTCCATCAGACGAAAGATGGGACCCTGGAGACCCCGGAATTCGTCTATGTGGGTCTGACTGATCTCACCGCCCGGCACAAATGATCTGCTTGCTTGTTTCGTCCATTTCCATGGCTCGCATGTGGCACAGACCCTCGAACAAATCATGGAACCTTCGAATCTTCCCCGCCATGTTTTCATTTCACTGACCGAAGCTTCACCTGAACACCGCCGTGTTCCACGGAGCCAACCCAATTGCCAGCCGCTGCACCGAAACAGTATCCCCGTCCATCTGCAGCCCCATCACTTTCCGTCCATGCATGCTGTGTACATGCACAGTTGGCAAGTAGCACAGACAGAGAATGCTCGGTGAAGCCGGCGGCGCTGCCTCAAGTCTGGTTCGTTGCTGCCGCGGGCATGCATAGGCTGTCCTACCGCTGCCCTTTCTCCGGAGTCCTTGTCCACTCATTAGCGAAGGCCGGTTCCTGCATGAAGCGGCTGCGGAATTAAACACCCCAGCGGTTTCCAACCTGCTGCGGGTTCGACCTCCGGCTGTGCCTCGCAGGGCGAACGATGGAACTATGAGCCTATCACTGGGGGCCGGCCGTTGCAACCGTTGCGGAGTTGACGCAGGGGCGCATCGGACGCTGATGCACAGAGAACCTCATGGACGTGACCCATTTCCTGATCGATCAGCGATGCAACCGTTCGCTACTACGCCCAGACGCCATACGGCTATTTTGTAGGAGGTTTTCGCTTCCAGTGGACGAACACAACCTCATGTCAGGTTGCATCCTTTCCGCGCTGTGCCTTCGGCTCCCGCCTCAAATCAGCCACAAACAGCTGCACCAGTCAGGCTTCGGCAATTGCTCGTAGGCTTGAGGCAGAGGTGCTGGAGACTGTGCAATGGACAATGGCTGAGCACAGCTGTGCCGTCAAGAAGCCGGACAGCAAAATGGCGGACGAGGGGCGTCGAGGACCGAGGAGCCAACGAAAGCAGCCTTTCCAGCTCCAGTAGCCATGCTGCCCTGCTTCCTTGACATTCGTCTTTCCTTTCACCGTCACTCCTCTCTCACAAGATGTCAGGAAGCGCTGCTACGCGATGAGAGACCCCGTGGCTCGAACCTCACCGTATCCATACCGGTGGTGTCTGAGTTTGTCCGCAATTTCGGCATAAGTACCTGTGGGGGAGTGGAATATCGAGCACTCCATCCCACCACAGAAGGAAAGTGGCTAGCTCGCCTCTGGCCAAAGGAAGCCATACACCAAACCCCGGATTTGAGGCGTCTTCATCCCCTTTTTTCTCTGGAAGCAAATCTCATTTCAAGATTAAGAAGAAAGGTCAGTTTCGTAGACAGGTTTTGTCCGAAAGGAGGTGGTGTCGTCGCCGACCCCAGATTAGATGAAGGCGTTGAGATCTGGGGGCCAAAATCGGGCAGTGTGGGCCTGCTAGTCTTGACCCCCAACGCGAAACGGCCCCCACGATCGGTCCCCACGTTTTTAGCTGCCGTGGACCCCTGTGAAACAGGCCAGCAAGATGGGATGCCAAGACAGTCTGGGCCCGCATGGAGCTGCCGACGTGAACGTGTTCAGAAACGCACCCGAGAGCTCCTGTTGAACATCACGCGCCCTGCTTCACCAGGCTGCGATGAAGCTGTAACCGACACCAATTCTTGAAACGAAGCTTCCGACGAGCACAGCGATGGCGTGGGGACGCCAATCGAGCTTTGTGCTCGCTCTTTTGTGGCTGCAAGCCCTCCTCGCCGGGCTGGGCATCGCAAGCACAGCAAGCGCAGCAAGCACTCCCAACGAGCACGAATCCATCCTCCACAGCGAAGTCGGCCGCCAGAACAACCAGAGCTTGCTATGGGGTCCGTACCGCCCGAACCTCTATTTCGGCGTGCGCCCGAGGATACCCAAGAGCCTGATGACGGGCTTGATGTGGGGCAAGATTGAGACATACAATGACTTCCAGAACAGTTGGTTCCCCTCTGCCGCAACTGGAATTGCTGCAACCCGCTGCCGCAGACATGTGCTGACGAGCACGGCACTACAGATTTACGCTACACTTGCGAGCAAAACGAGGGCATGAAGGGCTATGGCTGGGAAGAATACGACCCTAGGAGGGGCGGCGTCCAGTCCATCCACGACATTGAAAACGGCATCGACATCACCACCTCCTTCGTCAAGGTTCCGGGCGGCGCACACGGCGGCAACTGGGCCGCGCGGATTAAGGGGGTGCTCAACGACGACGCGCCCAGGGACCAAAAGACCATCGTGGTTTTCTACATTACGCAGGAAGGGGACAACTCGGAGCTACGCACACTCGCGGGCGAGGATGACAAGGGCTACGAGGGCGACGTCACGCTCGAGGGCCGCTCAGAGACGCTGGGGAACTACAAACTCGTCGTTACGAAAGGCGAGGGGGTCCAGCCCACGAGCGACCACGACCTTTCGAGCATCCGAGGCCCTGGCCAGACCGTCGTTCAGTCCCTGACCTTTCCGGAGGAGCACATCTGGCAGGCGAAGCCGATTCTGTTTAGGCAGCTCAAGGAGGGCGTGGACTGGCTGGTGGAGAACAAATACGACGTGGCCGACCCCCCGCCGCCCTGGCAGGTGTACCAGCTCGACAACCGGCCTGGCGCCGGAAACGTCCACATCGTCCAGAAGGTCTTTGAGGGTGACTTTGAGTTTGATGTCATCTTCTCGAGCGAGTCCGCCGGCAAGCAGCTCTCCAGCGCCGATCTGACGAGGGAGATCAAGGAGACGACCGAGGCCTTTGGCGAGCGCTATTCGAGCGTCTTTGCCCCCAAGGCGCCGTTCACTGCTGACAAGTTCAAAAGGTTTGGCAGGAGCATGTTCTCCAACCTGATTGGGGGCATCGGGTACTTTCATGGCCAGTCCGTAGTGGACCGCTCTTATGCGCCCGAGTATGACGAGGAGAACGAAGGCTTCTGGGAGGAAGCTGCCGAGGCCCGGGCCCGCAACCAGCAGGCATTGGAGGGGCCATACGACTTGTTCACGAGCATTCCCTCTCGGCCCTTCTTCCCCAGGGGGTTCCTCTGGGACGAGGGCTTCCACCTCCTGCCCATCGCCGACTGGGATATTGACCTCACGCTGGACATCGTCAAGAGCTGGTTCAACCTGATGGACGAGGACGGCTGGATCGCCCGCGAGCAGATCCTGGGTGCCGAGGCGCGGAGCAAGGTCCCGCAGGAGTTCCAGACGCAATACCCGCACTACGCCAACCCACCGACTCTCTTCCTCGTCATCGACGCCTTCGTCGAGAAGCTCCGCAAGACAAACGGCAGCCTGCCGGCGGGCAGGGAGCAGCTCTCTCAGGACGAGTCCCTCGCCACCGCCTCCCTCGACAACCCCGAAGTCGGCCTCGAGTACCTCCGCCGCCTGTACCCGCTCCTCCGGCGCCAGTTCGACTGGTTCCGCAGGACGCAGGCCGGCGACGTCAAGTCGTACGAGCGCGAGGCCTACTCCACCAAGGAGGCGTACCGCTGGCGCGGCCGCACCGTCACGCACTGCCTGACCAGCGGCCTGGACGACTACCCCCGCCCGCAGCCGCCGCACCCCGGCGAGCTGCATGTCGACCTGATGTCGTGGGTCGGCGTCATGGCCAAGTCGCTCATCAACGTCGGCGACGCGCTGGGGCTGGCCGAGGACGTCGACAACTACAAGAAGATCCTGGACGCCATCGAGCACAACCTCAACGACCTGCACTGGTCCGACAAGGAAGGGTGCTACTGCGACGCGACCATCGACGACTTTGAGGAGAACAAGCTCGTCTGCCACAAGGGCTACATCTCGCTCTTCCCGTTCCTGACGGGCCTGATCAAGGCCGACGACCCCAAGCTGGCCAAGCTGCTGCAGTTGATCGGCGACGAGGAGGAGCTGTGGAGCCCCTACGGCCTGCGCAGCCTGAGCATGGCCGACGAGTTCTACGGCACGGCCGAGAACTACTGGCGCAATCCCATCTGGATCAACATCAACTACCTCGCGCTCGTGCAGCTCTATGTATGTGCACCTCCCCTGTCCTTAACCAGACACAAAAGAAATGCTAACTTGATGGAAAACAGAATGTCGGAACACAAGCGGGCCAGTTCAAGGAGACAGCGCGGGACCTGTACTCGCGCCTGCGCAAGAACATTGTCGAGACGGTGTACAAGAACTGGGAGGAGACGGGCTTCGCGTGGGAGCAGTACAACCCCGAGACGGGCAAGGGCCAGCGCACGCAGCACTTTACTGGCTGGACCAGTCTGGTGGTCAAGATCATGGCCATGGAGGACCTGAAGCCCGAGTACGTGAGGGATGAGTTATGAGCGAGGGATATGGTGCTTTGATGTATGGGAAACAATTAAAATAGATGGTGGTTTAATCGGACGTCAGAAGTCAGAGCGGGGGTCGGGTGTTGGTACCTTAACTCAAACCACGAAAGCAAACAAAGCTCTGATATGAAATTGTTGGTATAAAAAAAAACGATGCCGCCAGTTTTGCCCCATCCCATCCCATCCGTTTCCATTCCATGTACATACATACCACGTTACCCCTTGATCAGAAAATACAATCCCGCTCCATCAACCACCCGCTACTCCTCACATCTATTTCATTTCCCGCCCGTCCCGGCCAACCCGTCCCCTTTCTTCGCCACCTCCTTCCGCGGCAACACCTCGACCTGCCGACTGAGCAGCCGCCTCAGCTCAGGGGTAATCACCTTCTCGGGCTGCTTTTGCTGCTGCTGTTGCTGTTGCTGTGGTTGCGCAGCAGCGGGCGCCTTTCCCGCATCCCTCCCAGGCGAGGCGGGCGGCTCCGCAGAACTGGGCTCAGATGATGACCCCTGGGTCAGCCGGGGCCTCGGTGCCGGGAAATTTCCCTTCTTGTCCACGGCGTCAACCAGGCGCTGGAAGCGCTTGAAGAGGGCCTCGGCGCGGATGAGGGTCGAGTCGAGGTCGATGGTGCATGAGAGTTCGTTGACTGTGGGAGACTGAGGTTAGGGATTGCATGCTTTGAGAATTAAAACAAAATAAAAGGAGGGGAGGGGCATACCATATTTCAACACCTCGTCAAAGTGCTTGAGATGCTCCATAATCACGTCGCGGTGCTTCTCGAGGATCGCCAGCGCAACAAACAGATGGAAGCTGCTGCTCAGGTAGTCGGTCCAGAGGACCTCCCACAGATGGAGCACGTCGGGCCAGTTGAACTCGCGCTTGTACCACACCAGCAGCATGCGGAAGAAGAAGAAGAAGTTGGTGCTGTCGGCCGACTCGAGGTGGGCGTACAGCTTGGGGTCCATGAACTGCACCAGGTGGTCCAGCGTGCGCAGCTGCGAGCGCATGCCGGACTGGTCGCGCAGAAAGTTGCGCTCCATGCGGTCCATGAAGCACTTGAAGGCCCAGAAGGCCATGGCGTCGTCCTGCAGGACGGCGTAGATGGGGGCGAGCAGATCGGACATGCCCTGGACGTAGCCGAGGTCGCGGTTGTACTCGTTGTAGGTCAGCAGCATGTCCTTCATCTGCTCCATGTGCACGTTGGTGCCGACGCCGGCGAAGGGCGAGTCCGGGTCCGGGTGCGGGATGTCCTCGCCGGCAAAGATGGGGACGTTGCGGTCGGTGCGGTGGACGTCCTTCTCGATGCGGCCCCGTTGCTCCCGCCACCACTCGCCCTCTTCGCCTTCGCCGCCCCGGTCGATCTGGCGCTCCCACCAGGCGCCCTTGAGCTTAATATAGGCGTCCCTCAGGGAGGCCGCTTGGGCCTTGCGCTCGTCGCTCGTGCTGTACCACTCGTAGACGCCGAGGAGGAACATCCACGCCTCCTTCCGCACGCCATCGTCGGGGTCTAGCCCGCCGTGGAACACGCGGTCCTTGACCTCGTCCACCGTGACAGACAACCGCCCCGTCCGGGGGTCAAAGAAGCTCTTCCACTCCTTAAGCGTGACGGGTTTCCGGATCTGCTCTAGAGTCAAACTGCTCGTGCTGTCGAGCAGCTCAAACTCGCCCACGTCGGTATCCTCCAGCTCCATGACCTCGCGGGCTGTCCATATCCTCTGGTTCCGGTCGCGCTCGCTCTGCTCGGCGATGCCCATAGCCCACCGGGCCAGATAGATGCGCGCGCTGTCAAACTCCTCCTGCAGCGTCTGCACCTCCGGGTTCCGCAGTAGCCTCCTGACCTGGGGCGGCATGCGCGGGTTGTCTAGCACGTCCTGCGCGGCCTGCCGCGTGAAGGTCGTCACCTTGCTGAACTTTTCCATGATGTTCCACCCGGTCTCCTTGACGAACTTCATAAACGGGTCCATCCCCCCGTCCCTATCCCCAGCCGCAGAACCGGTAC
>Ga0247823_10001122_pt1 | contig 22382 bp, 14 predicted proteins | sample 13C_PalmiticAcid_2_FD_192426 | JGI IMG/M metagenome (GOLD analysis project Ga0247823, IMG submission 192426) | Soil microbial communities from agricultural site in Penn Yan, New York, United States - 13C_PalmiticAcid_Day30 | ecosystem: Environmental > Terrestrial > Soil > Agricultural land... | reverse complement strand
TCGCTGGCCGGCACGGTCGGCCAGCCGTCGCCGGGGTATTCCGACGGCGGCGGCTACCAGCTCACGGGCGGCTTCTGGGTCGCCGCGCCGCTGGTTTCGGATCGCATTTTCATCGATGGCTTTCAGGGGACTGCACCATGATCTCGCTACGTCGCTGCCTGCTCGGCGCACTCATCGCCGGCGCGCTGGCGCTTTCCGCCGCCGAGGCCGCGCCGCAGGGGCAGAGCTTCACCTACCAGGGCCAGCTCAAGTTCAACAACGAGCCGGTCACCGGCACGCGCAATCTGACGTTCGCGCTGTTCGACGCAGCGACCGGCGGCCTGCAGGTCGGCACCACCGTGACCGCGAATGCCTATCCGGTGCTCGATGGACTGTTCACGATCGATCTGTCCTTCCCGGGCGCATTCAACGGCCAGCAGCGCTGGCTGCAGATCACGGTCGACGGACAGCCGCTGAATCCGCGCCAGCCCGTGTCGGCGGCGCCGGTCGCGCAGTACGCGCTGAGCGGGAATCCGGGTGCTACCGGCGCGACGGGTGCGACAGGTGCCACCGGCGCGACGGGTTCCCCGGGTCAGATCGGTGCAACGGGACCGACGGGCAGCGCCGGACCGACCGGCACAGCCGGACCGACGGGCGCAACAGGCAATACCGGCGCAACCGGAAACACCGGTGCGACCGGCGCCACGGGAATCCAGGGTGACATCGGCCCGACCGGCGCTGCAGGCCCGACCGGCGCGACGGGTCCAACCGGTGCAACCGGCAATACCGGTGCGACGGGACTGCAGGGCGAGATCGGCCCCACCGGCCCGGCCGGTGCCAACGGCGCGAACGGCGCGCAGGGACCGCAAGGCCCCAGCGGCGCGCTCGGCTTCTACGGCGACGGCAGCGCCGGCGCGTTCACCGTGCCGTTCGGCAACACGCTCGATCTCACGACCACGACGGGTTTCAACACCATCAACTCGCAGGGCAAGGCCACCCTGCAGTTCACCGACATCACGATTTCCGGCATCCTGATCGTGCCCAGCGGCACCGTGCTGCGCGCGACCGGCAACGTCAACGTCACCGGCACCGGCACGATCATCGTCGCGTCGGGCTCGACGGACAGCGGGAACGGTGCGCCGAACCAGGGCGTCGCGCTCGCGCCGGCCGGACAGATCCACGGCGGCATCGGACTCGGCACCCTGCAGGCGTCGCAGCTGCGCCCGACCTTGCCGGCGGCCGGCGGCGCCGGTGACCGCAACGTCTCGCTCGGCACCGTCACGGGCGGCGAAGGCGGCGGCGGTCTCACGATCGCGGCGCGCGGCACCGTCACGATTTCCGCCGGCGGTGCGATCAACGCGAACGGCAATTCCGGCATCAATCCCGGTGGCGCAACCGACATTCCCGGTCCCGGCGGCGGTGGCGGCGGCGTCATCATCATCGCCTCGCAAGGCAACATCACCGTTACCGGCTTTCTCCGCGCCGTCGGCGGCAACGGTGGACCCGGCGTCAACGGCAACGGCGGCGCCGCCGGAGCGGGCGGCGGTGGCGGCGGCGGCGGCGGCATCATCAAGCTCGTCTCCGCGGGCACGATCAACGCGTCCGGCAGCCAGCTGCTCGTGAGCGGCGGTGCCGCGGGCACGGATGCGTCCTCGACGAGCACCAACCAGCCCGGCAGCGGCGGCGGCGCCTGCGGCGGCAACGGCGGCAATGGCGGCAACGGCAATCCGGTCGCCGGACAGGCGTTCACGGCAGCTACGCCGGGCACCGCGGGCTATGTGTTCACCCTGGTCACGCCGACGCCGGAAAACACGTTGCTCTGAGCAGGGTGCGGAAGCATCAGCAGCACGGCCCCGGTGCCGTGCTGCGTTCGGGAATCCGGCGTCACTCCGGCACGGAACGCTGTCTTCCTGCAGAGCCGCTCAGCGCACGGCTGCCATCGTCGTCACCAGCGGCAGCTTCCAGTTCTCGATGCGCGAACCGGCACCGGTATTGAGATGACTGGTCAGGTAGTACAGGCGCTGGATCTCGCTGCTCTGCGCCGGCCCGGCCTTGGCGTCGGCGAAGCGCTGCTGCAGGTAGAACGGCGGCATGCTCTGGCTGTACAAGGTCGCGCGCACGCGGGCGATCCGCGCGATATCGGCCGGCGGCAGGCGGACTTCGTAGCGCACCTCGTCCACACCGGTCAGCGCCGGATCGGTGTAGTACGGATCGTTCGCGGCCTCGCCCTCGGTCTCGCCGAGCAGGCGGATGTACGGCGACGGATTGCTCAGGAACTGCTTCGGATCGAAGCCGCGCGGACGCAGCCGGTTGTCCTTGACCGGCTGTACGCGACGCAGGAACGAGGTCGTCAGATAGCCGGCCGAATCCTTGATCAGCTCCTGATAGATCTGCACCTGGCTGCTTTCGCTGATGCGCTGGTAGTGCGGCTGGAAGTCGCGCTGCGCGACGCCGTTTTCCGTAGTCAGGCGGCGGTCGCTGAGTCCGTCGAGCAGGAAGCCCAGCGCGTCGGTGCGGCCCGAGGCCCAGAGCGGCCTGCCCGTTGAATCTTCGGCGACGAATTCAATGAACACGCGGCGGAAGCCCACGCCCGACGGCAGGAAGTGGCCGGTCTTGTTGGTCACGCGCACGGTCGCCGCGAACCGGTCGCCGAGCCGAGCGACGTCCTTGATCGCGATGTCGGCGGTCTCGTGCCGCGCCATGCGCAGCATCGATTCCGCCGCGGTGATCAGGCCGGGCTGGGTCGTGCTGGCGCCCATGTAGTCGATCTGACGCACGCCGAGCAGCAGCGGGAACTGCTGGAACATCTCGTTGAGGAAGACGTTGAGGCCGTGCAGCGAATGGCGCACGTAGTCCTGGCGCGGCGTCAAGGTGATCTTCTCGTCGGGCAGGCGGTGCGTGGTCGGCGCGAAATCCTCCGACTCGATGTTCGCGATCTTCGTGCCGGCCAGACTCAGCGATTTGTAATGCCGCGGCATGTGGCAGTCCTGGCAGGACTGGAACGTCGCGCCGCGCGCGAACACGCTGTTGGTCCATTCCAGATGTGTGGTCTGTTCGTAGGTGCTCGTGACCGTACCGCCGCCCGGCACGTGCACGGTCTGCGGCCGGCCGTCGTTGTCGAGCACCGGCAGCAGGATGTTGTGGCAGCTGCCGCAGAGGTCCGAGCTCTTGATCTGCTCGCCGTGCTCCGGCGTGATGCCCAGCGCATTCTTCATCGGATCGCTGATCACGTCGTCGAACGGACCGAACAGTCTGTCGTCGGCTCCCGCGACCCAGTTGCCGGTGAAACTCGCTTCGCTGCCGAGCGCCGTTTTATCGATGCGATGGCAGACCGCGCAGGAAATGCCGTCGCGCGCGAGATTGCCGTAGCCGTGCGGATCGTCGGAGGATTGATAGCGCGTGACGAGGCCGAGCCGGAACGGATCGCCGAACGGCACCTGCGGCGGCGGCGCGACGGCGAACAGATTCTTGCAGCGCGCATCGGCTTTCTGCGTATCGAGTGCGAGCTGGCGCTGGCCCATGACGCCGTGGCAGTGCAGACAGGTGTTCTCGATGCATTCGGTCAGCTGCGGCAGGCGGTTGGTTTCGCTCTGCAGCTGCGAGAAGAACACCGGATCGCGCCCGGCCAGCCCCATCGGCGAGGCGCGCCATTCGCTGTACATCGACACGTTGATCGCGTTGCCGGTTTCCGGATCGTTGATCAGCATGTTCGGCGTCGCGTCGTTGGACACGGTCGCGTCGTGGCAGCCCTGGCATTGATCCGAGGTCAGGAACAGGCCCGGCTTCAGCGCGCCGGCAGTGCGGTGGTCGAAGCTCTCGGCCGGCAGATGGAAGCGCCAGGCCGTCGCGAAATCGGTCGGACCCAAGGTGCCGAAGGCCGCGGCGAACTGCGGCGCCGGCTGCGGCAGCGGCTGACTGAAGGCCCAGGCCCGACGCTGCGCGTCGCGCAGTTTCGTTTCGCCGCTCGCCGTGTTGTGCGCATCGCCGTGCTCGGCGCCGCCGCGGTCGTCGAAGCCCGGATCGATCTGGCTGAGCATGCCGAGCTGGCCGGTCGCGGTCTTCATCGCGGCCGGTGCGCTGAAATGCCGGTACAGCAGTCCGGAGGTCAGCACGTTGTCGAGCGAAGCGAACGTCAGCTCCTTCTCGGCCGAGGCGTGGCAATTCATGCAATACGCGCCGAACAGGCTGTACGGCGTGACGACGTCGGCGAGCTTCTGGCTCGGCGGCTTGCCCGGCTGCTCGCAGGCCGTGTTGGTGAACAGATCGCCGGTGGGATACCAGCAGGGGTTGTTCGCCGGCCGTTCGGGATGTGGGCCGAAGAACGCCGGATCGGTCACCGCGCTGGAGGTCAGTATCGGCGGATTGCCGTCGCCGCTCGCGGTCGGGTTGGCCCAGTACCAGCCGTCGTGCGTGGCGCCTTTCTGCTTGAACATCACGGTCCACGAGCCCGGCTCGATCGCTGTGGCCGGCTTGCGGATCGTCAGGCATTGCGCGTTCTGATCGATGTTCAGCGCATCCGGATCGATCGAACGCATTTCCTTGATGATCATCGCGCTGCTCGGCAGCTCGCCGTTGCGCCCGCCGCACAGCCAGTCGGTCACTTCCGGCGAGTACCAGACGCGCACGGCCGGATGCACGCCGTAGCTCTTGCCGGTCGGAAAATCACCGACGTAAGGACCGGTCAGGCGCCAGTCGCGATCGGCGATCCAGCCGAACTTGCGGTAGGTCCGATCGCGCAGGAACGTGCGCAAGGCGAGGTCGAAGCGGTTCTTCGCCGCGAGATCGGACATCTCGGCCGGTGGATCCGGAAACCGCGCAGGCTGCCCGCGGTCCGGATGCGCCTTGCACCAGGCGGCGATGTCCTGCGGCGAGGGCTCCGGCGGCGATTCCGCGCAGACCCATTCCGCCGGCATGTCAGGCGGAAACGGCGGCAAGCCCGGAGCGGAGGAAGGCGGCGGGGACTGGGCGAACGCGGTGGCACCCGCCAACGACAGGATCGCAAGAACTGCATGGCGCACTGGCTTCATGTCCCCGCCCCTTCGGCGACCGTGGCTCGCCGCATTAGAGCACGGTAATTCGCTTTGTGGAAAAGCCGGCACGGCGCGACGGCTGAACGCGCCCGGTCACGCGCACGGACGGGAATCCCGCTGCGTGCGGATCCATCGGCGAACCGGCTCCACGCTCCCGACGCTCGCATTGCGGCGCGACCGCCACTACACTCGCGCGCCCTCGCAAGCCCGGGCACCTTCCATGCGCATCGGCATCGACTTCGGCACCAGCTATTCCGCCGCCGCGGCCTCGATCGGCGGCCGCCTGCACGGCATCCGCTTCGGCGAGGACAACCAGTTCCGCACGGCCGTGTTCTTTCCGGCCGCGGTGCCCGACCCGAACGACTTCGTGCTGACCGACGAGCTCGACGCGCAGATCGACGCGCATATGCGTTCGGCACGCGCGGCACAGCGCACGGCGCTCGATGCCTGGCGCCGGCGTGTCGCCGAAGCCCAGGCACTGCCGGCCGAGCGCCGCGCCGAGGCGCTCGCGCTCGCTTCCGAACCGGTGCAGCGCAGCGACGACCAGCTGCGCGCCGCCGCGCTGCGCAGCGTGCGCGCCGGCTGGATGGATCGGCAGGTGCGCGAATCGCGCGGCGCCGCGGTCCGGGTCAACGACGCCGTGTTCGGCGACGAGGCGATCGAGGCCTACATCGGCGACGGCTACGGCCATCTCGTGGAATCGCCGAAGTCGATGCTCGGCTACAACCTGCTGCCGAACGCGAAGAAGATCATCCTGCACATCGCCACGCACGTGCTCGAGCACATCCGGCTGTCGGCGACGCGGCAGCTCGAAACGCCGGTGCGTGCGGCGATACTCGGCCGACCGGTGGAATTCAAGAGCGCGCTCGGCCCGCAAGGCACGCAGCAGGCGCTGGACATGCTCACCGAAGCGGCGAATGCGGCCGGCTTCGACGAAGTATCGTTCCTCGAAGAACCCGCCGCCGCGGCGATGCATTACCACACCCAGCGCACGACGCCGGAGCGCAGCCTGATCGTCGACGTCGGCGGCGGCACCACCGACGTCGCCTATGCGCTGGTCGGCGGCGCCGAACGCGCGCCGCGCATCTTCGGCAGCTGGGGCCTGCCCAAGGGCGGCACCGACATCGACATCGAGCTGTCGCTGCACGCGTTCATGCCGTCGTTCGGCCGCGGCGATCCGGGCATACCGGTGCATCACTTCCGCGAAGCGGCCAGCGTGCACAGCCCGCCGCAGCAGAAGGAATTCCGCGGCCACGACTACCGTAACGCGCCGGCGCCGTTCCGCCAGCGGCTGACGATGCTGCAGCGCCTCGGCGCGACTTCGCAGCTGAACCGCCGGGCCGAACGGATGAAGATCCATCTCGGCGCTCACGCGCAGGGCCACGTCGACCTGGCCTTCGTCGAGTCTGGCCTCGCGCTGGATCTCGACCGCACGCATCTGGACGCGGCGTATGCGGACTTTCTCGACCGGCTGCAGGCGCTGCTCGAACGCGCACAGGGCGACATCGGCGAGCGTCCCGAATCGATCTTCCTGACCGGCGGATCCTCGCGCGCGCCGGCGATCCAGCACGCGATCCGCGCGCAGTTCCCGGACGTGCCGCTCGTCATCGGCGATCCGTCGCTCGGCGTGGTGTCGGGACTCGCTGCCGCTGCGGCGCTGGATGAACCGGCGGCCGCGTGAGCGGGACTCGCTGCTGACGCGACATCGGCTCCCGTTACCCGGCGTTCGATCCGATGCGCCGCGCGCGAACATTCCGGACGAGCCCGGCAACGCGTGGTCCGCGGGAATCTTCGGCCAGATGGCGGTAGAGTCCGAGCGGTTCCGCACGAGGACGCCGCCATGTCCGCCGCCATTTCCACAACCGCCGCTTCGGTGCTGTTCGATCCGGCACGGCTGGATCAGGCCGACACTGTGGTGCGCGACACGCCGTTCCCTTTCCTGATCGCGCACGAGCAGCTGCCGCCCGCGGCAGCGGCGGAACTCGCGCGTGATTTCCCGAACTATTCCAGCGCCGGCTTCTTTCCGTACGAGGCGAAGGATTGCGGCCCCAGCGTCAATGCGCTGATCGGCCAGCTGACCGATCCCGCCGTCGCGAGCGCCGTCGGCGCGCGCCTGGGCATCGATCATCTCGGCCGGTACCCGACCCTGATCACCCTGTGCCGCCACCTCAACAAGCGTCACGGCACCATCCATACCGACAGCCGCTCGAAGGTCGCCACCGCCCTGCTCTATCTCAATCCGTCCTGGCCGGACACCGGTGCGGGCTGCCTGCGCCTGCTCAACCGCATCGACGACATCGAGGACCTGACCGCGCCGGAGATCAGACCGCTGTACGGAAACCTCGTCGTTTTCCGTCGTGCCGACAATTCGTTCCACGGCCACCTGCCCTACGAAGGCGAGCGCCGCGTGATCCAGATCGCCTGGCTGACGAGCGAGGAAGAAAAACGGCGCAAGACCCGGCGCGGCAAGCTGTCGCGCTTTTTCAAGAAACTGTTCGGCTCGCTCGACCGGAAGTTCGGCGCCGGACGCGACAAGAACGCCGCGCATCGGGACTGACTCCGCAGCCGAGTCCCGGTAGGCCAGGCCGCCGCCGCCTCCATTGCCGCCGCCAGCGGCCCTCCGAGCCCCCGACGGCCAGCCGGCCATGACTTGGCCGCCCCCCTTTTTTCGCTAGCACAGTGACTCAGCTCGCGGCATCCTTCACCCGTTGCCGCGTGGTCCGGGTTCCGGCCTGAATCATCCGCGTAACCCAGCAGGGCTAAGGTGCCGGATCCCTGCGCGCCGCTCCGGGGACGAGCAGCCGCAGACCGTCTCAGACATGTATCCAGGGGAATCGTCGATGTTTTCACCCGTTGTGCCGCGCCGGCTCGGCGCTTGGCTGCTGGCCAGCCTGCTGTTCTGCCTGCCCTCGCTGGGCCTGGCCCAATGCGTCAGCCTGACCACCATAGGGTCGGCCTCGACGCAGAATTTCGACACCCTGTCCAACGTCGCCGGCTCGACGACGAACAATCTGACGATCCCCGGCTGGTTCATGACCGAGTCCGGCGGCGGCGCGCGCGACAACGAGCAGTACGCCGTCGACACCGGCGCCTCGACGACCGGCGATACCTTCAGCTACGGCGCGGCCGGATCGACCGAGCGCGCGCTCGGCAGCCTGCGCAGCGGCACCCTGATCCCGCTGTTTGGCGCCTGCTACACGAACAACACCGGCGTCACCCTGACCAGCCTCGACGTCGCCTATACCGGCGAGGAATGGCGCCTGGGCACGGTCAGCCGCACGGATCAGCTGAACTTCGAATACAGCACGAATGCGACCGACCTGGTCACCGGCACCTGGACCAACGTCACGGCGCTGAACTTCGTCACGCCGGACACCGCGACCGCCGGCGCCAAGAACGGCAATGCGGCCGCCGACCGTACGGCGCTGTCGGCGTCGATCGGCAGCCTGAGCATCGCCAACGGCGCGACGTTCTGGATCCGCTGGAACGACGTCGATGCCAGCGGCGCCGACGACGGCCTGGCCGTCGGCGACTTCTCGCTGACGCCGCGCTTCTCGATCGCGGCCAACCTCGGCATCAACGACGTGACGCTCAACGAGGGCAATGCCGGCACGACCTCGTTCACGTTCACGGTCAGCCTGTCGGCCCCGGCCGGCCCGGGCGGCGTCACGTTCGACATCGCGACGGCCGACGGCACCGCGACGGCACCCGGCGACTACGCGACGAAGTCGCTCACCGCTCAGATCATACCGGCCGGCAGCAGCACCTATTCCTTCACGGTGCTCGTCAACGGCGACCTCGCGACCGAGACCAACGAAATCTTCTTCGTCAACGTCACCAGTGTGACCGGCGCGACCGTCATCGACGGCCAGGGCCAGGGCACCATCGTCAACGACGACGCAGCGCCGAACCTGACGATCAACGACGTGTCGCTCAACGAGGGCAACACGGGCACGACGGCGTTCAACTTCACGGTCAGCCTGTCGGCGCCGGCACCGGCCGGCGGCGTCACGTTCGACATCGCCACGGCCGACGGCACGGCCACCGCCCCGGGCGACTACACCGCGAAATCGCTCACCGCTCAGACCATTCCGGCCGGCAGCAGCACGTACGCGTTCACGGTGCTCGTCAACGGCGATACGGTTCTCGAGGCCAACGAAACCTTCTTCGTCAACGTGACCAACGTGACGAACGCCATCGTCACCGACGGCCAGGGCCTGGGCACCCTCGTCAACGACGACGCGGCGCCGAACCTGACGATCAACGACGTTTCGCTCAACGAGGGCGATGCGGGGACGACGACCTTCACGTTCACGGTCAACCTGTCGGCGCCGGCACCGGCCGGCGGCGTCACGTTCGACATTGCGACGGCCAACGACACCGCGACGGCGCCGGGCGACTACACGGCGAAATCGCTGACCGCGCAGACCATCCCGGCCGGCAGCAGCAGCTATTCGTTCACCGTGCTCGTCAACGGCGACACCGATCCGGAGGCGAACGAAACTTTCTTCGTCAACGTCACCAATGTCACGAATGCGACCGTCACCGACGGCCAGGGGCTGGGCACCCTCGTCAACGACGACACGGCGCCGAATCTCACGATCGACGATGTCTCGCTCGATGAAGGCAACGCCGGGACGACGACGTACACGTTCACGGTCAGCCTGTCGGCACCGGCGCCGACCAGCGGCGTCACGTTCGACATCGCCACGGCCAACGGCAGCGCGACGGCGCCGTCGGACTACGCGACGAAGTCGCTCACCGCTCAGACGATTCCGGCCGGGGCCACCACCTACGCCTTCACCGTGCTCGTCAACGGCGACACCACGCCCGAGAACGACGAGACCTTCTCCGTCAACGTGACCAACGCGACGAACGCGACCGTCACCGACGGCCAGGGCGTCGGCACCATCCGCAACGACGACATCACCAGGATCCACGACGTGCAGGGCAACGGCGCGGCGACGCCGATACCCGGCGCGACGGTCGCGGTCGAAGGCATCGTCGTCGGCAACTACCAGGGCGCCAGCCGCCTGCGCGGCTTTTTCCTGCAGGAAGAAGACGCCGACGCGGATGCCGATCCGAATACTTCCGAAGCCGTGTTCGTGTTCTGTTCGAGCTGTCCGACGCCGGTGGCCGAAGGCCAGCGTGTGCGCGCGAGCGGCACCGTCAGCGAATTCAACAATCTCACCGAGATCACCGCGAGCACGGCCGCGTCCGTCGTCGTGACCGATGCGGGCAACAACCTCGCGCAGGTCACGCCCACGACCATCGATCTGCCCGTCGTCGGCGACATCGACATGTACTACGAGGCACGCGAAGGGATGCGCGTCACGTTCGTCGACACCCTGACGGTCAGCGATGTCGCCGATCTGGGCCGCTACGGCCAGGTCGTGCTCAGCGAAGGCGGCCGGCCGCGCGCCTTCACCGAATTCACGACGCCGAACGTGACCGGCTATCCGATCTATCAGGACACCGTGGCGCGCCGCCGCGTGCTGCTGGACGACGACAACAACGCGGAGACGTCCTACCTCGGACTGTCCGACGGTTTCCAGTTCGCGTATCACCCGCAGGGCAACGGCGGCTTCTCGGTCGGCACGCAAGGCAGCGATTTCTTCCGTGCCGGCGACGTCGTCAACGGCCTGACCGGCGTGCTCGACTTCGCGAGTCCCGACAGCATCAGTGCGGCTAGCTGGCGCGTGCGTCCGACCGCCGCGACGCCGGTGACGTTCACCGTGGCCAATCCGCGTCCGGCCACGCCGCCGGTCGTCGGCGGTGCGATCAGGATCGCCGGCATGAGTCTGCAGAACTACTTCACGACGATCGACACGACAGCCAGCACGACGAGCGGGCCCTGCGGTCCGAACGGCCTGCAGGAGTGCCGCGGCGCCGACAGCACGGCCGAACTCAACCGGCAGCGCGAACGCATCGCACTGATGGTCTGCCCGCTGAACGCCGACATCGTCGGATTCACGGAGCTGGAGAACACGACGCCGAGTGCGGCCATCACCGACCTGCTAGTCGCAGTCAATACGCGCTGCGGCGGCGCGCACCCGTATACCTTCGTCAACACCGGCGGCACTCTGGGTGCGGATGCGGTCCGCGTGCAGCAGATCTATCGCACGGGCGTGGTCTCGCCGGTCGGTTCGCCGCTGTCGGACCTCGATCCGGTGCACGACCATCCACCGACCGCGCAGACCTTCGACGTCGTCGACGCGACGAACTCGGCGTTCGGCCAGCGCTTCACCGTGATCGTCAACCATCTGCGCGGCAGGAACTGCAGCGGCGCCAGCGGCGCCGACCTCGACGGCAATGACGGCCAGTCCTGCTTCAGCGCGACGCGCACGGCGCAGACCACGCGCCTGCTGAGCTGGATCAACGGTAGCGTGGTGCCGGCCGCCGGCGATCCGGACGTGGTGCTGCTCGGCAATTTCAACGCCTATACCGGCGAAAATTCGATGGGGGTCTTGCGCAACGGCAACTATAGCGACCCGCAGATACTCCGCGGCCCCGATGCGTATTCCTATGTGTCCGGTGGCCTGAGCGGCCATCTGAACCATACGTTGCTCACGACCTCGCTGCTTCCACAGTTCGTCGGTACGGCGGCCTGGCACATCAACGCCGACGAAGCGTCACTGCTGGACTACAACGACGAGATCGACGATACCGGCGAAACGGCAGCGGAAGAAAAACCCGACGGTTCCGCGCTGGTGCCGCCGCGCGTCGTGTTCCAGCCGGCCTCGCCGTATCGCGCGAGCGACCATGATCCGGTGCTGGTCGGCCTGTTCGCGATTTCCGACCTCGCCGTCACCGTGACCGACTCGCCCGATCCGGTCGTCGCCGGCGCGAACCTGACCTATACGATCACCGTCGGCAACGCCGGTCCGGATCCGGCGGCCGCCGCGACCTGGAACTTCACCCTGCCGGCCGGACTGAGCTTCGTTTCGCTGCCGGCCGTATCCGGCTGGTCCTGCACCACGCCGGCCGTCGGTGCCGGCGGTACGGTCAGCTGCAGTCACGCGAATCTGGCCGTCGGCAGCGACGTGTTCACGCTGACCGTCGCGGTCGCGCCGGGTGTCGCCGCCGGCACGGTGCTCAGCGGCACGGCCAACGCGAGCTCGGCCAGCGGCGACCCCGACGCGTCGAACAACAGCGCGACGGCGACGACCACGGTCACCGCCTTGGCCGATCTCAGCGTCACGAACAGTGCGGCACCGGCCACGGCCGTCAGCGGCCAGGCCATCACGTATACGGTCACGGTCGGCAACGCCGGGCCGAGCGACGCGGCCAACGTGCTGCTGAACAATGCGATTCCGGCAAACACCACGTTCACCTCGCTGACCTCGCCCGGTGGCTGGTCCTGCACGACGCCGGCCGTCGGCGCGACCGGCAGCGTCAACTGCACGGCAGCCAGCCTCGCGCCGACGACGGCGGTGTTCACGCTCGTCGTCAACGTCAATCCGGGCGCGACGGCCGCGACGATCAGCAGCACGGCGACGGTGTCGTCGTCCACGAGCGATCCGAACGGCGGCAACGACTCCGCGACGGCGACGACGCCGCTGACGGCCAGCGCCGATCTGGGCATCACCAACAGCGCTGCAGCCAGCGTGGCCGCCGGCCAGACCTTGAGCTATACGATCACGGTCACGAACGCGGGCCCGAGCAATGCGTCGAACGTCACCGTAGCCGGCGCGATTCCGGCGTCCACGACGTTCACCTCGGTCAGCGCGTCGGGCGCCGGCGGCTGGTTCTGCACCACGCCGCCGATCGGCAGCACGGGCAACGTGAGCTGCCTGAATGCGGACCTCGGTCCCGGCAGTTCCACGATCACCTTGGTCGTCACGGTCGATCCGGCCACCACGGCGACGACGATCAGCGGCACGGTGAACGTGTCGTCCTCGACGAGCGATCCCGTGTCGGGCAACGACTCGGCGACGGCGACGACCAACGTGACCACGTCGGCCGACCTGACGGTCAGCAACACGGCGTCGGCGGCGAGCGTCATCAACGGCCAGCCGATCACCTACACGCTGGTCGTGAACAACCTCGGCCCCAGCGCCGCGGCGGGCGTGAATCTGACCAATGCGATTCCGGCCAACACCACGTTCACGGCACTGACCCCGGCGGCCGGCTGGAGCTGCACGACGCCGGCGGTCGGCGGCACCGGCACGGTCAGCTGCAGCAACGCAAGCCTGCTGCCCGGCACGGCGACCTTCAGCCTGACGGTGACCGTGGACGCGGCCGCACCGGTCACCATGATCGTCGACACCGTCAACGTCACGGCCACGACGCCCGACCCGCAGCCCGGCAACAGCTCGGCCACGGCGACCACGTCGACGCCGGTGTCGCTGCAGTCGTTCCGGGTGGATTGAGGAACGGATCGCGAACCGCTGGCGCGGAGAGCCTGTCGAGGACTCTCCGCGCCGTGCGGGATGCGATCGGAGTTCATTCGCGAGGTCCGGCGGACGACCCGACGCATGACGCGGCCGATTGCGCCGGACGGGCCGCCGGAAGTCACCAGAGAAAATCCGGCCGGAATTTCAACGCTCCTGGCACGCAGGTGTGCGCGGCCCGCCACGCACAACAAAAAGCCGCTGCGGCAGCGAACCGCAGCGGCGGGTGCTCAATCGAAGCCGAGATCGGCGCAGGTCAGCGCTTCGACGGCTTCGGAATGGACCAGCGAGATATCGGCGGAACTGACCACCGGCGCGCTGTCCACCGAATACTCGTGGACGACCGAGGACCCGCCCGGAAAATCCTTGCACAGCAGCAGCGCGTCGCCCTGTGCCGCGTTGTTCGCCTGGGCCACGCCGACGGCGGCGGCGAGCCAGGACGCCGAACCGCCGCCTCCGGTGCAGGTATGGCAAGTGCCGTTGAAATCCACCGCCAGCGCAGAAGTACTGATCAGTGCGCCGACGACTGCGCTCACGAGAAAACGTGCTTTCATGGTCGTTCTCCTCACGGTATGACCGGCGCGGATGCACCGGCCTGAAATCGTCGTTCGTCGTCCCCGGCTCCTGCGCAGAAGGCCCGCGCCGATGACGGCCGGCGCCGATGCCACGATCCGCCGAACCCCATCCGCAACCGTCCGGCGCGCCGCCTTCCCCGACCGCGCCCGCGCGAATGGCCATATAACGCATTTGTCAAAAAAATCGCAAATTGCAGCTTGCTGCTTGTTGACGCATTGCCACAACCGCGACCAGTCGATGGACGTCAGAGCGAACGGAATGCGTCATGCATCACGTTCGTCATACGGATCGGTATGCGCACGCGGGTACTTCGTGGCCGCCGCGGGTTTCACGCTCACGATGCGATGCGACCGCGCTTTCGAAAGACTGCCGGAAAACGGGCGAGATCTGGTATTTCCGCGCGAGTCTCTGGAAGAACCGACGGCGCAGACAGCGGCCGTGCCGGAGCGCCGCATGGAGCATCGCTGGCTCGCCAGCTCATCGTCCAAACGGACCATTCCGACCACATCGGCGATCAGGGTCTGGCACACCCGCGCAAACCTTGAGGCAGGCAAGCCGGTCTCGAGCCGCGCGATCCGCCGCAGCCGCTACGACGGATTGCGCGCGACCCAGCCGCGAAACGTGAATCCTGCGTAGAACAGTTCGACGTCGACGAAGCCGGCGGCGTCGAGCAGGGCCGCGTCGTCTTCCGGGGCCAGCAGCGGGAGTCGTTCGGCGATCGCGTCGATGGCGCCCGCCGCCTTGCCGGCCGGAATGCCCGATGCGGTCGCGAACGCGGCATAGCGCTGCAGCCAGCGGCGCTTTGCGTCCGCCGTCTGCGGGAAGCTGTGATGCGCCACCACCAGCACGCCGCCGGGCTTGAGCCGGCGGCGCAGCTCGCGCAAGGTGTGCAGACGCTCTTCAGCCGCGAGGAAATGCAACGTGAGCAGGCACGTCGCGCCGTCGAACGGACCCGGCGATGCCGTATCGACATAGCCTTCCTGCAGCTCGACGCGCGATGCGAGCGGGCCCAGCACGGTGCGCGCCAGCGCCAGCATTTCGGCCGACGGATCCACACCGACGAAACGCCAGTGCGGCTGCGCCTCGGCGAAGACCTTGAGCTCCAGGCCGCCACCCGCGCCGAGCACGAGCACACGGCCGTCGGCCGGCACGGTTTCGGCCAGCAGCAGCGCGGTCATCTGTTGCAGCGCGTGGAAACCCGGCACTTGCCGGACCGGGCCTTCGGCGTAACGGGCAACGACCTCGGGATCGGAGAACGTCGACAAGGCAGCCTCCGCAGCGGACAGGGCCGACGATGCTAGAGCCCGAATCGGCGCGGGTCAAAAGCGCACCTCCCGATCTACCGGCAATCACGAACCGGGCTCACGCCGGCGATCAGCCGCGTACCGCTGCCTCGATGGCGGCGACGTCGATCTTCTTCATCTTCATCATCGCATCGAACGCGCGCTTGGCTGCCGCGCGGTCCGGACCGGCCACCGCATCCGTCAGCACCCGCGGCGTGATCTGCCACGACACGCCCCATTTGTCCTTGCACCAGCCGCAGACGCTTTCCTGCCCGCCGTTGCCGACGATGGCGTTCCAGTAGCGATCGGTCTCGGCCTGGTCGTCGGTGGCGATCTGGAACGAGAACGCTTCGCTCTGCCTGAACGCCGTGCCGCCGTTGAGTCCTATGCACGGAATGCCGCAGACCGTGAAATCGACCGTCAGGACATCGCCCTCCTTGCCCGAGGGAAAGTCACCGGGCGCACGGTGGACCGCGCCTACCGCGCTGTCCGGAAACGTCTTCGCGTAGAACTGCGCGGCGCCCAGCGCATCGTTTTCGTACCAGACGCAGATCGTGTTCTTGCTGACCATCTCGTTCTCCTTTCGTGACGGATGTCGTCGTGACGGATAGCGGTGATCGTACGGCCTCGGCGGCGTCCGCACACCGAACCCGCGAAGGCCTTCCCCACCGGTACCGCAGATCGTTGCATGGTCGGCGCGGCGACGTGAAAACGAAGTCAGATCGACGCACAGGATCTGTCCGCTTCGACCGCAAACGAGCGCGACACCAGGCCGGCGGCGAACGCCAGGGGATGCGTGCGGCGATCGAGCCGCATTGAAAAAGAGTCGACGGATTCACCGGGCCGCACGACGACGCACCGGACGCCGACCGACGTGCCGATCGCAGCCGCGGATCGGCACGTCGCGGTTTTCAGTGCGTCACCGGCGCGAGCATGTTGGCGTCGCGCGCGAGCACCCATCTTCCGTTCTGCCGATTGAAGATCGTCAAGGTATGGCCGGCGCGCGTCGTGGGCCCGGCACCGTCGGGCACCACGGCCGTCACGGTCAGTTTCTGCCACAGAAATGCCCAGTCGCCGAAGACGCGGATTTCCTGGATGTCGCTGGTCCCGTCGAACGCCGGCGCATCACCGCTGGCCTGCGCGCGGGCCGCGGCGGCGAAGTCGCCCTTGCGCATCGGCGGCCGCCCCGCGATCAGGAAGACGGCGTCGTCGGCCATGAGCGACAGCACCGTATCGACGTCGCCGGCCTTGGTCGCAGCCATCCAGGTCGAGACGAGCTGGCGGATTTCCTGTTCGTCGCTTTGCATGATCGATGCTCCACACGAGGCCGCTGCGAGACCGCGACGGCAACCCGCATTGTCGCCAATGCGGCCGTGAAGAGGAGGTCTCGTGCGGCCCATTGCTCGAGGCTGCCGCGAGAGCCGAGCCCGGCCACCTGCTTCGCGCGATGACCGCGCGGCACCGGCCGGATGAGCCGCCGCGCAATCCGGCGGGCCGCCGGCTTCCGCCGAGCCGCCTTGCGGCGTCGCGGCAACGACGACGTTGCTTACTCGATCGAGAAACTCTGCAATGTGACCGGCGTTCCGAAGGCGACGATGCTCGTGGAACCGCAATTACCCGTCGCGGCGAACGAGGTGATCACCAGGAAGTAAGGACCGGGAGAAAGACCGGTGACCGAAAACGTTTCCTGTCCGCCGACGCCGCTGCTGTCGGACTCGCGCGAACAGGTGGCGCCGCCGGAACAGGTGCCCTGCAACAGGGCGATATAGACGTCATAGCCGGTCGGCGTGACACTGATGAGCGTGTTCGAGGTCGGAGCCACCTGAAGCGAATAGATCGTGTCCGGCGCATTGCCGACCGGCGTGGAGCTATTGCAGATCGACGTCAGCTGGTCGGTCGACGTGCAGGTGTTGATGTTGATGTTCCCTGTTGCGTCGTTCAACGTACCTGAAGGCGTGCAGGTCTGCGCCATCGCTCCGCCGACCAGCAGGCACTGCGTCGCCAGCACAATCATCACGTTCTTGATCTTCATCGCCGGTATCACTCCGTTGCGCATTGATGGCCGGTCAGCCGCCAGTGACCGAAAGAACTGCAAGGTGTCGGGAGTTGCAATACATCCGCGCGAAGGTCGAAACGTTTTCCGCCATCGGAACAAGTCGATCCTCGCACCGGGACGAGTATCACCCGGAAAGTGCATTCGGGTGAACCGGCCGCCGGGGCCATCAGTCGATCGAGAAGCTCCGCAGTGCGACCGGCGTCGGCACCGGTTGAACTTCCGTCGACCCGCAGTTGCCTGCTGCGGCGAATGACGTGATCAGCAGAAAATAGTTGCCCGGACTCAGGCCTGCCAACGAGACCGTTTCCGCTCCGCCGGCGCCGTTGCTGTCGGACTCGCGCACGCACGTGGCACCGCCCGAACAGGTGCCCTGCAGCACGGCAACGTAGGCGTCGTACCCCGCCGGCCTGACGTTGATGCCCGCGTTGATGGCCACGAGGCCATCGATCGAGTAGATCGTATCCGGCGCGTTGCCGATCGGCGTCGAGCTGTTGCAGATAGACGTCAGCTGATCGGCAGAGCTGCAGGTATCGATCGTGACGGTCCCGGAGGTGTCGTTGAGCGCGCCCGCCGAAGGCGTGCAGGTCTGCGCGACCGCAGCGCCGGCCAGAAGCGACTGCGCCGCCAGCATCGTCGTCAGATTCTTGAGGTTCATTGCCGGAATCACTCCGCTGTTGAACGACGAACGACCAACGGGGCGACGAAACGCCAGACACCCATGCCGCTGCCCGCGCGACCCGCCCCGCGTGGCGAAGGTGATACTGGCAGGAAAACCGGGGAAGGTCTTCCCCCGGAAATGGACATCCGTGTACGGACCCATGCCGCGGCTACAGGCTCCGGAACGAATCGCTCGCCCCCGGAACATGGCTGAGATCCAGCTCCAGCGATGTGCCGGCCAGTCTGGCACCGAGTGAAAAGGCGCCGTAGCACTTGAAGACACAGCGCGCCACGCCGTTGACGATGTCGCCTGGCATTTCATTTGGCGAAAACGTCTCGTCGAGGAAGAAACTCACCTTCGCGTTCGCCGGCAGCGCCTTGCCGTCGACGCGCCGCACGGTCGCCGTCACCCAGCCCCACATCTGATTCTCGCTTGGGTTGTCGAGCTCGAACTGCGCCGTCAGCAGATAGCCGTCGCGGATCGCAAGCCGCCCGTAGCGACCGGCATTCTTGTCGCTGACGGCCGCTGGCGCATGGTTCACGAAGACCGCTTCCTTGATCCATTTCGGCAGTTCTTCCTCGAGGTGCCGCGCATCCCGGTAGCGGCAGATGCTGCGCCCCGAAACGTCGAACGCGGGCCCGGCCTCGGAATCGGTACGCTGCAGAAGAATCACAGGACGCCGCAGCGCATCGGCGTAGCCGAGCTCGTAGTAGCAGTTCGGCCGGTTTTCGGTGAGGTCGGCGACGACCGCCGTGGCGCTGCGTACGCCGTGCAGCACGCGCTCCAGGATCGCCGTGCTGCGGCGGATGTCGTCGGCGCGATAGCAGGCCAGACCCAGCGACGCGGCCGCCGCACGCATGGCCTGCTGCGCGGCATCGTGCGCGTCGCTGAACGGCACGACGAGGAATACATGCGGGACGTCCGGCACGAAAATCGTGCTGCTCATGAAGACACTCCCGAGCTGGCATACCGAGATGGAGCAACGTCCGTCGCAGACACGAGCGATCGGCATCTATCTGTGATGGTCGGGGGCGGAATCTCTCAGGAAGACGAGTCCGAAAGCGCGCGGCGCGTTCGCCCGGAGCGGCGCACGACGTCCGTCATCGCGGCGCGCGGCGATCCGCCGGATCCGGGCCTGCTTTCCGGGGCGTCAGCGCCGGCTCGTATCGTCCGCCGGCAAAGCGCCCGCCGGCGAATCATCCACGACAGACATCGGCGCGGTGCCGGCGCCCCCCGGTTCGCCAAGGCTGAAATGGAAGGTCGCGCCCTCGCCGGGCCGGGATTCTGCCCAGAGGCGGCCGCGGTGCTTCTGCAGGATGCGCTGGGCCGTGGCCAGACCCAGGCCCGAGCCCTCGAACTGTTCCTGGCTGTGCAATCGGCGGAACACGCCGAACAGCTGATCGGCATATCTGGGATCGAAGCCGACGCCGTTGTCGCGGATCCAGACGTGCTGGCTGCCCTGATCCGAAGCGCCACGACCGACGTCGATCCGCGTCACGTCCCGGGTCCGGCTGTACTTGAGCGCATTCGACAGCAGATTGGTGATGACCACCTTCAGCAGCCGCCGGTCGGCCTGCACGGAAGACAGTTTTTCGACGTTCCATTCGACGCGGCGCCCTGCCGTCTCGGGTTCGAGTTCGGCGCGCACTTCGGCCACGAGCGCGTCCAGGTCGACCTCGCCCCAGGCCGGTTCGGCGCGGCCGGCGCGACCGAGCGCGAGCAGTGCGTCCATGAGCTCGTTCATGCGGCGCGCGCCGCGCGCGATGAAATGCAGGAACGAGCGCCCGTCGTCGTCGAACTGCGCGCCGTAGCGGTCCTGCAGCAGTTTGCTGAAGCCGATCAGATGCCGCACCGGCGCGCGCAGCTCGTGCGATACCGAATAGGAAAAGATCTCCAGATCGCGGTTGGCCGCCGTCAGCTGTCCGGTACGCTCGACGACGCGGCGCTCGAGCTCGGCGTTCAATCGCGCCAGCGCGTCGTCGCGTTCGCGCAGGTCGTCCAGCGCGTCCTCGACCGCGCGCTTGCGCACGGCGAGATCCTTCGCGAGCGCGGCGACGTCGGCTTCGCTACTGGCGAGTTCGTCCTGCAGGATCTTGCGCGTGTGCGAGATGGACAGCTGATTGGACACGCGCGCGACGAGCTCGGCGACGACGAAGGGCTTGGTCAGGAAATCCTGCGCGCCGCTGCGCAACATGCGTACCTTGAGCTCGTCGTCGGCCTTGGCGGTCAGCAGGATGATCGGCACGTTGTCGAATTCGCGCAGCGCGCGAATGGCCAGGACCAGCTCATCGCCGCTCATGTCCGGCATCATCACGTCGCTGAGGATGAGATCGGGCTTGGACGCCAGCGCGACGGCCACGCCTTCGCGTCCCGAGAAGGCGCCGACGCTCACGACCTGCGGCGGCAGGGAGCCGCGGATGAAGTCGTGCATCTCCCGGTTGTCCTCGACGACGAGGACCAGCGGCAGCGCGCGCGCCTCGGCGATCGCCGCGGTCCTGTCGGGCGCAGACGAAGCCCGCTGCGGTGGCGGTGGCGGTGGCGGCGGCGCGACCGCCGCCGGCGGCAGGCTCGCGATATCGATCTCGGCTTCCTGAGCCGCGGCCAGGGCCAGCGGCAGCACGACGCGGAACGCCGCACCGCCGAGCCTGGAATCACCGACGACGACCGACCCGCCGAGCAGATCGAGAAACTCCCGCGCGATGGCCAGACCCAGTCCGGTGCCGCCGTGGCGCCGCGTCGAGGCCTGTTCGGCCTGGCGGAACGGTTCGAAGATGACCTCGCGCAGCGCCTCCGGCACGCCGGGCCCGGAGTCGTCGACTTCGAGCAAGCCCTGCCCGCCTTCCCAGGCCAGGCCCAGCCGCACCTGCCCCGCGTCCGGCGTGAACTTGAACGCGTTGGTCAGGAGGTTCACGAGTATGCGCTGCACTTTCTCGGCATCGGTGCGCACGCGCAACGCCGCGGGTACGGCTATGCGGAAATCGATGCCGCGCTCCTTGGCCAGGGATTCGAAATTCGCCGCGGTCAGCCGCGTCAGATGGCCGAGATCGACGACGTCCTCGTGCACGGCCATCTTGCCCGCTTCGAGCTTGGCGACGTCGAGCAGATCGTTGACGTGCTGCAGCAATGCGCGCGCATTGCGGCCCACGGTCTCCAGCCAGCCGCGCTGTTCCGCGCTCAGACCGCTGGCACCGAGCAGCCGCTCCAACGGCCCCAGGATCAGGGTCAGCGGCGTGCGCAGTTCGTGGCTGACGTTGGAGAAGAAACGCGTCTTGAGCTCGTCGAGCTCGCGGCTCGCCGCATACAGCCGCGACAGTTCCTGGTTGGCCGACTCCAGACGCCGGTTCGCTTCCTGGACCTCGGTGGCGCGCTGGAAGATCTCCGCCTCGAAACGATCGGCGCGCTCGCGCAGCGATTCGGCGAGCTGCGCCTGTTCCCTGCCGTGCTGACGCGCCCGCACGAAATCGGTGACGTCCTCGACGCGATGGATGATGCAGTTCACCGAGCCGTCGGGGTCGAGCAGCGGCGTGTTGACCGGGCTCCAGTGGCGTTCCTCGAAACCGCCGCCTTCGGATTCGGGCTTGCGGATGTCGTATTTCTGCACCGCCATCGCATCGGGCACGCGATCGGCCAGTACGCGCTGCAGCGAGATGCGCAGATTGCGCATGCCGCTGGCCTGGGGATCGTCGGGGTTGTCGGGAAACACCTCGAACAGGTGGCGGCCGAGGATCGCGCCGCGTTCGGTCTTCGTCGCCTGCAGATACGCATTGCTGACGGCGACGATGTGCAGGGTCGGCGCGAGGACCAGATACGGCCCCGGCACGGCCTCGAAGATCCGGCGGAAATCCGGCGCGTCGGCGGACGTTGTCATGCGACCTCCCGGCCGGCCGTCGTCGGGAGCGACGGCCGCGTCTCCGACGAATTGCCGCCGGAAGACGCCTCTATGCCGCCTGCATGAAAGCGCATTGTCCACTTCGCGTCAATCGGGCGAAAGTGGCATCGGGTTCCCGTCCGGCACAACGCAGGACGCCCAAAAAAAGCGGCGCCCGAAGGCGCCGCTGAAGTGACCATGCGATGGTTGGGTCAGACCAGGCGCAGACGACGCCGCCAGGCCAGGCCGCAGAGGCCGAGCACCAGCAGCAGCACGGTCCAGCCGCTGAGGCCCGGCACCGGCACGATGACGGCGGGTATGCCGGCCACGGTGAAGGTCGTCGGATCGGCGCCGCCGCCGAGCGCCGGATCGTCGGTCGGAGCGCTGCTCTCGTTGCTGCCGTTGGCGTCGGCGTCGAAGAACACGGTGCCCTGGTTGCTGATCGTGCCGCTGGCCGCGAGGTTGATCGTCGCGTTGATCGTGATCGTCACGCTACCGCCGGCCGGCACAGCGCCGTTCCAGTGCACGATGTTGCCGGT
>Ga0247823_10001121_pt1 | contig 22386 bp, 17 predicted proteins | sample 13C_PalmiticAcid_2_FD_192426 | JGI IMG/M metagenome (GOLD analysis project Ga0247823, IMG submission 192426) | Soil microbial communities from agricultural site in Penn Yan, New York, United States - 13C_PalmiticAcid_Day30 | ecosystem: Environmental > Terrestrial > Soil > Agricultural land... | reverse complement strand
TTCTAAAGTAGAGGCGGTATGCTTACCAAAAGGAACGTGCGCCCATCCTACGATGCTGCAACCCATGTGATGATCCGTTTAATTGCAAAATTTGCGATCCACAATTCTGGCTTTGACGGAGCATCGGGGAAAGGCGTGCGTCTACGCAAGGGGAAACCCTTAATCGGAACTCGTTATGAATGACGCTTTGAGAGAACACCTGATCGAGGGCTTTGAATTTGCACCTGTTGGGCTGTGCATTACCGAGTTCAGAAAAATCGTCATCTGCAATGATGAATTTAGCCGCATGTTCGGCTTCGAGAGTCAGGAACTCGTCGGACGGTCTCTTGCGATTCTTTACCCCACAGCCCAAGAGTTCGATAGTACTGGTGAGTTGGCTCTTCCAATTTTGCGAGAGACCGGTCGATATTCAGACGATAGACTCATGCGTCATCAGTCCGGTCGGTTGATTTGGTGTCACGTTGCGGGGCGGTCTTTCAGGGTCAATTCGCCGTATGAGCACGCGACCTGGATGTTCGAAGACCTGTCCGATCGTAGAAAGACAGTGGTGCACCTGACCCCACGAGAGCGTGAAATTGTTAAATTGCTCGCCAAAGGTTTGACCAGCAAACAGATAGCAAAGTTACTCGAAATGAGTCATAGAACGGTCGAGGCGCATCGCACTCGGATCGGCCGCAAGCTTGATGCGAAGACGACCGTGGAGATCGTGAGCAAAATTGCCGGATTATATTAAATGAAGGGGAAGAACGTTCTCCCCCTCTCTTCCGCTCAGCCTGGCTGTTGGCAACTAAAACTCTTCTCGGAGTTAGGATCTCCAACGCCATCATATTTAGCAAATTTTGGAAACGGGCACAATGGACGCGTCATGGCGACTTCACCTGCAGCAACATTGTTGTCCTTGAACTTGGTCGCGATTATCCTATCGGGTGCATCGCCCGTTTCAACCCACCTTTCGAGCGCGGCCAAGAGGTCTCGGGAAGGATCACCAGCCAATGGAGCCGGCGTAGCAATGTCATTGCCGAACACGTTCGGGCCTAACCCTCCTCCGCAATGGTCCATGCCAGGGGCCTTGTAAAAGCGAATAAACGAGTCGCCAGCACCGGTTGTTTCGCTAACCGATGTCAGATACTTTTCAAATCCGGCTGGAGGGATTAGCGCGTCCATGGTTCCGTTGAAGCCGATGATTTTCCCGCCACGATCCCTGAATTTCGTCAAATCTTTGCTCGTTGCATTTACGACCGGCCCTAGAACGCTTTCGACCGTCTGCCTGTCTCTGGAATAATCAAAATTGAGGAAGTCGAAGTCATTTCCAAGCACCCATGAGAAAAGTTCTCCAAACGGAGGCTTGGTGGAAAGGTCGATCGCCAAGCCGGCCGACCAGTTCGGCTCTGAGCCCTTTTCGAGCTGCGGCGCTATGACTGCTCCCGTCACCGGGTCGATCACCGGGCTATACAGTTTTTCGACGGCCGACACCTGATCTGTAGTGAGGCAGTTCGCCCCGCCTGCGTCCTGGCATTGCAGGACGCGCGGATTAAAAGTGCACTTTTCGGGTCGACTTATCAGACCGTCCTTCACTCCGTCGTCAGAGTCACAGGCTTCCAGGACTGCAGAAGACAGCAGGGCCATCTTGTCGGCGGGCATCCCAGGTACCGGGAGTTTTTTCATGGTCGCCCAGTACGTAGCAATGCCGATGTGGGTCCCGATCCGATCATTGGCTGGCGCGCCGCTGATGATGCCGTCATAGTCGTCCGGGTACCGGGTAGCTTCATGGATTCCCTGACCACCTCCAGTTGAACATCCCATGAAATACGATTTCGCGGGCGGCTTTGAATAAAACCGCTGGGCCGATGCTTTGGAGAGAACCGTCATGAGGTGGGTTGAACGATAGCCCCAATCGATCCACTTTTCGGGATGACCCCGGAGAAGCGAGCCATCGAAAGAAAGCGTTGCCCCCCCGGTGCCCATGTCTGTATGGGCGACCGCATAACCGCGCCTCAAACCTGCCGCCAGAGATTCGTAGCTGATGAAACCGGCGAACCCACCGTTACCCAAGCCAAGCATCCGCCCGTTCCAGTGATCGCCGGGAAGCCAAATCTCAACTTTGATGTCGCTGTCATTGGAAGGGGTCAGTCTGACAGAGAGTCGACAGAATTCAGGCAATGATTTGATCGTTTCCGCAGTGGGGATGATCTGCTTCGGTACTGGAAAGTCTCCTGCTGGCCGATATTCCACGACGGTGAATTCAGTTCCCGGCAAGCTCTGAGCTGCAATGGCGCGGCACCTCTCCTCGTTGGACGCCATTTGGGGAGGCGCGTCAGGAGGAACCACTGGCGTGGTGCCGGTTGCAGGAGGGAGTACAACAGGCACGAAACCTCCCGAATCCCCTCCTCCTCCGCACCCTGCGGCAATCGCCGCCACCATCATCCCGGTGACTGCTTTATATAAAGTCGTTTTTCTCATGATTTGTCTCCTATGTTGATGCTAGAACCGTTATTAAGTTAATAGCGATCCAAGAGCGGGACCTGCTTAAAACGCGGGCATTAATGCTTGATCGTTGTCCCTTTCGGTTGCTGGCCGCGGCGCCGCTTTCCCTGGCGCGCCCGATCCGAGAACGGCGACACAATGATTCCTGGGGCCACTCGCCTACGCTAGGGCGCGCAAATACGCTAGGGTTTTCCATCACATCACGACGCGATGATTTCGTTGAGGCGGCCAGATCAGAAGATGCCGGCAACGCATTGGTACGTCATTTGGCGAAAATGTCGCGCCACGGACGTGAAGAGGTTGCGCTTTCCGCCTTAGCTGGAGCAGGCGGGGTAAACCCTGGCGTACTCACGCGACATGACATCCAAGAGATTTTTGAGCACTATCACGCTTTCGGGCGAAGCCCATTTTTTGGATGGATGAATGAAAAAAGGCTATCTATTTGCGGCATTGAGAATGCTTGATGCTGAATACTTTGCTGAGGAATACCTCGCTAGAGTCGTCCCGCTTCTAAAACGGAGCGGTGCTCGAATCGTCGCTTCTTCAGATAGACCTGAGATAGTGGAAGGTGCGACTGACCGCGAGCGGGTCGTACTTATCGAATTTGATTCGTTTAAGTCAGCTCAGGATTTCTACTATGGGACAGAGTACCAAGCGGTAATTCAGTTTCGATTCAATTCAGCGGACGCGCACGTTTACATTATGGAAGCTCTAGACTGACGACCTTCCTATCGAGAGAGGGGGTCGGAGGAATCACTGTTCTTCGCCCAAATATCTCAAACAATGCAGAGAGGCCTCGGCGCTACAGAAGGACGACAGCATTGACCCCTTCTTCGCCAGCTTGGTACACCTGAGGTGACGCGATCCGCGAAGCCTTCTGTGCTCCCGCGACGGTCAAGCCACACATTGGTCACAGCTTGCCAATCCACCGACCGCCTCCCCAGCTTGGCGTAGGCATGCTGGTCCCAGCGTGCCTCCTGGTTGATCTGAACGCGTTATGTGCCCTGAGTCAGGAACACGCGCCAAATTTGTCCTCGGACGATGAGTTCGCCAGTTAAAGCCAGGGGCAGATCGAAATCGCGAGCCCGCGCTTACCATCAGTCCCGCGGCTTCATTTTCCTGAGACCAAGAATTTCGCGCGCCTCCCCCGCGCTTGCCAGGCGGCCGCCCAACTCACGCACGATGCGACCACCCTTGGCAACCAGAGCAGCGTTATCGGGTGCAAGCACCCCTTTCTCAAGGTAGATGTTGTCCTCCAGTCCTGCCCGCACGTGGCCGCCCAGGAGGAAGGCTTGCGCCAGCATGGGGAACGCTTGCCGGCCGATGCCAAAGGCGGCCCAGCGCGAACCTTCAGGCAGCAGCGAACGTAAGTAGGCCAGTGTCGTGGGCGAGGCGTCGGCGCCGTACTTCACACCGAGGACGATCTGGAACAGCGCCGGTTCCGGCAAGGTTCCCTCTGCGATCAGATCACGAGCTAGGTGGATGTCCCCCGTGTCGAATACCTCCAACTCCGGCACTGTCCCCGCCTCTTGAATCAGTGCAGCCATCTTGCGCACATTCGCGGGCGTGTTGATGACGACGGAAGACCCGGAAAACATCGTATTGAGATCGAGGCTGCAGATCTCCGGCCGGAGGGCGGCCACGTGCTCCACTCGAGGCTCAGGCCGCATGAGCGTCGTACCGGCGGCTGCGACCTTCGGGTCGTGCTCACTCGGCACAAAACGCTGACCAGGGCCCGTGGTGAGATTGATCACCAAGTCCACATCGCTCGCTCGAATTCGCTGCACGACCTCTTCGTAGTGGGCAAGCTCCATGCTGGGGCGCCCGTCAGCATGTCGGACATGAATATGCACAATGGCTGCGCCGGCGCGGCCCGCATCGATGCAAGCATTCGCGATCTGCTCAGGAGTACATGGCAAGCCCGGATGCTGGGCGAGCGTCGTGATATTGCCAGTCACGGCACAACAAAGAATAGTGGGGGTGCTCATTGGTTAGAACATTGCTGGAATGTGTGTTGGAAACAAACCGCGACGAATACGTCCGGCGATGGATAAGCTTCGGTATCAACCGGCTGCATCGGCAAACGCGAATCCCATCGCACGGGCGTGGTAGTAGATGCCGCCGTCCTGAACAATCAGGAACATGGCAAATTGGGTTCCTTCGTTGTGATGGGAATGCATCGACGTTGCGGGTGTGACCGTCGTCGCCCAGGGGGCCCAGTCCTTGCGCTTGCGGTCAACCACGGAATAGCAGTTCTCACCTTGGATCACCAGCGCCACGGCCACTGAGTTGTGTCGATGTGGCCGCTGGGATTTTCCGGGCGGCAAGGTGTTCATCGCTACGGTGAGGGTTGGCAGAACGTTTCGGCTTGCCTCTTGTTCTTGCGAGGAGAGTATGAGCGCCGACCCTGCGATGTCGTCAGTGCGTCCAATGCGGTAGAGGAGTTGAATCTGACGACTCATCTCGTCGGAGGTGAAATGCACTATCTCCGTCGGCGAATCGCCGGCGAGAGGTGGCTGCAGGTGTTCGAACATGAGTTGCGGTTCATTCGTGACGATCCACAATACGGCATCGCTCTCGCCAGCCTTGTGCCGATGGCTGGAGCTCCCCGGCAACACGAAGAGGTCTCCCCGTTGCCAGTCAATGCGCTCGTCTCCACATTCTGTCGATCCCTGCCCCGCGATGACATAGACGACGACTCCGCTGGCTCTGAATATCGTTTCCAGGGACTCCCCTGCCCTGATCCGTGCGTACCGGGCCAGGACAAGTGGCGTCGTTGCAGGGAACTTGCAACCCAACTGCTGCGATCGATCGCAGGAGATGACCCCAGTCGGAGTCCGCGGGTCCAAGGCCCTGCGAGGTTCATCGATGAAGCTCTCACCCGGAACCGGCGGAAGCTTCAGATCGAATGCATTGCCCGTATTGAAATATCTGGCGCGTTCTTCGGCTTTGGACTTGGGTGCCGAGGCGCGTTGCACCTCGAGCTCGCCAATAGACCGCGGCAGCGGTTGGTCATGCATGTTCTCTCCTTTTCAAGTCAGTCAGGTGTGTTCAGTCGCTACCTCGGCATGGCCAGTCGTGCACCCGAGGCTAGCGGAGCTCGCCTGCACTCAGTCCAAGCCCCGTGCGCTCCTTCACGAACTGTTCGACGGCTTGCACCAATGCATCGCAGTCCGCTTCCGTCGTGGGTATGCAAAGGTTGATCATTCCGCGCTTGGCTATCCAGAACCCCTGTTTCAGCAGGTCGAAGTAGAAGAGATCTCTCAACGGAATATGACTCGCCTTCAGATCGCGAACGCTATTGACCACGGCACGCGTCATGTGGACATTCATCATCGAGCCTCGGCCGGTGAACGTCATGGGAAGCTCGGACCTCGAGGCAATATCGTTCAGGCGCTGCCGCAGCTTTTCTCCACGTGCCGTCACCTCGGAAAGCAGCGCTTCGGTGAGCAAATGCTTCATTCCGGCGGAGCCCGCCGTCATGGTGAAGATGTTGTTGTTGAAAGTCCCTGCGTGGCTGATCGAGTTCGGACCGAGCGGATTGAAACGGCCCATGATCTCTTGCTTGCCGCCGAAAGCCCCAAAGCTGAAACCGCCTCCCAAGTACTTGCCCAGGGTGGTCATGTCCGGACGGATTCCGTGCAACGACTGCAACCCGCCGAATGCCAGCCGAGACGTCATCACCTCATCGAAGATCAGGACTGCACCTGTGCTCGTCGTCCAGTCACGCAGGAACGTCAGGAACTCCTTGCTGGCGGGGATGCAGCCGCCAGAGCCTTGCATCGGCTCCACGATGACTGCGGCAATCTCACCCGCATGTTGGTCGATTAGAGCGGCGACGGCTTCGGGATCGTTGTACGGCGCCAAGACGAAGTCGAATGGCGCGGTAAGGGGGTGACGGCTCGCACCTGAGAACACGAACACACCGCCGTGGTAGGCGCCCTCGAACACCACAATCTTGTTCCGGCCAGTGACGGCGCGTGCGGTCTGAATGGCATACAGGTTGGCCTCCGTTCCGGAATTTGCAAAGCGCAAAAACTCCATGGAGGGAAAACGCTCTCGGATGAGGTGGGCCATCTCAGCCTCCGCTTCTGTATGGCCGCCCATCGACCATCCCTGCTCCAGCGCCTGCATCACCGCTTCGCGCAGTATCGGATTCGAGTGACCATAGAAGCCCGCGGTGTACTCACCCAGGAAGTCCCGGTACCAGTTGCCGTCCAGTGAACAGACGCGTGCGTCCTTGCCGGCCACCAGCGTCAGAGGGAACGGATCGGTGAAGATCACTGTCCGGGTGTTGCCACCGGGCATGACCTCGGCGGCCCTGAGATGCTGTGCGTAGCTTCGTGGGTTGGCCTTTGTGTATTCCTCTTTCGCCTCAGCCAAGGCAATGCTGACATGCCGGGTCTTCGCAGTAGTGTTCATGAGTGTGTTGATTGGAAGTAAACGGTGTTGTGGGTCGGCCCAGGGCAAGGTCTTTTCAGGCTGCAATGGCCGAGTGCCCCAGGTAGGCTTCGCGGACTCGATCGTTCGCCCCGAGCTCTGCTGCCGAGCCTTCGAGCACGACCTGCCCGTTCTCAAGGACATATCCTCGCGAGGCGACGCTGAGGGCCAGGACGGTGTTCTGCTCTACCAGCAAGACAGTCAAGCCCTCGCCATGGATGTCAGCGATTCGCGCGTAAACCTCCTCCGCCAAGCGAGGAGCCAAGCCGAGCGATGGTTCGTCAAGCAGCAGAACCTTGGGGCGCGCCATCAAGCCGCGCCCGATGGCGAGCATCTGCTGCTCACCACCGGAAAGAGACCAGCCCAACTGGGTCGATCGCTCTGCCAGACGGGGGAATAGCGAATAGACCCGATCCATGTCCGACCGCAAATGGCCATCCGAACGCCGGATGTGGGCCCCCACCAGCAGGTTCTCCTTGACCGTGAGCCCCGGAAAAATCTTCCTTCCCTCGGGCACATGAGCAATGCCAGCACGCACCCTCTGTTCGATGGACAGGTGGCTGATGTCTTCGCCGTCGAAAGTGATGGCCCCAGTGACAGCCAGTACCCCCGAGATCGCCTTGAGCAGACTGGTCTTGCCCGCCCCATTGACCCCGATCAGGGCAACAGCCTCTCCGCGATCGACGTGCAGGTTGATGCCGCGCAGCGCGGCGATGTCCTTGTAATACGCGCAAAGATCTTTACAGTGCAGCACTTCGGTACCCCTCTCCCAAATAGGCGGCGAGCACGGTTTCGTTTGCGGAAACCTGCGCGGGCGTTCCTTCGGCGAGCTTCTTGCCGAAGTTCAGGACGGTGATGCGCTCGGCAAGCCGCATCACCATGTTCATGTTGTGCTCGATCAGCACTACCGAGAGCTGGTGCTCCTTGCGAAGTACCTGGAGAAGGCTCATCAGGCGCTCCACCTCACCGGAGTTCAGGCCTGCAGCGGGCTCATCCAGCAACAGTAGTTTTGGACGTCCCACCATTACTTTGGCCATCTCGACCAGTCGGCGACTCCCATAAGACAACGAACCGATCTGCCGGCCCGCATACTGGGCGAGGCCGAATCGTTCCAACATCTGCAAAGCCGCTTCCCTGCTTTCAGCCTGGTCCACGGAAGCGTTCCGCGGTGAGTACGCCAAACGTAGAAGCGATGGCGGCTTGCGTGCCGAATGACCCATCATCACGTTCTCCAGAACGGTCAGCCTCTCGAACAGGCGTCCGTTCTGGAAGATTCTTCCGACGCCCATACCGATGATCTCGTGGGTCTTGCGGGATGAGATATCGCAGCCTTCGAAGACGATTGCACCCCGGGTGGGACGCGCCAAGCCGGTCAGCAGGTTGATCAAGGTGCTCTTGCCCGCTCCGTTAGGTCCGATCACAGAATGAAATTCACCCTGCTTGACCTGGAAACTCACGTCGGACAAGGCACGGACGCCACCGTAGTCCTTGCTGACGGCCTTCACTTCGAGAAACGCCATTTGCCGGCCTCCTTCGATGACAGTTGCGCCTTCCACTTGCTCCACGCGAACCCGAACAAGCCTGCCAGGCCTCTGGGCGCGAGAAAAAGCATCAGGAGAACGAGCAGGCCAAAGATCACGAGATAGGCGGACCCGAGCCACCGTAGCCACTCCGGCAGGAACGTGATGACAAACGCACCCAGGATGGATCCAAGGATGGTTGCTTCGCCGCCGACGACCAGCATCGCCAGGTACACAATCGACGTGCTGGTACTGAAATCCTCCGGCGCGACAAACCGTGCATGTAGAGCGAACATCACTCCGGCTACGCCGGCGTATACGCCGCCTAAGGTTAGGGCGGTCACCTTCACGGCGGTCACGTTCAGGCCTGAGACGGAGGCCGCAAGTTCATCGTCCCTGACTGCAATCATCGATCGTCCCAGCTGGCTGTGCCGGACATAGGAGGCAAAGACTGCAAGCAGCACGACGGCGACCAGCGCAAGGTAGTAGAACCGCCGCTCCGAATCGAACGCGAATCCCAGTATCGTCAGCGCCGGGATGCCAGTCAGCCCGTTGGAGCCGCCCGTGATCTCTACCAGGTTAGAGACAACGATGATGAAGCTCACGTTGATGCCCAGCGTGGCAAGCGCGAAGTAGTGGCCCTTGAGCCGCAGTAGCAGGATGCCGGTCACGTAGGAGAAGGCCCCCGCGGTCGCCATGCCGATCAGGCACCCCAGCCAGGGATTAAGGCCAAATTTCACGGTACCGATGGCCACTGCGTAGGCTCCCATGCCGGCCACCGAGGCATGCATCATGGAGATCTGTCCGGCATACCCGAGCACGAAGTTCAGGCCCAGCACAGCCGCAGATGAGATCAACGCAGCGTTCGTCAAGCGAACCCAGTACTCCCCCACTGCGTTCGGCAGCAGGCTCGCGGCGCCCAGGCTGAGCACAAGCGCCAGAATCAAGCTGGCGTTCTTTGCGTTTTTCTTGTTCATGTCAGCCTCGTTCCGAAATCGGCTCACCGAAGATGCCCTGTGGACGCGCCACGAGAAAGACAACCATGGCGCCGAAGCACAGAAGGTCTTTGTAGGCAGACGAGATGTAGGAAGCGCCCAGGATCTCCGCAAGTCCCACGAAGAGTCCGCCGGCAATTGCGCCAGGCACGCTTCCAAATCCACCGATGATGGTGGCAGCAAAGGCCTTCAATGCGATCGCATCGCCCATATGCGCGTCAGCGAACCACATCGGCGCGATCAGCAGGCCCGCGAAACCAGCCAGCACCGCGGCAATCGCCCAAGAGCACGCCAGCAGCAGTCCGACAGGCAGCCCCATGAGCCGAGCTGTGGGAAAGTCCTGCGCAACAGCTCTCATGACGCGTCCAAGGGAAGAATGCTGCATCAGCACGTACAAGGCTGCGACGAGGACCGCCGTAATGCCGATACTCGCCAATGCGTGCGTCGATATCGCGCTGTCGAAAACGGTGAGCGTTCCGTCGCCGAACGGCGATGGCAGCCGGAACGGGACACTCCCCCAGATCAGGTTCGCTCCGTTCTGCATGGACAGTCCGATCATCACCGTGGCAATGACCACGGTCACAGGAGACTGCGTGCGAAGCGGAAGGTGGACTCCAAGATAGAAGAGGAAGCCGAATACCCCCATCATTGCCACCGCCAACAGAATCGCCATTGGCATAGGCAGGCCGAGCTGCAGCACGGTGGTGACGCCAAACATCGCGCCGAACATGACGAACTGCCCGGCTGCGAAGTTCACAATGCCGGTCGCCGAATAGATGGTGACGAAGCCCAGCGCTGCCAATGCATACACGCTGCCCAGGGCTACGCCACTTACCAAGAGTTGAACAAGATCTTGCATCTCGTGTGCCCTGGTTGCGCGCTCGTTAGGGTGTTGCCACGACTTTGGACACGAACACCATGTCCTTGGTGCCCTTCTTGAAATTCACGATGGTCACTTCGTGAATTCCATTGCCAGCATCGTCGAAAGAGAATGTTCCAGCGACGCCCTGGTAGTTCTTGACCCGTGCGACGTAGTCGCGCAGCTTTTCCGGATCGGGGCCAACCTTGCGCAGGCCATCGGCCAGAATCATCGCGCCGTCATAGTAAACCGCCGCATAGGCATCCGCGTCGACGCGGAACCTCTCCTTGTATTCCTTGACGAAGCTCGTGGCGTTCAGGTTGGTTTCCAACATGACGTCAATCACACCCCAGACATTTTCGAGGTCAGCAGCAGACATCAATTGCATCGCCGATGGAAGAAAAACCCCCGAGGACGCGACGATCGGCTGTTTCAGCCCCATGGTCTTGATCTGGCGCAGCAGCAGCGCACCGTCTTGCGGGAAGCTCAGTGCAATGATCGCGTCGGCACCTTTGTTCTTGAGGCTCAGCAACTGTGCGGACATATCTTTGTCATTGCCACCGTAGGCCTCGGATGCCACAACCGCGATGCCTGCGTCTGCCAGGGTCTTGGTGGCTGCCTTCGCTGCACCTTGACCGAAGTCGTTCTGGATGTAAATGATCCCAGGCTTCGTTGCCTTCAAAGTCCCCTTGACGAACTGCGCCATGGCCACGGCCGCCGTGCTGTCGGCGGGACGGATCCGGAACATGTACGGATTCTTCAGCGCTTGGAGCGCGTCCGCTCCGCCCGCATACATGACGGGCACGCGCGCCTTCAAGACTTCGGGGGCAACGGCCATGTTCTGCGTGCTGTAGCTCGACAGGAAAACGAAAGTGGGTTTCTTCTCCTGCACGATCTTCATGAACGCATTGAGCGCCGTGGGATTGATCGATTGCGCGTCCTCGAAGACGAAGCGGATCGGTTTCCCGTTGATCCCGCCCGCCTTGTTGATGCGCTCCTCGGCGAGTCGAAGGGAGTTGTGGTACTGCGTGCCTGAGAGCGCCGCAGGACCCGTGAGGGGCACGGTTGCTCCGATTTCAATGGCGCTCTGGGCAAACGACGGCATGCCGGCGATCGCCACGAGTGAGGCCGAGACGAGTTTGAGTAGCAGCTTGCGGTTGGTCATGCTTCGCTCCTTACGGGAGAGTTGGTGGGGAACTGGTTGGGTCGATCGTTCATGCAACTGAGTGCAGTCGACAGGATTGCACGTCAGCGGCGTTGGCTTTCGTTGAAATAGCCGTTGCGCCGATCGCTTGCAATATCAGCGTCGCTGCGCTCCGACGGAGTGCCGTAGCCACCGCCGCCGGGAGTGCTCACCTCGATCCAGTCGCCCGCTCTCAGGGCGATGTCGTCGGCTTTCGAAATGTGCTCTGGAGTGAACTCCTTTCCATCCTGGGAGATCACGATCTGATTGGTGGCGCCCGGCTCGCCGCCAAGAATGCCGGGGGGGCCGAACTTCCCGTGATCCATCAGGAAGGACACTTTGGCGGTGCCGCGAAGGAGCCGAATGCGATAGTTGACGCCGAATCCACCTCGATGCTTGCCCGCACCGCCGGAGTCTTCGCGCAGGTTGTAGTGCTCGAAGCGAATCGGGTAGCGTTGCTCCATGATCTCCACCGGCTGGCTCTTGCAGATGCCGATCGTGGAGCATCCATTGGTGATGCCATCGCCGGACCACCAACCGCCGTATCCGCCGCCAGAAAAGTAGTACATGACGTACTCGCGTCCGTTTTCAGGGTCCACGCCACTGAGGTTCAGGTTTCCGCTTGTCCCTGCGGCAGCGCCGAAAAGCTTGTGTGGAATGGCCTGCGCCAACGCAAGAAAGATCGATTCCATGACGCGCTGAGACACCTCAGCAGCGCAGCCGGCAACGGGTCGAGGGTATTCCGCGTAGAGAAAAGTTCCGTGTGGCTTCTTCACTTCGATGGGCGCGAAGCAGCCGGCATTGATCGGCACGTCGGGAAAGACATGCTTGAACCCGAGGTAAACAGACGAGACCGTCGATGCCCAGACCGAATTCATTGGTCCTATGCATGGCTTGCTCGACTTGGAGAGATCCACGGTCACCTGGTCGCCGCTGACCGTGACCTCGGCGTGAACCTCAAGCGGTTCATTCACCACACCGTCGCTGTCCATGTAGGCAGTGCTGCGATAGACGCCGTCGGGAATGGCCCTGATGTGCGCGCGCATCATCTGCTCGGCTCTGCGCTCGAGTTCTTCGATAGCGACGTCCACGACTTCAACGCCATAGCGATCAAGGAGTGCGGTAAGACGCTCGGCGCCCTTCTGTAGGGCCGCAATCTGGGCCTTGATATCCCCGATGCGTTCGTCCGGGATCCGGATGTTCGCGAGAATCAGCTTCACCATTTCGTCGTTCATGACGCCGTCGCGCACGATTCGTACGGGAGGTATGCGCAGTCCTTCCTGGTGAATCTCCGTCGCGGTGCTGCTGAATCCGCCCGGCACCATCCCGCCCGTATCGGGCCAATGTCCCGCGTTCGACAGGTAGCACCAGAGCCGACCCTTGTAGAAGAATGGCCTGACCATCTTCACGTCCATCAAGTGCGTGCCGCCCCGATAGGGGTCGTTGACAATGATGATGTCGTCCTGACCGAGGTTCGGACACTCCTCAAGGACGCAGCGTGTCGTTTCCTGCATCACGCCGACGAAGATCGGCAGGCCCGTGGCGCCCTGCGCAATCAACCGGCCATCCTTGGCGCCATAGATGCCGTTGGAGCGATCGAACGCCTCCGAGATGACCGGGGAGAAGGAGGTCTTCTCATGGACAAGATCCATTTCATTGCAAACCTGGGCGAGCCCCTTTTCGATGACGATCAAGGTGACGGGATCAAGTGCTCCGCTGACTTTGCTGGTGTTCATGGTTTCAGGTTCCGTTGTTCAGCTGGGACTCAGGCATGGAGGTCGATCAGGATGTTCCCGAACTTGTCGACCGTCGCGCGAGTGCCTGGATCGATCACCACGGTCGAGTCGGCCTGCTCGACGATGGCAGGGCCGACAAACACGGCACCGGCGGGTAGCCGCTCGCGGGAATAGATGTTTGTCTCGTGCCAGCGCCCGTCAAAGAAGGCCTTTCTGCTGCCGACAAGCGCGGCTTCGAGGGTGTTGCCTTCATCCGGCCGGAAGATGTCGATGGAGATCCTGTCGCGCACCCCGATGACGGTGGTACGAACGTTGGCGAGCACGGGCTTCATCTCAGGAAGGTCGAGGCCGAAGCGGTCGAGGTAGGCGCGAGCGAATTCCTGACGAACCTGCTCCTTGTTGAAGACACCCGCGTCGGTGGGCAGCTTCATGACGTGGGTCTGCCCCTGATACATGAGATCGAGTTCGTTGCGCACGACCACTTGCTCGACTGAAACGTTCTCTCTTCTCAACAAGTCCCGCCCGGCATCGGCCTGTGCTTGCATAACCGCGATCACGTCTTGTGGGTCTAAGCTATCGAAGGGTGCGTTGACGGTCTGTACGAAGTCGTGCCGCACATCCGAAAGGACGCATCCAAGCGCCGAGGTCAGGCCGGGAAAGCGCGGAACGAGCACCTTGGGAACGCCCACCTCGCGGGCGATCGCCACGGCGTGAAGAGGGCCAGCACCACCGTAAGGCATAAGCACGAAATCGCGGGGATCCTGACCCTTGTCAATGGAGATCAAACGGATAGCACCCGCGAGCTCGCTGACGGCAACGCCAACGACCGCTTGAGCAGCCTCAAGAGCGGACATTCCAAGCGCTTTTCCCAGATGTTCCGAGAAGGCGCTTTCGATCTCGCTCAAGGATGCGGGGCTTTCGACGCCAGTGATAGCGTCATGGTTCAGACGGCCAAGCAGATAGTTGGCGTCCGTCACCGTCGGCAATTTTCCGCCGCGCCCATAGGCGATGGGACCGGGGAAGGAGCCTGCGCTTTCCGGCCCGATGCGCAGCATGCCCGCCGTGTCGACCCTGGCGATGCTCCCGCCGCCAGCGCCCACCGTGTGGATGTCGATCATCGGAATGCGGACCGGCAGCGCATAGGCGAGTTCTTTCTCCGCGCTGATCACCGGCTCGCCGTCGGCGATGAGGGCCACGTCATAGCTCGTGCCACCCATGTCCCCGGTGATGATGTTTTTGACCCCCGCCGCCTTCGCGATCTGGGAGGCAGCCAGGACACCCGCGGCCGGCCCGGACATGACAGTGTGCGCAGCGTGGTCGCCCACCACTGACGCGGCCATCATTCCGCCGTTGGCCTGCATGATCATCAGTTCGTTCTTGAAACCCTCGGCGGCCAAGAGTTCGCCGACACGGCGCACATAGCTCGTCACGATAGGGCGGATCGCTGCGTGCACTGCCGCGGTGCTGCCTCGCTCGAACTCCCGCATTTCACGCACGCATTCGTGGCCGGCCACCACGTCTGCGGTGTGCCAAAGCTTGCGGACGATTTCGGCGGCGCGCCTCTCGTGCTCCGGGTTGGCGTACGAATGCAGGAAATGGATCACCACGGACTCGACGCCCCGGAGTCGAAGTTGCTCGACCGCAGCGACCACATCCTCTTCATGGAGGGGCTCGACGATGCCGCCGTTCGAATCCATCCGCTCACGGACTTCGATCCGGTCCTGTCGCTCGATGAGCGGTCGAAAGGTGCCCGACAGACCGTACGAGTTGGGACGTGTGCGTCGGCCCAGCTCAAGTACATCCCTGAACCCTTGGGTCGTGATCAGTCCACAGCGAGCACCCTTGTGTTCGAGCACAGCATTGGTTCCGGCGGTCGTACCGTGGACGAGCCACGAGATCTCGGACGGCGAGACGCCCAGCCTGGCGATTCCTTCCAGAAAACCCTTCGCCCGATCGTCGACCGTGGTCGGCACCTTGGCGGTCCTGAAGATGCCCTTGTCGCCGTCGACAAGCATGAAGTCCGTGAACGTGCCACCGACGTCGACTCCAACATTGATTGAACTCATTGCACTCCTTTCTTGTTTCGCTTTTCGAGACAATGCTCTCGATTTATGATATTCTTCGCGAAGTACCTTCAGAGCGCAAGACTTTTTTGACTAGGGATATCCCCGGGAGATCAATGGCGAAAATCCGTCAGGCGGCCTGAGTCCGCACTTCCTTCTGGGGAAACACGCGAGATGCGATGATTGGCTTTGCAAACACACTGGAGATGAAGTGACAAACGCAAACGACGTGAGTGGTCCCCTTGACCGCTACTTGTCGATCCTTGAAGTTGTGCTCGCCTCGAAACAGGGGCTTACCTTGGCGGAGCTTTGCAAGATCCTCGACCTGCCCAAGCCCACGGCACACCGCCTGGTGTCCGCGCTGGGTAGCGCCAAGGCGCTTGAGGTTGCTGACGAAGGCCTGAAAACCTACCGCGTCGGTGCGCGCATGTCGCGGATGCTGCAGCTCGGACGCAGTGACAGCGCCCTGATCAACTACTGCCAGGTGGTGTGCAACGAACTTGTGAGCGAGCTCGAAGAAACCTGTTACGTGGTCAAGCTCACGCCGCAATCGGCGCACACGATCGCAGTGGCCGTCACCGAGCATGGGTACAGGATGCACGTCGGCGAAGGTGCCGTGATGCCGATGCATGCGGCAGCTTCTTCCAAGATATTGCTTGCGCACCAGGACGAGGCATCTCGACGGCGCTACCTCAGCGGACCGCTCGAGAAGCTCACGCCCTTCACGATCACAAGCGTTCGCCAAGTCCTCACTGAAATCGAAAAGGCTAAGAAGGACGGCTACGCTACTTGCGTGGGTGAAGTGGACCCGTCCACCAAAGCGTATGCGGTGCCCGTCTCTTCCCCAGTAGGCGTCTTCTATTCGGTAGGAGTTACCGGACCGCAGTTCAGAATCGACAAGCGACCCATGGCATATTGGATCGACCACCTGCGAGACGCCGCCCAGAAGCTGGAACGCATTCTGGAGATGCCGCACCTCGACGGCGCGCAATTTGCCACTGGGCCGAGGGGTGCAACGTCCCGCCGTCCCGAGCGCAAGGCAGCTGGCTGACAGCACCGCTGTTCGTCGAAGGCGTCAGGAGTTTGGCCGCGTTAGACCGGATAGCCCGTCGCTGGAACTTTCACAACTAGTGGTTGTTCCGAGGCAGACCAAAGGTTGCATGGACTCTTTGGTACTTCACGGCGGGGGTCAGGACCATTCCTTCAGACAGCTCCGAAACGAGAGTGCGCTGAATTTCCTGCCACGGCGTTTGGCTCGGGGGAATCGGATACCCTCCGACGGCCTCCAGTGCGGCGCGGCGGCGATGGAGTTGGCATCTCTGATGCCCTCTTTGACACGTTGCGCCAGCACAATGTGATGTCGATTGCAAGGCGCGATGTCCGAGCCGGTTTGTGCGATGCCGATGACCGGTCGACCGGACTGCAGTTCGTCGAACGAAAGGCCGTAGTTCATCAACCGCTCGATATACAGTGCAGTCAGTTCTGCATTGTCCGGGTTGTCGAACCATGACCGAGAACGCAAAGGCGTCTTGAGACCCTTGGACGCCCTCCTTTCGGATTCGTTTCGTTCTCCAGGGCAAGAGTGGCTTGTGCTTTGAATCATCGGGGAATCTATAGGTAGAACAATGCGACGCGCATCTAGTAGAGTCCGCGCATCTGCGCATTCACACGCGTGAGGCTCAGAATCGCATCAATGGTTGGAGTAGGCACTCCCGCAAGACGGCCGAGTTCGCTTACGGCACCAACGAGTGCATCGAGCTCGATCTTTCGGCCCGCGTCGGCATCCTGCAGCATCGAACTCTTGAATGCTCCCAGACTCCCGAGAAGCTGCAGCCGCCTCTCCGGACTCTCATCGATTGAGACTCCCAGCCTACGACCCAGCGTCCGCGCCTCCAGCATCATTCTTGTGAGCAACTCACGCAGATCCGAATCGGCAATGATCCTGTCGACGGTTGCGCCGGTGAGTGCGCTGATGGGATTGATGCAGAGATTGCCCCAAAGTTTGTACCAGACGTCGTTCTGGATCTGGCTCGATGCATGCGTCTCGATCCCGGCAGAGTTGAACAGGTCGACAAGACTTCGAACACGGCTGGTGTATCCGCCGGAGGGCTCGCCAAGGATGAGCTTGTTTCCGCTGACTTGATTGATCACAGCAGGCGCCTCGAGAATGCAGGCAGCATGAACGACGCATCCAACGACTTGCCTCGGTGGGATGGCCCGCGCAATCGCTCCACCCGGATCTACACTTTCGATCTGCGTACCGGCCAGGCTGTCCCCGAACCGATGGAAGAACCACCAGGGCACACCGTTCATCGCGGCAACGACGACCATATCCGGTCCAAGAAGTGGCTTCATCTGTGCGGCGGCGTCCCGGAGTGCAGGCGCTTTGACCGCGAGCACCACCAGATCCTGGACACCCAGCCTGGCGGCGTCGCACTCGACGTTCACGGAGGCCTGGAGCCTCTCTCCATTGGAGATGAGCGTGAGGCCGTTCGATCTGAGGGCTTCGAAGGTATTTCCACGCGCAATGACGTTTATAGAAACGCCGGATTTGGCGAGACGAGCGCCTATCCAACCACCAATGGCACCAGCCCCGAAGACGGTTACCTTCATTCTGATTTCACAGCCCATGGTTTCAATCTCAAAGGACTGTTCAACATTGCGCAGCAAGCATCTGCGGGCTTGATCGCTCCGGGTCCAAAGCACGCACGGGAGCCTTCCTGCGAGGCGGCTATTTCTTTGCAGCCTCAACAGCGCTCAGGATCTTGTCGGTCCATTCCTTGCTGACGCTGGCCTCGAGGTACTTCCGAACGGGCGGCTGGGTGGCGTTGCGGAACTGATCCACTTCCGCAGGGGTCAAATCGGTCACCTGCATACCCTTCTCGGACAGGACCTTCTTGGCCGACAAATCCAAGCTTCTGGTCATGTCCCGATGAACCACCTTCGCCTTCTCCACGCCTGCATCCACGGCCAGGCGTTCTTCGTTTGTCAGGCTCTTGTAGAACCGGTCATTGATCAAGTAGCCGAAGAAGCCGTAGATGTGACCATCCAGGGTCGCATACTTCTGGTGCTGGTACAGGCTTGCCGACATGATCGTCGTCACGCTGTTTTCCTGGCCGTCGGCCGTTCCTTGCGCCAGCGCTGGCGGCGCTTCTCCCCAGTCGATGGCCGTGGGGCTGGCGCCCAGCGCCTTCACCAGTTCGATGAACACCGGGCTGGGCTGCACGCGGATCTTGAGACCCTTCATGTCTTCCGGCGTTCTGATGACGCGCTTCGAGTTCGTGAAATGGCGGACCCCGTTATCCGCGCAGGCCATGAGCCTGATGCCTGTCTTCTTCAGGTCTTCGACCAGTTCCTTGCCGAACGGTCCGTCGAGCACCTCATAGGCGTGCGCATGCGACTGGAACATGTAAGGCATGCCGAAGATGTTGAAGGGCCGATAGACGCCGGAAACGCCGCCCTCATGCACGACACCGAGTTCGACGGTGCCGAGGCGCAGGCCTTCCATGATCTGCGTTGACTGGATCAAGCCCATGATGGCCGCGGACGTGATGACGCTCGCGGACGAATGGTTGCATTCACGCTATGTGCAGACATGCAACGAGCTCCAACAACCTTTCGCGCAGTATGGATGGGCGTACCTATGCAGGTTCACTGCTCTCGTCGACATCGTGGTCGACCAACAGCAGGTGAACTTGTCCGTCCTGACACGGATGCCGGTCGCCACACCGCTCAACGCGCAAAACCACGGTGCGCCCTGCCGGCGCAGCGCTACGACGATGGGCGGTCGAGCCCAGGCTCAGGCTCAACGTGGTTGTGCGTGATGAGACGCCTGAGCTTGGGGGTCAACCACAGCTCCGCGTCCTCCACGAATTCGTAGACGACCGGCACCAATACCAGAGAGAGCAGCGTGGAACTGATCAGGCCACCAATGACAGCCAATGCCATCGGCACCCGGAATTCCGAGCCTTCGCCAATGCCCAAGGCCGTGGGCAGCATGCCCGCCGCCATGGCGAAGGTGGTCATGACGATGGGGCGCGCGCGCTCCCGACAGGCCATCACCAGCGCCTCGTGCTGGCTCACGCCATCGCGCTCTGCCTCAATCGCGAACTCGACCAGAAGGATCGAATTCTTCGCCGCCAGCCCCATGAGCATCAGCAGGCCGATCATCGCGGGCAAGCCCAGTTCCGCGCCGCCCACCAGCAGGCCCAGGAACGCCCCAGCCAACGAAAGCGGCAGCGCCGTGAGGATTGTCAGTGGTTTGAAGAAGCTGCGGAACAGCAGCACGAGCACGGCATAGATCATGCCGATCCCCGCTGTCAGCGCCAGCGCGAAGCTGTTGAACAACTCGAGCTGACTTTCGCTCTGCCCGTAGGCCGGATTCCTAACGCCAGGCGGCAGGCTTTTGAGCACAGGAAGACCCTTGATGCGGCTCATGGCTTGGCCGAGGGACACTCCAACCAACTCGGCCTCGACCATTGCACGGCGTTCGCGGTCATAGCGCTCAATGCGCGCTGCGCCGGCCTGGAAGCCGACCTCAGCCACTGCCGACAGTGGTACGGTCGTCCCTGAGCTCGTGGGAACTCGCAAGGCCCCGATCACGCCTAAGTCACCGCGCGCAGCATTGTCCAGCCTCACGCGAACTGTCAAACGTTCAGTACCGGCATTAAACTTCGCGGAGTTCGCATCGATGTCGCCGATAGTGGCCACACGGGCGATTGTCGCCACGCTCTCGGGCGTCACGCCCAGGCGCGCCGCCTCGGCCTGCTTCAGGCGGATAACCAGTTCGATGCCGGGACGAGGCGTTACCTCGTGCACGTTAGCAAGTTCGGGCAAGCTGCGCATCTGCAACGCGAGCGACTGCGCGGCCTGATCGAGTGCCGACCCGTCCTCGCTCGACAGCAGGACCTGGACCAGGGTACTGCCGCCCTGCCCTCCGGGCCCAAAGCTCAGGCGTACGTCCGGAATTGAGAGCAACAGTGGACGGATGTCGGCCTGGAACGCCTGCGTGGTCACTTCGCGATCTGCGCGCAGCAGCACTGTCACCGTGCTGGCACCGGTGGCTCCGGTGGCGAGGGTTCCGAAGACGGTTTGGACGTCCTTGCGTTTTCGGAGTTCGCGGGTAAGGCGATTCGTGGCAGCCTGGATGTCGTCGAGTGTCGCGCCCGGCGCGGCCTCCATCGAAATCTGGACGATGCCGTTGTCGCTGGGCGGTGCGAAGCCCGTGGACAACAGACCCGCCAGGAAAAGTGATCCAACGAAAGTGGCCACCCCTATCGATAAAGAAATCCATCGGTGGTCCAGCGCCCAATCCAGCGATTGGCGGTACCAGCCATGAAACGGTTTGGGTGCCCGGATCTGCGGTTGCGGCGCCAGGAAATAGGCACACATCAGGGGCGTCAGCATGCGCGCCACGACAAGCGAAGAGAGTACGGCAACTGCGACCGTGATGCCGAACTCGTAGAAGAACTGGCCTACGTAACCGCCCAGAAAAGATACTGGCAGAAATACCACGACGATCGACAGCGTGGTGGCCGTCACGGCCAGCCCAATAGCGTCGGAGCCCTTGAAGGCCGCTTGGAAAGGCGTCTCTCCGGCATGGATACGCTTCTGGATATTCTCGATCTCGACGATGGCATCGTCCACAAGGATGCCGATCACCAGCGTGAGCGCGAGCAGCGTGATCATGTTGAGGCTGAAACCCAGCAGCGACATGACCGCGAAGGTAGGCACAAGCGAAATGGGCATCGCGACCGCCGCAATGGCCGTGGCACGCCAGTCGCGCAGGAAAACGAGCACCACGAGGGCGGCAAGGAACATGCCCTCGATCAACGTATGAACCGTTGCTTGGAAGCTCTGGCGAGTGTTCTCGGCCGATGAAATGATCCGAGTGAAGACGATGCCGGAATTCTGGCCAGCCAGCTTGGCGACCGCCGCGATGGTTGACCTTTCCACAGCCACGTCGGAAGCCGCGTTGGCCTTCATCACCTGAAACCCGACAACAGGCACGCCGTCAAGCAGCGCGAGATCGGTCCGCTCGGCGCCACCGCTGCCAACTTCGGCCAGATCGGCCAGTCGCACTGTCCGTCCATCTCCGGTCGGGATGACGAGTTGGCGCAGGCTCTCGACACTCTGCGCGGCGTTGAGCACACGGACAGTTTGCTGGTTGCCGCCGACCTGTGCGACACCACCGCCGATGTCGGTGCTGAAGCCACGCAGCGCGTTGTTGACCTGCGGTGCGGTCAGGCCCAAGGCCTCGACCCGAGCGGGGTCCAGGGTCACGTTGATCTCGCGTGTGACACCTCCGACCCGCGCGACCTTTGCAACACCCTTGGCTCCGATCACCTGACGCGTCACCGTGTCATCAATGAACCGGCTGAGTTCGACGTCCGACATGGAAGGCGCCGACACGGCATAGGTCAAAACGGGCAGTGAATCGATGTCGAATCGCCGCACCACCGGCTCTTCGATGCCAAGTGGAAGTGTCGCCCTGACGCTGTCGATGGCGGATCGAACCTCGTCGGTAGCCTTCTGCGGGTCCGCACCGACGGCGAACTCGACAGTGGTCGCGGACAGCCCCAGAGACACCGTGGAGCTGACGTGGTCCACATTGGCGATGTTGGACACTGCCCCTTCGATCTCGCGTGTGACCTGCGTCTCGACCTCCGATGGTGCCGCACCAGCCAGCGTCACGGCGACCTGCACGATCGGGAACGACACGTCAGGAAAGAGCTTGATGGGCAATGCCGCGTAGCCGGCCAAACCGGCAACAAGCAGCGCAAAGAACAGCACGCTGATCGGGATTGGGTTCTTGATGGACCAAGCGGAGATACCGAACTTCATGTCACTTCTCCGGAGTCCCCGTGAGTGTTGCCGATGACTCGGCAATCTCGGTCTTTACTTGGTCGCCGTCGAGCAGAAACGCACCGCCGGCCAAGGCCACTTGAGTGCCAACCGGTGGGCCTTCCACCAACTCCACCAACCCACCGGATCGCTGGCCGGTCTTCACAGGGATTCTGCGAGCGCGGCTGTCGGCACCGATCACCGTGACTAGAGGACCACTCGCCTCAAACTGCACAGCCTTCTCCGGTACCACAGCCACCGGC
>Ga0247823_10001120_pt1 | contig 22400 bp, 18 predicted proteins | sample 13C_PalmiticAcid_2_FD_192426 | JGI IMG/M metagenome (GOLD analysis project Ga0247823, IMG submission 192426) | Soil microbial communities from agricultural site in Penn Yan, New York, United States - 13C_PalmiticAcid_Day30 | ecosystem: Environmental > Terrestrial > Soil > Agricultural land... | reverse complement strand
GACTGACGCTGCTGCCTTCGGCCATGAAAGCCTCCAGGAATCCGGACGGGCAGAAACTCCAGGAAGTCCTGCCTGCGGATCTCTATGCTCGCTGGAGTGCGCTCAAGCAGCGGTACATGGGGCGCGATGGCGGTGTAGAGAAGAAGCGCCCGTTGATCGCCGCTTACCAGCTCTACACCGAAGCGCTGTCCGATTCCGGCCTGCGCGAGGGCGGAGTCATCGATCCTGTCATCGACGCAGCGCTGAAACAGCGCAAGATGAAGCGCACTCCCACGTTGCTGAAGCTCAAGCTGGAAGATCCACGCGCCGCGCTGGCGGATTTCCGGAAGGAAACGCTCAAGCCCGAAGACCTGGTCTGCTTCAGCAGGACGCTGGATGTCATCGAACGCGATCTGCCGCAGGTGGCGGCGCGGGCCAATGCGTGGGCGGTGGGCGACTGGCCCGCGCTGCGCTCGAGTTCCAGACAGGATTGGCAGCAGGCGTGCGCCACGGCCTGGTTCAACACCGAAACGGCGCGCAAGCGCGGCATCTCCGACGTCGAGGCCCGCATGCAGGCGCGCTGGATGGACGTCGCCGAGGGGGCACTGGAAAAGAACCGCATCACGTTCGCCACCTTGCCCGTCTGGCAGCTGGTCAAGCCGGGCGGCTATCTGGCCGCCCTCCAGGCCAAGGGCTACGAGGTGGAAGCGCCCGAATGATCAGGCGCCATGGAGCGATCAGCCTGCCGCAGTGAGTGCGGGCTGGCCTGCGCCAAGTTGCGGCCAGCGCTTCAGCACGCTGGCACGGATGCCGGCGGCATCGATGCCGGCTTCGGCCAGCAGGTCCTCGCGGCTGGCGTGGTGCTGGAATTCGTCCGGCAGGCCGAGATGCAGCACGGGCAACGTCACGCCTTCGGCGCTCAGGAGCTCGGCCACGCCGGAACCCGCGCCACCCATCACGACGTTGTCCTCGATGGTGACGAAACCCTCGTGGCTCTTGGCGAGGTCCATCAGCAGCGCACGATCCAGCGGCTTCACGAAGCGCATGTTCACCACGGTCAGGCCCAGTGCGCGGCCAACGTCTTCCGCCGCCGTCACGGTGGAGCCGAACGCGAGCAACGCGACGCGACTGCCACGCACGCGCAGGTCCGCCTTGCCGATCGGCAGCGTGTCCAGGTTCGACTCGATGGCTACGCCCGGGCCGGTGCCGCGCGGGTAGCGCACGGCCGCCGGTCCGTTGAAGTGGTAGCCGGTGCTCAGCATCTGCCGGCACTCGTTCTCGTCCGCCGGCGCCATCACCACCATGTGCGGCACGCAGCGCAGGTAGCTCAGGTCCAGATTGCCGCCATGCGTGGCGCCGTCCGGTCCGACCACGCCGCCGCGGTCGATGGCGAACAGGACATCGAGCTTCTGGATGGCCACGTCGTGCACGAGCTGGTCATAGCCGCGCTGCAGAAAGGTGGAATAGATCGCGACCACCGGCTTGCTGCCTTCGCAGGCCATGCCGGCCGCCAGCGTCACCGCATGCTGCTCGGCGATGGCGACGTCGAAGTAGCGCTCGGGATACTCCTTGCTGAAGCGCACCAGGCCCGAGCCTTCGCGCATCGCCGGGGTGATCCCCAGGAGTTTCGGCTCCGCGGCGGCCATGTCGCACAGCCAGTCACTGAAGATGTCGGTGTAGGTGGGCTTCTTCGCGCCGCCCTTGCTGACCAGGCCTTTCTCCGGATCGAATGGCCCCACCGCGTGATAGCCGATCTGGTCGCCTTCGGCCAGTTCGTAGCCTTTGCCCTTGGTGGTCAGGATGTGGAGCAACTGCGGACCCTTGAGGGTCTTCAGTGTCTTCAGCGCGCCGACCAGCGCCTCCACATCGTGGCCGTCGATCGGGCCGGTGTAGTGGAAGCCCATCTGCTCGAACAGTGTGGACGGCACGAACATGCCCTTCCAGTGCTCTTCCCAGCGACGCATGAAACGGGCGGGCGGCTTCTTCTTGTCGCCGAGCAGCTTCTTGCCGCCCTCGCGCAACGCATTGAGGGTACGGCTGCTGCTCAGGCGGCCCAGCATCTTGGTCAATCCGCCGACGTTTTCGGAGATCGACATCTGGTTGTCGTTGAGGATCACCAGCAGGTTCGGCTCGGGCTCCATGCCGCCGGCGTGGTTGAGCGCCTCGAACGCCATGCCGGCGGTCATCGCGCCATCGCCGATCACCGCCACCACCTTGCGGTCGTCGCCCTGTTGCGCGAGTGCGATGGCCATGCCGAGCGCAGCGGAAATGGACGTGGAGGAATGGCCCACGCCGAACGTGTCGTACTCGCTTTCCTCACGCTTCGGGAACGGCGCCACGCCATCCTTCTGCTTGACCGTGTGGATGGTGTCGCGTCGGCCGGTCAGGATCTTGTGCGGGTAGGTCTGGTGGCCCACGTCCCACACCAGCCGGTCGCGCGGTGTCTCGAACAGGTAATGCAGCGCGACCGTCAGTTCGATGACCCCCAGTCCCGCACCGAAATGCCCGCCGCTCCGGCCCACCGACTCGATCAGGTAGCCACGCAGTTCCTCCGCGATCGCGGGCAGTTCGGATTCATCGAACTGGCGCAGATCGGCCGGGATCTGGATGCGGGAAAGGCGGGGGTAGCGGTCGGGGTCGATCATTGGGCGCAAGCTTCGTCTGAGCCGTTATTGTCCCCCCCCGATGTGAAGTGGGGCAAGCAAGCGCGTGAAGCAGGCGTGTGGTCGGCCGGGTCGGTTCAGCAATCGCCGTGAAGGCGAGGCGCCACGTTCAGGCGGAGAGCTTGGACTTCCTGGGCAGTTGCGCCTTCAGGAAGGCCATCTGGTCCGCCAGGATGTTGCGGTTGGACAGGATCAGGTGCTCGATCCAGCTGGGCCGGTACGGCACGGCGAGCAGGGGCATGTGCGCCTGTTGCGGCGTGCGGTTGCTCTTGCGCGAATTGCAGTGGAAGCAGGCCGTCACCACGTTTTCCCAGATGTCCCGGCCGCCCTTGGACAGCGGCAGCACGTGGTCGCGGGTCAGGTGCGGACGCGAGTACTCATGCCCGCAGTACAGGCACAGGTGTGCGTCGCGGGCGAACAGCGCGGTATTGGTCAGCGTGGGCGTGGGCGAGAGCGCATGTGCACGGGCATGTCCGCGGGACGCGACGATGGGGTGCAGTTCGATCAGGCTCTGCTCGCCGGTAAGCCGGGAGAGACCTCCGCGCACGTGCAGGCAGGGATCACCGAGCGTCCATGCCACGGCCCCGCGGGCGTACAGGCAGGTGGCGTCCTGCCAGTTGATCCAGTCGAGCACGCGGCCGTGCGCGTCGAGCGACAGCAGTCGCAAGGCGGCGGGGTGTGGACGGGGGGACGACGGAGACGGGACCGGTGAATGATGGGGACCGGTCCGGACCAGGTGAAGCTGAGCTCTGTCTGCTTCCATGGAGGAGCAGGTTATACCCAAATGTTGACGAAATGTGTATATCGCGCGGGCATTTCGTCGGAGGAGCGCGCCGACCGCGCTCCTCCACTGCCCGGATCAGTCGCCGAAGCGCTCGGCATCCATCGCCATCAGCGTGTCTGCCCCGGATTCGATGGCAGCCGCGTGCGCCAGCGTGCGCGGCAGGATGCGACCGAAGTAGAAGCGCGCGGTTTCGCGCTTCGCCTGCCTGAAGGCATCGCCATGCGCGGATGCGTCGGCCGCAGCCACGCTGCGGGCCCACCAGTAGGCCAGCACCACGTAGCCGGAGTAGAACAGGTAGTCCGTGCTGGCCGCGCCGATCTCTTCCGGGTTCGCTGCAGCACGCTCGAGCACCTTCTTCGTCAGTGCCGCCCACTCGGCCGCCTTCTGCTGCAGCGGGTCGATGAACTCGCGCAGCGCAGCGTCGTCCTTGTGGGTCTGTGCGAAGGCGTGCACATCGGCCAGGAACAGCTTCAGGCCCGCAGCCTGTGTCGACGCCGTCTTGCGGCCCATCAGGTCCAGCGCCTGGATGCCGGTCGTGCCCTCGTACAGCGTGGTGATGCGCGCATCGCGCGCCAGCTGTTCCATGCCGTGCTCGTGGATGTAGCCGTGGCCGCCGAAGCACTGCAGCGCATGGTAGGTGTTCTCGATGCCCCATTCGGTCTGGCAGGCCTTGGAGATCGGCGTCAGGAAGCTGACCAGTGTGTCGGCGCGCTCGCGTTCCGCCGGGTCCTCTGCGTGGTTCGCGACATCGATCAGCGTGCCGGCATGCAATGCGAGCAGGCGGCTGCCTTCCACCAACGACTTGACCGTCAGCAGCATGCGGCGCACGTCCGGATGGACGATGATCGGGTCGGCGGGCTTGTCAGGGGCCTTCGGGCCGCTCAGTGAGCGCGTCTGCAGGCGTTCACGCGCGTAGCGCAACGCATTCTGGTATGCGCGCTCGCTCAGGCCGATGCCCTGCAGGCCCACGCCGAGGCGTGCGGTGTTCATCATGGTGAACATCGCCTGCAGGCCCTTGTGCGGCTGGCCCACCAGATAGCCCTGCGCGCCATCGAAGTTCATCACGCAGGTCACCGATGCCTTGATGCCCATCTTGTGTTCGATGGAACCGCAGCGCACTGCGTTGCGTTCGCCAACGCTGCCATCGCGAGCGACCTTGAACTTCGGCGTGACGAACAGCGAAATGCCCTTGGCGCCCGGCGGGGCATCGGGCAGTTTTGCCAGCACCAGGTGCACGATGTTGTCAGTGAAGTCGTGCTCGCCCGCGGTGATGAAGATCTTGGTGCCGGTGATGGCGTAACTGCCGTCGGCGTTCGGTTCCGCCTTTGTCTTCAACAGGCCCAGGTCGGTGCCGCAATGCGGTTCGGTCAGGCACATGGTGCCGGTCCAGCGGCCCTCCACCAGCGGCTTCAGGAAGACCTCGCGCTGCCAGTCTTCGCCATGGTGCTTGAGGGCTTCGACAGCGCCGTGCGACAGCAGCGGGAAATTGCCCCACGCCAGGTTACTGGCATTCACCAGCTCGTTGAGCGGCACACCCATCGTATGCGGCAGGCCCTGTCCGCCGAAGTCGGGCGAGGCGGTCAGTCCGGTCCAGCCGCCCTCGACGAACTGCGCGTAGGCCGCCTTGAAGCCCGGTGGCGTGGTGACGTCGCCGGTGGCCTTGTCGAACGTACTGCCGACTTCGTCGCCGACGCTGTTGAGCGGTGCCAGCACGGTCTCGGCGAAGCGGGCAGCTTCATCCAGCACGGCATCGAGGATGTCGCGCGTCGCCTCGGTGTAGCCCAGGCGCTGGAACAAGGGTTCCACGCCCAGCACGTCGTACAGGGCGAAGCGGAGATCGGTCAGGGGAGCTTTGTAGGACGCAGGCATGCAGGTTCTCGAAAAGGCATGTAGAGGGAGGCGGCGTAGCTCAGCGCAGCACGCCGTCCAGGCCGGGGACCGGGTTCAGTGTGCTGCGGGCATCGATGTCGAACGTGCGGAGTTTCGCCTCTTCCGGCGTCGCACTGGCACTGCCCTTCAATGCGTAGGGCAGGGCGCGGCGACCAGCGAGGGCATCGGCCACCACGATGCGTCCGGCGCTGCTGGGTGCGAATGTCACCGTAACCACGTCGGCCGATTCGGGTCCCACGGAAAGGCCCGGCGTGGCGCGCAGCTTGCCCGCGCTCTGGTCGCCGACCTGCACGTCCATCTCGACGGTGTCGAAACGCATCGGAATGCTGCTGTAGTTCTGCAGGCGCAGGTCCACGGACCACTGGCCGTCGGCCTTCACCGTGAGCTGCTGCACGCTGACGGCGGGATCGGAAACGCGTCGGACCATGCCATCGCCGCAACCTGCCAGCAGCGCGGTTGCCGCCAGAAGGGCCAACAGGGAAATACGCCTCGTCATGCCGCTGCTCCATGGGAGAAGACGGCAGGATACTACGGCGTATGGCGCCCCGGATGACACGATGCCATCGACCTCAGTCCTGTTGCACTGCGTCAGGCTTCCAGACGAAGGTCGCCACGCTCCGGGCGGGTAGCGTGTAGCCGAACGCGTGCCCGGCGTGTGCCACCGAGAAGTGGCGCGGCTGCTTGGCTTCATTGGCCACCAGCAGGACCAGCGACCCATCGTCGGCATTGCGGAAAGCCACGTTGTCCAGGCCGGCAGTGGCATCGCTGGAGGCGATCCGGCGCGCCCCGGGGCGCACGAAGCGGCTCGCGTGCGCCAGTGCGTAGTACTCATCGGTGCGGGTGACCGCGCCGGTGCGGGAGTCGATGGTGACCACGCCGCGGCAGGTATGGCAGCCCCCCGCATAAGGACCGTTGTTCTCGTCCAGTGCCAGGTTCCAGAACAGGGCGCCGCGGGCCCAGTGCCTCGCGCTGCGGATGATGATGTTCTTCATCTGCAGGGGCAGTCCCCCGCTGCGCACGGGCTCCCAGTCGCCGCCGGAACACTCGGTCATGTACGCGTCCTTGTCGGGAAACGCATCACGCACGGGGGTCTGTGCGGAGACTTCACCGCCATAGCAGTGCCAGGCGACGGCATCGACATGCGGATTCGCCTTCGGGTCGGACAGCACGCCGAGCGGTTCTTCCGGTTTGTCCCAGTTGTGGTCCCAGTCGAAGATCAGCGGGCCGGCGCCGCGTGCCGCGATCATCGGCCCGAGGTGGTCGCCGATCAGCCGCGCGCGCGCCGGCGCGTTGATCCGCATCCCGGGATAGTCCTTGGGTTCGTAGTCCGGCTCATTCTGTACGGTGAGCGCGAAGATCGGGATGCCTTCGGCAGCGTAGGCATCCACGTACTTCAGCAGGTAGCGCGAGAATGCATCGTAGTACTCCGGCAGCAGGCGACCCTGGATCAGGCTGTTGCTGTCCTTCATCCAGCCAGGCGCGCTCCACGGCGACGCCATGATCTTCAATTGTGGATTGATCGCCAGCATCGCGCGCGCCACCGGTATCACGTCGCCACGGTTCGGTGCGATGCTGAAATGCTCCAGGGCGGGATCCGGCTTGCCATCCGGGGTGTCGGCCAGGCTGTAGTGGTGGCGCGAGAAATCCGACGCGCCGATGGTCAGTCGAGAGAAGCTCAGCCCAAGGCCGCCATTCCCGCGCCCGAACAATTCCTTCAGAAGGGCGTCGCGCTGCCGGTCGTCGAGTTTGTTCTGGATCAGCCACGCGGATGAATCGGTCAGCGATGCGCCGAACCCGACCATTTCCTGGTAGCGCTGCGCATCGTCGACAAGGATCTTCGTTGTTGCGGAGGCATCCTTTCCGAAGCGTGCCGGCGTTGATGGCGCCAGCGCCATCGTGTGATCGGCAGTGGTGATCCACACCGCGACGTCCGGCCTCTGCGATGCGGATGCCAAGGGGGCGGTGGACGAGGCCAGCATGAAGAGGCTGGTGAGCAGCGTGCGGGAGCGCTTCCGGGACGTGGTGTTCATGCAGTGATTCCTTCCTGTTGCAGGTGTCGATGCTTTCGGCGAACCCTTCCCGGACTCCGCGCAAAGCGGGTGCTGCATTGCAGCGAGATTTCTCGTGTGAGTCGACGCGCATCGAGCAAATTCAATCGTGTGCGCGAATGCATGTCGTGGATGTTAGGAATTTGTTGACAGTCCATTGGAGCTTGTATATGACAGCGCTGTCAACCACGGTCGGAGAGGGACCCAGATGAAGCATTCGAACCCCACAGCGGGTGTTGCCCCGCATGCGCGACGTCGCGCCCTGCGCAAGCAGACGCTGGCCATGGCGTGCTGCCTGGCATTGGCGTTCCCGCTTGCCGCACAAGCCCAGCAGGCGGAGCAAGCCGCAGACCAGACAGTCGAGACGCTCGACACGGTGAAGGTCACCGGCATCCGTGCCGCCATCGCGAGCGCGGTGGAAACCAAGAACGAGTCCACGTCGATCGTGGAGGCGATCTCGGCGGAAGACATCGGCAAGCTGCCCGACATCAGCATCGCGGATTCGATTTCGCGCCTGCCGGGTCTGACCATGCAGCGCCTTGACGGTCGCGGCCAGGTGATCCACATCCGCGGCATGTCCGAGCAGTTCGCCGGCACGTTGCTGAACGGTCGTGAGCAGGTCACCACCGGCGACAACCGCGGCGTCGAACTCGACCAGTACCCGGCCGAGTTGATCAATGGCGTCACCGTGTACAAGACCCCCGACGCCTCGCTGATCGGGCAGGGCATCTCGGGCACGGTCGACCTGCAGTCGATCCGTCCGCTGTCGTTCGGCGAACAGCGCATCGTGTTCACCGGCCAGGGCGAGGTGAACTCGTTCGACGAACTGACCGAAGGCGGCAACAACAAGGGCTACCGCGTGTCGGCCTCGTACGTGGACCAGTTCGCCGACGACACCGTGGGCTTTGCGATCGGCGTGGCGCGGATGGATGCGCCGTTCCAGGAGAAGCACTACAAATCGTGGTGGTGGGCGAACACGGACATGTGGGGCGCGCCGCAGCCCGGCAAGCCTGCGGATGCGATCGCATTGCAGGGTGCCGAAGCCTGGGTGAAGTCGCGCGACACCACGCGCGATGGCGTCATGGCCGTTCTGGAGTTCAAGCCGAATGATCGCTGGCACAGCGTGCTGGACGTGTACGCATCGCGCTTCGACCAGGAAGAGTGGATGCGTGGTGCGATGTGGAGCAACGACCCCTGGTTCAACGGGGGTGCTGTCAGCTACAGCAACGTGACCACGACCCCGTACCACGGAACCCCGGTGGTCACCGGCGGTACGCTGAACGGTATCCAGCCGGCGCTTCGCAACGACAACAACACGCGCGAATCGCGGTTGTTCTCCGCGGGCTGGAACAACGAATTCAAGCTCAACGAAACCTGGACGCTGACCAGCGACCTCAGCTACTCGCGCGCCAAGGTCGAGGATTCGAAACTCGAAACCTATGCGGGCCGGCTGGGCGGCGTCTCCGCCGACTTCCGCGCGCGCCTCTCGCCCGGCTACGGCTACTACGCGCTGCCGGACATGGCGGATCCCGCCGCAGTCTACCTGCGCGACCCGCAGAACTGGGGTCACGACGGCCGCCTGGAGGACAGCCACCAGAAGGACGAAATGAAGGCGTTCCGCGTTGCCGTGAACCACGTCATCGAGTCGTCCGACTTCCTGCGCAGCTGGGATGCCGGCGTCCACTACAGCAAGCGCACCAAGGAGAAGAGTGCGGAGGTCTATTTCGCCGACCTGCCCGGCCGCACGCCGACACTGATCGATCCGTCGTTGCTGTCCTCGCCGACGGATCTCGGATTTGCCGGCATGGGCCGGGTCATCACCTACGATCCGCGCGCATTGCTGTCCCGCTACTACGACGTGTACCTCAGCGAGTCGAACGATGACCTGCAGAAGGATGCGATCACCGAAGAGGACGTGAAGACGTTCTATTTCAAGGCCAACCTCGACATGGACCTCACCGATACGGTCCGCCTGCGCGGCAATGCCGGCGTGCAGTACATCCGCACCGAACAGACGTCCGAAGGTGTCGTCATCCAGCAGAACGAGAACGGCCAGGCGCTGGTGGCCGGCACGGCGGGCGCGTCGTACGGTGACATCCTGCCCAGCTTGAACCTGGTGGCAGACTTCGGCAACGGCTGGAACCTGCGCTTCGGCGCCGCCCGGGAAATGATGCGCGCGCGCATCAACGACATGGGCGCGCGGGCCAGTGTCTACGTGCAGACCTCGCAGGGCGGGCCGTCCGAATGGCGCGGCAACGGCGGCAATCCGGCGCTCGAGCCTTATCGAGCCAATGCCTACGATCTTTCGGTCGAGAAGTACTTTGGCGAAGCGAGCTATGTCGCGCTGGCGGCGTTCTACAAGGACATGGATTCGTATATCTACACGCGCGAGATTCCTTGGGACTTCTCCGGTTATGACTACGAAGGTGACGAGCCGCCGGCATCCAACATGGGTCTTTTCTCGACGCCGGCCAACGGCACCGGTGGCTACATGCGCGGCTATGAGTTCTCCACCGCGCTCGGCGGCGAGCTGATCCACGATGCGCTCGACGGTTTCGGTCTGCTGCTCAATGCGTCGTACACGGAGTCGTCGATCGATCCGGACGGTCCGGGCATCGGGTCGGGCACCGACACGTTCCCGGGGCTGTCCAAGATCGTGGCCAATGCCACGGTGTACTACGAGAAGCATGGCTTTTCCGCACGCGTCAGCCAGCGTTTCCGCGACCCGTACCGTGGCGAATACGGTTCGATCTTCAACCAGCGCACGTATCGCTACACGTTGAATGAGCGCACGATCGACCTGCAGTTGGGCTACGACTTCCCGGAATCCAGCCGCCTGTCGGGCTTGTCGATCCTCTTCCAGGTGAACAACGTCAATAACGAGCCCTTCCGCACTGAAGTCAGTTCCGGCACACATTCGGACCTGTTCTTCCCGGAGGAGTACACGGAGTACGGCCGACAGTACCTGCTCGGCTTCCGCTACAAGCTGTGACCGCGCGTCGCGATTGAACGCCGCAATACCTGACGGGATGCGGGGCGTGCCCCCGCGTCCCGTCGGATTTTTCGGCGCGGCGCGGATCCTGTCGAGGATCGCGTGCGTGCCGCCATATAGAGGGAGATGCGAGTGAAGCCGATCCGAATGACCCTGCTGGGGGCCAGCCTGTTAGCCTGCCTGTCGTGTACCGGCCAGAAGGATGCCGCCGACACCAAGCCCGTTGCTTCCGCCGCCGAATCGGCCGAGCTGAAGGACTGGCCGGCGCTGAAGAGCCGGTTCGCCCAGGACCCCGCTATCGAAGCACGCGTGGCCGAGATCCTCGCCAGCATGACGCTGGAGCAGAAGGTCGGGCAGATGGTGCAGCCGGAGATCAAGGCCATCACGCCGGATGAAGTGCGCCAGTACTACATCGGCTCGGTGCTCAACGGCGGCGGTTCGTGGCCGGCGATGAACAAGCACGCGAAGGTCGAAGACTGGGTCAAGCTCGCCGACGCGTATTACGACGCCTCCATGGGCACCGACGCCAAGATCCCCGTGCCGGTGATCTGGGGTACCGACGCCGTGCACGGGCACAGCAACGTCTATGGGGCCACCATCTTCCCGCACAACATCGGCCTGGGCGCCGCGCATGACGTCGAACTGATCGAACGCATTGCCGAAGCCACCGGACAGTCCACCCGCGCAACCGGCGTGGCGTGGACGTTCGCGCCCACCGTCGCCGTAGCGCAGAACGCGCGCTGGGGCCGCACATATGAGAGCTATTCCTCGCAGCCTGCGCTCGTGCGCGAGTACGCGACCGCCTACGTGAAGGGCATGCAGGGCGTGCTGGACAAGGACGGCAACGTCGTCGCCACCGCCAAGCACTTCATCGGCGATGGCGCCACCGAGGGCGGCAAGGACCAGGGCAACGCGCTGGTCACGCAGGCGCAGATGATCAACATCCACGGCCAGGGCTACTACGGCGCCATCGAAGCCGGTGTGCAGACGGTCATGGCCTCGTTCAACAGCTGGAACGATGTCGCGGCCGGCAAGGACTACGGCAAGATGCACGGCACGCGCGACCTGTTGACGGTGGCGCTGAAGGAGAAGATGGGCTTCGACGGCTTCGTCGTTTCCGATTGGAACGGCATCGGCCAGGTCACCGGCTGCACCGACGACAGCTGTCCGCAGGCCATCAACGCCGGCATCGACATGGTGATGGTGCCGGACAAGTGGAAGAGCTTCATCGCCAACACGATCGCACAGGTGAAGTCGGGCGAAATCCCTCAGGCACGCATCGATGATGCAGTCACCCGCATCCTGCGCGTCAAGCTGCGCGCCGGACTGTGGGACCACAAGCCGTCCGCCAGCCAGCATGCCGGCAAGCTGGAATCGCTGGTGCACCGCGACCTGGCCCGTCGCGCCGCGCGCGAGTCGCTGGTGCTGCTGAAGAATGACGGTGGCGCGTTGCCACTGAAGAAGGGCCAGCGCGTGCTGCTGGTCGGCAAGAGCGCGGACAGCATCTCCAACCAGACCGGGGGCTGGTCACTGACCTGGCAGGGCACCGACAACACCAACGCCGACTTCCCGAATGCCGACAGCATCGCGGCCGGCCTGCGGGAGCAGCTGGGCGAGGCGAATGTGCAGCTGCGCGACAGCGCCGAAGGCGTGGACCCGGCGACCTACGACGTCATCGTGGCCGCCATCGGCGAGACGCCCTACGCCGAGACCAATGGCGACATCGTGCCGTCCGATACGATGGCGCACAGCCGCCGCCACCCGGAAGATCTGGCCACGCTGAAGGCGGCGGCTGCCAGCGGCAAGCCGGTCGTCACCGTGTTCCTGTCTGGCCGCGCGCTGTACGCCAACGACCTGATCAATCTGTCCAGCAGTTTCGTCGCCGCCTGGCTGCCCGGCACGGAAGGCAAGGGCGTCACCGACGTGCTGGTCGCGGGCGCCGACGGCAAGCCGGCGCATGATTTCCGCGGCAAGCTGACGTTCCCATGGCCGGCCGTCGCGTGTCCGAAGGCCGACAGCACGCCCCAGTTCGCACTGGATACCGGCCTGCGCTATGGCGACAGTGGTCGTGTGGGCAAGTTGCCGGAAGACAGCACGACCCGTTGCGGTGATGCGACCACGCTGGGCATCTTCAAGCAGTCCGACATCGCACCCTTCACCCTGCAGATGGCTGCGGGCAGCGAAGAGAAGGCGGTGGGTTCCGACATGAATGCCACGCAGCGCTGGCCGCAGGCGAAGCCTGCGCTGCAGATTGCAACGGTGCAGGTCAACACGCAGCAGGACGCCAAGGAGGTGACCTGGCTGGCGCCGGCACGCTTCTTCGCCCGCAATCCTTCGAAGAACAACCTCGCGGCGATGGCCACCGCGCGTGGCGTGGTGCAGTTCGACGTGGTGGTGAAACAGGCGCCGGTCAAACCCGTGCAGTTCACGCTGGGGTGCGGTGCCAACTGCGGTGCGAGCCTCGACCTGACGGCGACGTTCTCCGGCGATGCGGTCGGCAGGAAGCAGACCGTCAAGGTGCCGCTGGCCTGCTTCGGCAAGCTCGGTGCGGACCTGACCGGTGTGGATGCGCCCTTCAGCATCGCCGCCGATGCTCCGTTCGCTGCCGCGTTCACCAATATCCAGGTGGTCGCCGGTGCGGCGGATGGCGCCGATGTGGTGAAGTGCGCGCAGTGAGTGTCCTGCGCCTTGCGGCCGAGCCGCAGGGCGCTGACGCAGTGCAAGTTGCAATCGCGCGGCGGCCCCGTAGGCTGGCCGTTCCGTCCGGATCCCATACCAGCAGGCATACCAATCCATGACCACACAAACCACCCGATGGTCGCAGTTCGGCGTGCTGATCACCGTGTTCTTCTTCTGGGGCTTCGTTGCGGCGAGCAACGACATCCTGATCCCGGTGTTCAAGAAGGCCTTCGACCTGACGCAGGCGCAGAGCCAGTATGTCGCCGTCGCGTTCTACGTGGCGTATACCGTCGGCTCGCTGATCTACGTGGCGATTTCCAAGGTCATCGGGCTCGATCTGCTCAACAGGATCGGCTACAAGAACGGCATCTGCCTAGGGCTGGTGATATCCGCGTTGGGCACGCTGCTGTTCTATCCCGCGGCCAACACCGGTTCGTTCAGCCTGATGCTGTCGGGCCTCTTCATCGTCGGCCTGGGATTCTCGCTGCAGCAGATCGCGGCCAATCCGCTGGCCATCGTCATCGGTGATCCCAAGACCGGTGCGCAGCGATTGACCCTGGCGGGCGGCATCAACAACTTCGGCACCACCATCGGGCCGCTGCTGGTAAGCGTGGCGATCTTCGGCAGCGTGCTGACCGGCAACACCGAAGCCAGCATCGAAAGCGTGAAGACGCCGTACCTGGTGCTGGGCGTCGCCTTCATCCTGGTGGCGATCTTCCTGAAGTTCTCCTCGGTGCCCAACCACATCGACCTGGAGAAGCTGTCCGAGACCGAAGCCCAGGACAGCAGCAAGCTGATCCACAAGAAGTCGGCGCTGGGCTACCCGCAGCTGGTATTGGGCATGCTGGCGATCTTCGTCTACGTCGGCGTGGAGGTGTCCACCATCAGCAACCTGCCGGCCTATCTCGAGTCGCCCGAAGGTCTGGGCCTGGATACGTCGCAGATCGCCCCATTCGTGTCGCTCTACTGGGCCAGCCTGATGATCGGCCGCTGGGGCGGCGCGGCGGGTGCGTTCAATGTGGGAGCGGGCGCGAAGCGCTGGCTGACGCTGCTGCTGCCGTACGTGGCGTTCGCTGTGTTCCTGGCAGTCAACGCCATCATGAAGCATGACGTCTCGCAGTTCCTGGGCTATGCCGCCGTCATCGTGTTGATGATCCTCGCGACCCTGGCCAGCAAGGGCAATCCGGCACGCATGCTGCTGTACTTCTCCATCTGCGGCATTGCCGCGCTGCTGATCGGCATGTTCACCACCGGCTGGACCAGCGTGGTGGCCTTCATCAGCGTCGGCCTGTTCTGCAGCACCATGTGGCCGTGCATCTTCGCGCTGGCCATCACCGGGCTGGGCAACAACACCAACCAGGGCAGCAGCCTGCTGATCATGATGATCATGGGGGGCGGCTTCGTCAGCCTTGCCCAGGGTGCGCTGGCCGACAAGGTCGGCGTCCATTTCAGCTTCATCGTCGGCGTGGCGTGCTTCGCTTACCTTGTGTTCTATGCGATCGCCGCGACCCGTACGCTGCGCAACCAGGGCATCGATCTGGACAAGCTGGCCGCCGGCAACGGCCATTGAGTGCGGTGCGCGCCGGAGAGAGGCCGGCGCGCATCCCCCAAGCCACCGGGCCACTCTCCAGCCCGGTGGCTTTTCTTTTTGGTTGCCGTCCCTTTGTCCTCGCGCGCTAAGGAACAACATCGCCCTCCTGGGTCTGGCTTCCGGGGCAGGCATGGCGACGAAGGACGTAGACGGCTGCGTCGATGGAGACTGTGGTGGGCTCCAGGAAGTGCGATCGCTGCGCGCCGGCCGGCGTGGATGGACGGGCCGGCGGCGTGACGGATGGGACATGGCGCAGGCCCGCGGCGGGGGCAAGACTGCAGAACTTCCGCCGGAGTCACGCCCATGTTGCCGCGCCTGTCATGCCTGCTTCTTTCGCTTGTTGCCTTCCACGCCACGGCGCAGGAAGCCCCGACCCGCGAACACTTCGCCACTCCCGGCCACGAAGCGGCGTACCACGACTGGCACTACACGCCCGTGGTGAAAGTGGGCGACATGGTGATCGTGTCCGGCATTCCCGCCGCCGGCCCGGGGACGTACGAAGAAAAGGTGCGTCGCATGTTCGTGGCGCTGGGCAAGCAGCTGGCACAGGCCGGCGCCACCTATGCCGACGTCGTGGAACTGACGACATTCCACACCGGCCCGACTGATCCACAGAGCTTCCAGGTCGAGTTCGCCCGCTTCGCCCCGATCCACCACGAGTTCTTCCCCGCGAACTACCCCGCGTGGAGTGCGGTCGGCACGAGCGCGCTGCTCGCACCCGGTGCGGTGGTGGAGATGCGCGCGGTGGCGATGATCGGATCCGGGCGTGCGCCGAAGGCGGACATTCCGAAGCCGAAGCCGCGCCCGGCAACGCCCTGAGTGCGCGCCGGCGTCAGCGCGCCACGGTGTCGTTGCGTTTGGCCAGCATGTCTTCGATCAGGTCCAGAATCTCCGCCAGGCTGATGCCGTAGGCGCCGGCCTGGCCCGCGTCGAAGGCCTGCTTCCACTGGTCGTAGCCTTCCAGGTAGGCCGGGTCGATGGCGCCCTGGCCGACCAGTTCGGCGCCACTGCGTTCCAGCACCTGGCCGATGATCGGCAGGTGGGCGAAGGTGGTGATGACGCCTGCGCGCAGGCCGGGATGTCGGATGCGTGCTTCGCTCACGCTGACGTGCAGGATCTCGCCGCCCAGCGGGTGCGGATCGATGCGATTGATCGTCAGTACCGGTGTCTCCCTTGCGCCGCGACCACGGCAGCGCCAGCGTTGGCCGACCGCATAGAGGGCGGAGGCAGGGGCGTTCGTCATGGAGATCGAGAGCGGCTGGGATGGGGCCGCTCAGGATAGACAGGGTATGGCGAGCTGGGCGCGGCGCGGTGGCATGAAGGCTTGAATGACCCGATGCGGCAAAGTGGAGGCGATATCGGAGGGGAGCTGGAACCCCACGATGGGCGCGTTGAGCCGGGTTGATCGGGTACGACCCTTGCGCATACAAGGTCCGGAAAGCGTGGCGTCCCTCCGGTGGCGGACGATGGGGAACGTATTTGTCCGGATCGGACCGCACTCGGCGATATCTGATCTCGATGCCCTGCGTGTGCGCGCACAGTGCCCGCCCTTGGCGCCTCAACTTCCCAAGGACTGTCCCGCCATGCCCCTCGACGCGAACTCCCGTTTCATCGCCAAGGTGTGCGGTGCTGCCGTCATCTTGCTGACGGCCTGGTTCCACGGCAATGGCAAAAGTCTGGACCAGGGCCTGTCACGTTGCGAAGCGAGCGGGTTGCAGGCGCAGGAATCGCGCGACTGCATCTCCTGCGAGCGCCATGAGGCGTCGCACGCAGACGCACTACGGGTGGATTGTGACGCGTCGAGCCACGCATTGCGCATGCGCAGCGCTACTCGGCGTTCGTGATCCTGCGCCAGTGACCTGCGGTCTGCTAGGTCACGCCGTGGTGGACCGAGTGGGATAGCCGCCGACACAGGGCGGCGCATTGCGTGTGCGGATGCAGTTTGCAGGGCATCCGGTGTTGCGGCGTGCCGCCGGTCTTGTGATGCACGCCTAGAAGCGCGCACCGACCGGCAGATAGCGCCACTGGCCCACCGGCATCTTCGCCAGTGCGATCCGGCCGATGCGCAGCCGCCGGATCGACACCACCTCAAGCCCACCTTCGCGGCAGCGGTGGCTCAGCTCGCCCGGCTGCACGTCCTTGATCGCAAAACGCAGCCGCACCTCGTTCTGCCAGCTGACCTTGCAGGGCGCCAGCCCCCGGCCCTGGTAGCTGGCCACGTGGCCGATGCGGCTGAGGGTATACGGGTCGGTGTTGCCGCGGATCTCCACCACGAATTCCTGCTCGATCTCCGCATAGTCCTCGGTCAGGCGGCGCCATACGCGGCCATCCTGGCTCAGCACCATGAGTCCGCTGGCCCCGGTGTCCAATGGCATCAGGGGAGTCAAGCGGTGGAAATGGCGCTTCAGTGGACGCACGCCGCTGTCGTCTTCGAGCAGATGCGTGGCCGGGGTGGCCAAGACGGCCGTATCCTGCCAGGCAGTGCCTTCGGGCTTGTGCAGCAGCAGGGTGGCTGGCTCGGTGGCCGTGAGTTCGGCTGCCGGGTCGATTTCCACGCGCTCGGTGGTAACCGGATGTTGCGGCGCCTCCACCGTTTCACCGTCCACGGTGACCCAGCCCCCTTCGATGTACTGCTCGGCCTCCATGCGCGAACAGCCGGTGAGTTCAGCGACGCGCTTGGCCAGGCGGATGGGTTCAGGCATGGGAACACCGGCGTTTCAGGGCGGCTAGTGTAAAGATAGCGGGGACGCCCCGCGTCGAATCTTCGTTCTTCATCTTCATTTTCCCGCCAGGACCGCATGAAAACGCCCCCAGGACTGCAAGCGCTGATCGATGATGGTGTGATCGACCGCGTGCTGCGGCCGCTGAAAAGCGGCAAGGAAGCCTCCGTCTATGTGGTGGATGCGGGAGGTGAAGTCCGCTGCGCCAAGGTCTACAAGGACATGGCGCAGCGCAGTTTCCAGCAGCGCACGCTGTACCAGGAAGGGCGCAAGGTCCGCGGCAGCCGCGAGGCGCGCGCGATGGGCAAGGCCACGCGCTACGGGCGCAAGCAGCAGGAAGTGGCATGGAAGAACGCCGAAGTCGACGCCCTGTACCAGCTGCGTGATGCCGGCGTGCGCGTGCCGGAACCGTTCGGTTATGTGCATGGCGTGCTGGTGATGGAGCTCGTCGCCGATGCCAGCGGCCACTCCGCGCCCCGTCTGGGCGAAGTGGACCTGACGCCGGAGCAGGCGCGCGACTTCCACCGTTTCCTGGTGCGCGAGGTGGTCAAGATGCTGTGTGCCGGTCTGATCCACGGGGACCTGTCGGAGTACAACGTGCTGGTGGGCGGGGAAGGCCCGGTGATCATCGATTTCCCGCAGGTGGTCAGTGCCGCCGGCAACAACGCCAGCCGTCGACTGCTGCTGCGCGACGTCAACGCCCTGACGGCGCGCCTGGGCCGTTATGCGCCGGAACTGCTGGACACCTGGTACGGCGAGGAGATGTGGGCGCTGTACGAAGCCGGCACCCTGCACCCGGACACGGAGCTGACGGGGCTGTTTACCCACGATGCCTCGCGCGTGGATGTGGACAGCGTGCGGCATGCCATCGAGGACGCGCGGCAGGAAGCGATCATCCGCCAGCAGGGCAGGGAAGCGGCCGCTGCGGAGTAACGCGATGAGGGGACGGGGCCGGGCGCATCGGCGCGGCCCTGGGCGCAGGCAAAACAAAAGGGCCTGCCTTGCGGCAGGCCCTTCGGAATGAGTGGTGGCCCGGGGCGGATTCGAACCACCGACACGCGGATTTTCAATCCGCTGCTCTACCAACTGAGCTACCAGGCCAGGATCTGTCGCGGTACGGCAGTGCCGGCGCGAAGAGCGGCAATGATACGGACCGGTCGGGGCAATGGCAAGCCGGACAGCCCCTGAATGGCGGGTCGTGCGGCCTCCGCAGGCTGCGCCGGGCGGAGGCATCATGCATCCACGGGAGTGCGCCCCCTCAACGCGCCGACAGAGAACGACCATGAAACGCCTGATTCCCTTCGCCCTGCTGATCGCGTCCGGTCTGGCCGCCTGCGCGACCGACGGCCGGCAGACCGATGCCGAAAAGCTCGCCTTCTACCGCGGGCATGCCGGAGAGCCGGTCAAGGACTTCAAGTATTTCGGCAGGCTCAATGGCTGGACGCCGCTTGGCGACGGCGCGCTCGCCGTCTGGACCAAGCCCAGCGAAGGGTATCTGCTGGAGCTGTCCGGTCCCTGCCAGGACCTGGACTACGCCACCGCCATCTCCGTGACCCAGTTCGGCGGTCGGGTGTCGGCAAAGTTCGATGACGTGATCCCCTTGGGTGCCGGCACCTCCAGCATCAATATTCCCTGCCGCATCGAGACCATCAGGTCGTTGGACGTCAAGGCCCTGCGCGCCAGCCAGAAGGAGTTGCGCGAAGCCGCGGCCGTGGAGCGGGAGGCTGGAAAGCGTTGATCGTGCGGGGAAGCCCCACGCTTTCCAGAGCACGGCCTGTTGCCGGACCTGTCTGTTCCGGCGGGGCAGCACGCGTCGCGCAGTTCAGGATTCCGGCACGTATCCGGTCGGTTTGTCCGCGCCGCCACCGAACAGGAACTTCTCCAGTTCCACTTCAAGGAACGCGCGATGCTTGGGATCGCGCGGTGACAGCCGGTTCTCGTTGATCAGCATGGTCTGGTGCGCCAGCCATGCGGCCCACGCCGGTTTGCCGATGTGCGCGAAGATGCGCTTGCCCAACTCGCCGGGGTAGGGCACGAAATCCAGTCCCTCCACGTCGCGGTGTTCGTACTGGCAGTAGACGGTGCGCGACATCATTCAGTTTCCCAGCAGTTTGCGGATCGGCGCGGGCAGGCCCAGCTTCGCGAGTTCGCCGCGAGCGACCCATCGCAGATCGTCATTGTCGCGCACCCTGCCACGCAGGGCGACCCTGCGTACGCGCAGCGGTTGCAGGTGCAGGCGGTAGTGGCTGAAGGTGTGCACCACCACCGGCAGCTCCTCGGCGCTGTCGTAATGCCCCTGCACTTCATGCGCGAACCAGTCGCGCATGCCCGCGTCGGTGTCCGCCTGCGGTAACGTCCACAGCGAGGCCCAGATGCCGGTCTCCGGGCGGCGCTGCAGCAGGATATCGCCATCGGCGTTCTCGAGCCACAGCGCCACGGCTTCCCGCTCCGGCAGCGTCTTCGAGGGCCTGGAGGTGGGCAGCACGTCCACCAAACCATCACGGCGCGCCACGCAGCCATCCTGTTGCGGGCACACCACGCAGGCCGGCTTCGCGCGCGTGCACAGCGTGGCACCGAAATCCATCTGCGCCTGCGTGTAGTCGGCCAGGCGGCCGTCGGGCACATCGTGCAGGTGCGTGTCCGCCAGCGCCCACAATCGCTTTTCCACCGCTGGCAGGCCGGGCCAGCCGGCGATGCCGTGGAAGCGCGCCAGTACACGCTTGACGTTGCCATCGAGGATGGGAAAGCGGTCGTTCCACGCCTGCGCCAGGATGGCGCCCGCCGTGCTGCGTCCGATGCCGGGCAGTGCATGCAGCGCGTCGAAATCGCGTGGCAGATCGCCGCCATGCTGCACGACACATGCCTTCGCCGCCGCATGCAGGTTGCGGGCGCGGGCGTAGTAGCCCAGTCCTGCCCAGTGCGCCATCACGTCATCGGTGGAAGCGGCGGCCAGGTCGGGCAGGGTGGGAAAACGCTCGACGAAGCGCAGGAAGTACGGAACGACCGTGGCTACCTGCGTCTGCTGCAGCATGATTTCCGACAACCACACACGGTACGGCGTGCGTGGATGCTGCCACGGCAGGTCGTGGCGGCCGTGCCGGTCGAACCAGGCCAGCAGGCGATGGGCAAAGGGGATGGCGCTGCTCACGCGGGACGACCCGTGGGAGCGACGTCAGTCGCGATGATGCCATCGCGGTGGTCGATCACGACTGACGTCGCTCCCACGACAGCGGTGGACCTGATGTCAGCCGGCACCCAGCGCTTCCGGCAGCAGTGCATCGACGAAGGCTTCCGCATCGAACACGCGCAGGTCTTCCAGGCGCTCACCGATGCCGGCATAGCGGATCGGGATGCCGAACTCGCGCGCCAGCGCGAACACCACGCCGCCCTTGGCCGTGCCGTCGAGCTTGGTGACCACCAGCCCGGTGACGCCGACCGCGGCGTGGAACTGGCGCAACTGCGAAAGCGCGTTCTGGCCGGTGGTGCCGTCGATGACCATCAGCACTTCGTGCGGCGCGGTGTCGTCGATCTTGCCGAGCACGCGGCGGATCTTGCCCAGTTCGCTCATCAGGCCGGTCTGCGTGTGCAGGCGGCCCGCAGTATCGGCGATCAGCACGTCGAAGCCGCGCGACCTGGCCGACTGGAGCGCGTCGAAAGCAACCGACGCCGGATCCGCATCCTGCCCCTGCGCGACAACCGGTACGCCGTTGCGTTCGCCCCATGTCTGCAGCTGGGCCACGGCGGCGGCGCGGAACGTGTCGCCGGCCGCCAGCATCAGGCTGTGGCCATCCTGCTTGAAGCGGCGCGCGAGCTTGCCGATGGTGGTGGTCTTGCCCACGCCGTTGACGCCAATGGTCAGCACGACGAACGGCTTGCGGCTGGCGTCGATCACCAGGGGCCGGGCGACCGGCGCGATGAGCGCGATCAGGTCCGCGCGCAGTGCCTTCAGCAATGCCTGCGCATCGGCGAACTCGCGTTCCTTCATCCGCTTGCGCAGGTCTTCGATGATCGCGGTCGTGGCGGGAACGCCCACGTCGGCGGTCAGCAACGCGGTTTCGATCTCGTCCAGCAGATCGTCGTCCAGGCGCGGGTTGCGCGTGAACAGGCCGGCCAATCCCAATGCAGCGCTGGTGCGGCGCAGGCGGTCGCGCCAGCCCGACTTGCCGGCCGGCGCCGCAGGCGCGGCATCGACGGGCTCCGGCTCCTCCGCTCCTGGCGCAGCGGCGGCGGGTTCGGGCAGCGGGCCGGCATCGTTCCGGGGCGCATCCGCCTCCGGCACGGCTTCGTCCGCCACGGGAGTGGAAGCAGGGATTGCGTCCGCCGGCAGTGGTTCGCCCGGCGCGCGCGGAAAGGCGGCGGCGAGTTCTTCGGTACTGGGGCGGGTCTGGACGGCGTCCGGGCCGTCCTGGGGCTTCTTGCGGCGGAAAAAACCGATCATTTCAGAGGGTATCTCGAAGAGGGCGACATGCTACCACCCGGCTGTCAGGCGGCCGTGGACGCTGGGCTAAAGTGGGGCCGGCGGCGGCCGATATCGAGGCTGGAAACCCTGTGGAGTCATCGCATGACCCCTATCGCCGGCATCGCTACGTCCGGCCTGCGCGCCGCCTCGCTCGGCATGCAGGCCGCAGCGCACAACATCGCCAACCTGGCCACGCCGGATGCTGCACGACAGGGTGTGGCGCTGTCCGCCGAGGCGATGGGCGGAGTGTCGGCGACGGTGGTCGAGGCACCTGCTGATCCGACCGCCCCGGTGGAGGATGTGGCGGCGATGCTGACCTACGAGGCGATGGCTGGTGCGAACCTGTTCGTGCTTAAGGTGGCAGGACAGGCGCTGGGCGGTTTGCTGGATGTAAGCGCGTAACGCCGGCATCCATGTGAGTTCTCCCTCTCCCCGTTTACGGGGAGAGGGTGCCGAAGGCGGGTGAGGGGCTAACGGAGCCGCGATGCGGCAATGACAGATGCCCTGTCGAGTGACATGCCTCTTCAGCGTACGAAACGTCTCACCTGCCCCCACTTCGTGGGGCCCCCCACCCCCCCGCCGGGCCCCAGAACCC
>Ga0247823_10001119_pt1 | contig 22400 bp, 19 predicted proteins | sample 13C_PalmiticAcid_2_FD_192426 | JGI IMG/M metagenome (GOLD analysis project Ga0247823, IMG submission 192426) | Soil microbial communities from agricultural site in Penn Yan, New York, United States - 13C_PalmiticAcid_Day30 | ecosystem: Environmental > Terrestrial > Soil > Agricultural land... | reverse complement strand
GCGTGGCCGGGACGGAAGGTCTCCGCGATATTGCTGTAGTCCTTGCTGCGCTGGTCGGTGTTGCGGATCAGCAGGCAGATCGGCGTGCCGGTGGTCTTGCCCTCGAACACGCCGGACAAGATCTCGACCTGGTCGGCCTCTTGCCGTTGCGTTACATGGCGGGAGGTGCCCGGACGGCGGCGGTCCAGATCGCCCTGCAGGTCGGCCTCGGTCAGCGGCATGCCCGGCGGGCAGCCGTCCACCACGGCGCCGATGGCCGGGCCATGGGACTCGCCAAAGGTGGTGACGGTGAAAAGCAGACCGAGAGTATTGCCGGACATGGGAACCTGCAGGAAAGAATTGGGGAAAACTGCGTGAAGCCGCTATTGTAAAGCTTATTCATTTGTCATTGCGCCGCGCAATGACGCACCTTGGGGTTGGCCCGTCAGCGCCACACCCCGCGCAGCGCCATCACGCGCTCCTGTAATCCCTCCGGCGTCGCCTCTTGCGGCGGCACCGGCGCGCCGACCACCAGCTCCAGGCGACTCAACACACCGCGTCGCAGCGGACGGGGCAACTGTACACCGCTCACCTTGTGACGCCGCGAGAACATGCTGCCCCACAGACCGCGCAGCGCCATCGGCACCACCGGCACCGGTGTCCGCTGGACAATATGCTGGACACCCTGCTTGAATGGGTTGATCTGGCCGTTCGCCGTCAGCTTGCCTTCGGGGAAGATACACACGAGCTCACCGTCCTGCAGCGCCTCGGCCACCGTATCGTAGGCTCTCACCAGCATCGCCGGATCCTCATGCGCCGGGGCGATGGGAATTGCCCGGGCCTGCCGGAACAGCCAGGACAGCACAGGTACACGGAAAATCCGGTGATCCATGACAAAACGCACGGGCCGCGGCGCAGCAGCCATTAGCACTACGGCATCGGCAAAGCTCACGTGATTGCACACCAGCAGCGCTGCACCATGCTCGGGGATGTGCTGGACGTTCTCCTTCTTCAGGCGGTACAGGGTATGGACGAGTACCCATGCCAGGAAGCGCAGCAGGAATTCCGGTACCTGGGTGTAGATGAAGAGTGCCACCACAGCGTTGAGAACGCCGGTCAGCAGGAACAGCTCGGGAATCGTGAAACCCGCGCCAAGCACCGCCATTGCCAGCAGCGACGAGGCGATCATGAAGAACGCGTTGAGAATATTGTTGGAGGCAATGATGCGCGCCCGGTGCGTCGGCTCGCAGCGCGTCTGGATCAGCGCATACAGCGGCACGCTGTACAGGCCGCCGAACAGCGACAGCAGGAACAGGTCGGCAATCACGCGCCAGTGCGCCGGTTCGGCCAGGAAGGGACCGACGCCCATCAGGCCGGACGGCGCACCGTGGCGGCTGGCAAAGTACAGATCGACGGCGAACACCGTCATGCCGATCGAACCGAGCGGCACCAGCCCGACTTCGATCCGTCCGCCCGACAGGCGCTCGCACAGCAGCGAACCAACGCCAATACCGATCGAAAACACCGCCAGCAGCAGTGTCACGACGCTCTGGTCACCGCCCAGCACATTCTTGGCGAACGGAAAAAAAGACGTGAGCAAGGTCGCGCCAACAAACCACAGCCACGAAATCCCGAGCATGCTCAGCAGCACGACCCGGTTGCTACGAGCGAGGACGAGATTGCGCCAGGTTTCCGACACCGGATTCCAGTTGATGCGCAGGCCCGGCTGCGCCGCCGGCGAGAGCGGCACGCGTTGCGCCGTCAGGCGACCGGCTACAGCGAAGACCACGCAGGCGATGCCGACATACAGCGGCCCGACCAGTTGCCCGCCACGCTCCGTGTTGGCCAGTTCGCCTCCGATGATGGTGCCGAGCAGGATGGCGATGAAGGTGCCGGATTCGACGAGGCCGTTGCCGCCGGTCAGCTCACGGCGCTCGAGATGCTGCGGCAGGTAGGCGTACTTGACCGGACCGAACAGGGTGGAGTGGAGTCCCATCAGGAAGGTCGCGGCATACAGCAGCCCGGTGTGGTGCCAGTGAAATCCGGCCAGCCCGACCAGCATGATGCCGATCTCGAGCGTCTTGACGAAGCGGATCAGCCGCGATTTTTCGAGCTTGTCGGCAATCTGCCCGCTGGTGGCCGAGAACAGCACGAAGGGCGCGATGAAGATCGCCGAAATCAGAAAGGCCGCGGTAGCGGCGTCCACACCGCTGAAGAGTGCGGTATGGTAGGTGACGAGCGAGGTGAAAGCGACCTTGAAGACATTGTCGTTCATCGCCCCCAGGAACTGCGTCCAGAAGAATGGCGCAAAACGGCGCTGGCCAAGCAGGCGAAACTGGCGGGGCTCACTCATGAAAGCGGCTCGGAAGATGGCGTCGGGGCGCCGGACAATGGAGAAGGAAACGGGAAAGATCGGGGAGGCCGCGGACGCCGCTCTTCAAATGCGGGCAGTTGCAGTGGATGGACCTTCCCGGCGGCAGCGTGCTGCATCGCTGTCGCCTGCACGGCCCGCTATCCGCCAAGACATTCGACATCATGTCCTGCAGGACATCCGCTCAGGCACCCGGCGCGATACCGCCACACAATGGCGGTTCAGCCCCAGCGCGTGCCGGCCCCCGATCCGCTTACTCGCGCGCTTCCTCATCCGGCCAGTCGCGGATATAGGCCTTGAGCATGCGGTTCTCGAAGCTCTGGTCCTCGACCACCGCCTTGGCGACGTCGTAGAACGAGATCACGCCCATCAGCGTACGGCTATCCAGCACCGGCAGGTAGCGCGTATGGCGCTCCAGCATCATGCGGCGGACTTCATTGACATCGGTTTCCGGCGTGCACGTCAGCGGGTGGTCGTCCATCACCTTGCGGATGCTGATGGTGCCGACATTGCCCTGGTTCGCCGACACGGTCTTCATGATCTCGCGGAAGGTCAGCATGCCGACCAGTTCACCATACTCCATGATGACCAGCGAGCCGATATCGTTTTCCGCCATGGTATTGACCGCGTACAGCAGCGGCGTGTCGGGATTGGCGGTATAGAGGGTATTTCCCTTGATATGCAGGATGTCGCTGACTTTCATGTGTGTCCTCCGGGTCCGGTACTGGCGGGATGGCGAGCGGCTGCGCGGGCCGCACCGGACGGTTTCTCTCGTTGTTAGTGTAAACCAGTTGCACCGCAAAATCCTCGCCCAGGCGAGGCTTCCCGCGCCCCATCCGGACCACCGCCAGGCGTCAGACCTGACCGTGCCAACCCGGTGGAACGACCTCCAGGCGCGGCGACGGCTTCTGTCCCTCGCCGGGCGCCGCCGATTCCGAACCCCGCGCGGCATCGGTCGGACTCGATGGCTTCGGTGCGCTCCCGTCGTGAGTATCGTGGTCGGGCTCCCCGCGTGCCATCTCGAAGATCTCGCCCAGCGGCGTATCGAGGGCGGCGTTGTCGAGCAACCCGGCCAGCGCCTCGGGTTCTTTCAGATGCTGCGCCAACGCGGTGCGGTGCAGGCGCGGAAGATTCAGCACGAGCCGCTCGTACAGCGTCCGCAGGGTCATCGTATGCGGATCGCACAGCAGCGCCCAATGCGCCTGCCGTCCTTCCTGCTGCAGCTTGCCGACCAGGTGCATGCTCTTCAGGCGCATCAGCAGCGTCGCAAGGTAATCGGCCTCCACGCGCAGCTTGCGTCCCAGGTCGAGTTCACCGATGCTGCGTGGCGACGCGTGGCGTGCCTGGTACAGCAACAGCAGGACCCCCAGCGCGTCGTAGAACTCGCTGCCGGCAAACACCCGGCGCTGCCAGTGCCCTTCGCGGATGACCGGCAGATTCGCTGCGATGGTCGCACCCAGCAGGGTCACCAGCCAGCTCAGGTAAATCCACAGGAGAAAGATGGGCAATGCGGCAAAGGTGCCGTAGACCGCCGTATAGGCGGGAAACTGCGTGATATACGCCCCGAAGGCGCGCTTGGTCAACTCGAAGGCAATGGCAGCCACCAGCCCCGCCACCAGCGCATCGCGCCACATCACCAGCGTATTGGGCACGGCCACATACAGCAAGGCAAACGCCAGGGCGGACAACAGTACCGGCAATACACCCAGCAGGATGCCCAGGCCGATCGTCATGCCGTTGACATAGCCTGCCGAAATCGAAATCAGATAGGAACTGACCGACAGACTGGCGCCCATCAGCACAGGCCCGAACGAGAGCACCGCCCAGAACACGAGAATGCGCTGCGCCAACGGCCGGGCGCGTTTGACGCGCCAGATTGCATTGAAGGCGTTTTCCACCGTCAGCAGCGTCAGGACAGCCGTCACCAGCAAGCTGCCGAGGCCGGCGGCGGTCAGCCCCTTGGCGTTGCGCGAAAACTCGCCCAGATAGCCGGTGATGGAATTACTGACGTTACCCGGGATCAGGTTGGCGAACAGAAAGCCCTCGAGGGCTTGGCGAAAGCTCTGGAAGATCGGGAAAGCCGAGAACAGCGCAAAGGCGACTGTCAGTACCGGCACCAGCGACAGCACAGTGGTGAACGTGAGGCTGCCGGCCACCTGCATCAACTGATCTTCGCGGGCGCGCCGTCCGGCATATTGCAGGAGCGCGCGAATCTTTTCCAGGTCCCACTGGCCGAGTATCGCCGGGGCCATCCGCCAGCCCGACCGTTGTCCCGCCGTGGAATGTCTCTGCTTCATGTCTGCTCCGCCATTGCGCCTCTTATAATACCCGGTCCGCCAGATGGATCATGATGAAAGATATCCTCGTTCTCTACTACAGCCGCCACGGCACGACCCGGAAACTGGCGCAGTTGATCGCCCGGGGGATCGACAGCGTACCCGGCGCCCAGTCGCGCCTGCGCACCGTCCCGCCAGTCTCTACGGTATGCGAAGCCAGCGCACCAGAAATCCCCGATGACGGCCCACCATACGTGGAAGCCATCGACCTCGAAGAATGCGCCGGACTCGCCCTCGGTTCGCCCACCCGTTTCGGTAACATGGCCGCGCCGCTCAAGTACTTCATCGACAGCACCTCGCCCCAGTGGGTCTCCGGCACGCTGGCTGGCAAACCCGCATGCGTTTTCACCTCGACCACCAGCCTGCACGGTGGGCAGGAAAGTACGCTGCTCACCATGATGCTCCCTCTGCTGCACCATGGCATGCTGATCCTGGGCCTGCCGTTCCAGAATGCCGAGCTGACAAGCACGCGCGCCGGCGGCACGCCCTACGGACCCAGCCATCACGCCCATGACGCCAGCCAGGGCCGGATCGAGGAATCCGAAGTGGCCCTGGCCATCGAAATGGGCCGCCGCCTTGCACAAACCGCCCTGAAACTGGCCGCATGATGACCGATCTCCGCACTTCCCCAGAACCTTCCGACACCGCGCTGCACCAGCCCGGACTCTATGCCATCAGCGTTGGCAGCCTGCTGGTGCTGATCGCCCTGTGCACGGCGTGGGAATGGTTCCTGGCGCCGCTGCGCCCAGGCGGTTCGTGGCTCGTCCTCAAGGCTGCCCTGCTGGCCACGCCGTTGCCGGGCCTGCTGCGCCGCAACCGCTACACCATGCAGTGGTCGACCATGTTCATCCTGCTGTACTTTACGGAAGGCGTGGTGCGCGGCTTTGCCGATCCGCCGCCCGTGTCCTGGCTGGCGCTCGCGGAAGTCGTGCTGTCGCTGGTGTTCTTCGCCAGTACCGTGCTGTATCTTCGTCCGTTCAAACGCCGTGCGAGACAGAGCCATGCCAAATGATTTCCTCGAACAGTGCCGTGCGCGGCTCGGTGCCCAGTACGTCCTGACAGATCCTGCCGATATGGCGCCGTTCCTGCTCGACTGGCGCAAGCGCTTCCAGGGCGCCGCGCTTGCGGTGCTGCGCCCGGGCAGCGCCGACGAGGTCGCCCAGGTGGTGACGCTGTGCGCCACGCATGGCGTCTCCGTTGTCCCGCAGGGCGGCAACACGGGCCTGTGCGGCGGGGCCACGCCGGATCCCTCGGGCAGCCAGATCGTGCTCAGCCTGCAGCGCCTGAACCGCATCCGGGACGTCGACACAATCAACGACACCATCACCGTCGAAGCCGGTTGTATCCTGCAGATCGTGCAGGAGGCGGCAGCTGCGGCAGGCAGGCTGTTCCCGCTGAGCCTGGCGGCCGAGGGCAGTTGCACCATTGGCGGGAATCTCTCTACCAACGCCGGCGGCACTGGCGTGCTGCGCTATGGCAACGCCCGCGAGCTGTGCCTGGGGCTCGAAGTCGTCACGCCGCAAGGCGAACTGTGGAACGGACTGCGCGGGCTGCGCAAGAACAACACAGGCTATGACCTGCGCGACCTGTATATCGGCGCGGAAGGCACGCTCGGCATTATCACGGCGGCGGTCCTCAAGCTCTATCCGGCACCGGCCGCCCAGTTGACGGCGCTGGCCGGGCTCGCGACACCGCGCGATGCGCTGGCCCTGCTCGATCTGGCACGGCAGACGGCAGGACCGCTGCTGACCGGCTTCGAACTGATGTCCGACTTCTGCCTGGCACTGGTCGGCAAGCATTACCCGCATATGCGCTATCCGTTCGCCGAACGGCAACCGCAGACCGTACTGCTGGAGCTGTCGGACAGCGAAAGTGAAAGTCACGCGCGTGCGATTTTCGAACGGCTGATGGAAGCCGCCTTCGAGCAGGGCATCGTGCGCGACGCCGTGGTGGCGGAATCCGGGGCGCAATCCCAGGCATTGTGGGACCTGCGCGAGCATATCCCGCTGGCTCAGGCCGACGAGGGCAAGAACATCAAGCACGACGTCTCGGTACCGATCTCGCGCATCGCCGATTTCATCGAAGCCACCGACGCGGCGCTGGCCGCTGCCTTCCCGGGCCTGCGCATGGTCACTTTCGGCCATCTGGGCGACGGCAACCTGCATTACAACGTCTCGCCGCCGGAAGGGGTGGATTACGATGCCTTCCTGGTCAACCAAGCGGCCGTCAACCGGCTGGTGCATGACAACGCGCATGCACACGACGGCTCGATCTCCGCGGAGCATGGTCTGGGTCAGCTGAAGCGCGAGGAAATTGTGCGCTATAAATCTCCTCTGGAAATGCAGCTGATGCAGACCATCAAGCAGGCGCTCGACCCGCAAGGCATCATGAACCCCGGCAAAGTGGTCTGACGCCTCCCTCACCTTTTTCAATAAGCTTTATCTACGATGAGCAGCACTCCGCTTCCCGTTCCACCCACCGGCTATTCGCTCCTGCACGCGAGCCCCTATCTCGCCCTGGTCGGCCCGTGCTACTACGCCAAGGACAACAATGGCGTACTCAGCCTTGGCCTGTTCATCCAGGAAAAACATGTGAACGCCGTCGGCATCGGCCATGGTGGCTTGCTGACCAGCCTGGCAGATGCATCGCTCGGCCTGGCTATCTACGAGGTGCACCCGAGCAGCGGCCCGATGGTCACTGCCAGCCTCAGCATGGAATTCCTGGAAGCCGCACGGCTCGGCGACTGGGTAGAAACACACGTCGACATCGAACGCATTGGCAAGCGGATTTCATACGCCAATTGCTTCCTTCATGTCGGTGATCGCCGCATTCTGCGTGCAAGCGGTGTCTTCGTCAGTACGCCGCCACAGGAAAACGCACGCAAGCTGTTGAGCGACAGCTAAACCGCTGCCCGCACAGCATCAGTTCCTCTCGCCCAGCCCCGCCCTGCCACGCGGGACAGGCTGGCTCAGGCGGAAAATGCCTCACGGACTATACTGAAAGTGCCCCGCTACCGGCACATGGCAATGCCGGAACGTCATTCTGTCGGCGCTGTAGCCGGGCATGTCGCCAGCGCCCTGGAGAGCACCATGTTGAGGCATATTCTGGTGGCGACAGATGGGTCGTCCCTGTCCACCCACGCGGTCCGCAAGGCCGTGACTCTTGCAAGCAAACTCGGCGCGCGGATGACTGCATTGCATGTGACACCCCCCTTCCATGTCCTGACATTCGTACCGGAACAACTGGAAGACACTGAAGCGCAATACCTGGAGCATGCCCGCAATCGGGCTGCGACAATCCTCGCGGATGTCACCGAAGCCGCCCGTGCCGCCGATGTGCCGTGCGAAGTTGTCACGCTGGCCCATGAGCACCCTTACGAAGCGATTATTTCGACCGCCCAGGCCAAGGATTGCGACATGATCGCAATGGCTTCGCATGGCCGGCGGGGCATTCAGGCCACGATCATCGGCAGTGAAACCCAGAAAGTTCTGACGCACAGCAAGCTGCCGGTACTGGTGTTCAGATAGGCTTCAGCGCGCGCCCGCGCAGAACAACCGGTCCGGACGTTCCCAAACGTCTGGACATGGCAGCTTATAACCGCCGTCCCAGGCTGGCGTGGCGCCCGCAATCCGCCCTCTCCGGCAGCGGATGCCCGGCGAATGCACTGGCCGTATCAGCAGGCAAGGCACGATGCTTTGCGACTGGACGCAGAACGTGAAATTGCCGACGAAAATGGGGAAAAGGTCGTGAAATGACGATGAAACTGGCCTGCCCAGAGGGATTCGAACCCCCGACCCTCGGCTTAGAAGGCCGATGCTCTATCCAACTGAGCTATGGGCAGTCGCTGCGCCTGCGGAGGAAGGTGACTCATGCAGGGCGATAGGGGACGCATTCTAGCAAAGTTCGGCACGCGGAGGCGGCAGAGTTGCCGGTAAGCGGCATGAAGACTAAGGGGATGCGCCAGACGAACGTGTTACAGCGAGCGGATCAACACAATCGCGCACCGAAATCGTGAAGCAATAAACGAAAAAAAAGCGGAGCGGCACGACACCGCTCCGCCCTCAAAAGCGGCCCCTCCCCAAGAAGCAGGGCCGCAATTCCGCGCCCCCCACGGCCGCGGAATCCTGCGGGCAGGTCAGTTGACCGGGCCCAGAATGGTGTCCATCGATTCTCCGACCAGGAAGATTTCCGTGCGACGGTTGCGCATGCGGCCTTCGGGCGTTCCGTTGTCGGCGTCCGGACGGGCTGCGGCAAAGCCGCGGGCACGCATGCGTGCAGGATTGATGCCGCGCTCGCGCAAGGCGTCGTAAACGATCTTGGCGCGCGCTTCAGACAGGGATTTGTTGTATTCCGCGCTGCCCACGTTATCGGTATGGCCTTCCACGGAGACCATCTTGTCGCTGCGACGCAGCAGCGTCGCGGACCGGTCCAGCGCTGCGCCGGCACCCGAGCGCAGCGCAGCCTTGTCGAACTCGAACAACACCGTGTCGGGCAGGCGCACGGCGACGCCCTCTTCTGTCTGCCGTACTTCGAGGCCGGCAGCGCGATTGCTCGTTTCCTCACTGCGCCGATCCAGCTGGCTCGATGCGCAACCCGTGGCCAGCACAGCAGCCACCACGGCAAAAACAGGCGCGAACGACTTCATGGAAATCCCCTTCTACTGTCATGTTTTGTCACCGAGAGGATACGGATTTCCACGACAGGCACTGTCAACAATTGTCACGCCAGAATGGCTGCCTGAACACGCGGCGGCGGTACGTGACAGAACCGTTGTGCCGTGACGCTTTTGTGGCTGAGTTCCGCTGATCGCGAATCCACCGTCGGGGCGTCGGCCGGCATGAGAGAAAACTTAAGACGCTTGCTCGCGCTGTTGCGCAAACGCACTAATCTGAAAAGGCGCAGTCGAAATCTCTCGTGCAAGCCGCGCCGTGAAGTGGCATCATGAAAACAACGGAAACAGAATTGCAAACGGAGGGTCTCAGATGTAGACCGCATGACGCCGGTGGGCGCGCACAGTACAGGATCAACTTCACACAGCAGGAGGTGAAACCATGTCGATCTTCGACCGCTACCAAGCCCGGTATGACGCGGGTCAGGAAGAGGAAATGTCGCTCCAGGAATATCTGGACCTGTGCAAGCGAGACCCGACAGCGTACGCCAGCGTCGCCGAACGCATGCTGATGGCCATTGGCGAGCCCCAGCTGCTGGATACCCGTTCCACTCCCCGCCTGTCGCGTATCTTCGCCAACAAGATCATCCGCATTTACCCTGCCTTCCGTGACTTCTATGGCATGGAAGAGGTGATCGAAAGCATCGTCTCCTACATCCGCCACGCCGCTCAGGGCCTGGAAGAACGCAAGCAGCTGCTCTATCTCCTCGGACCGGTCGGCGGTGGCAAGTCCTCGCTGGCCGAGAAGCTCAAGTCGCTCATCGAGAAGGTACCGTTCTACGCGGTCAAGGGTTCGCCAGTCCATGAGACGCCGTTGGGCCTGTTCAACCCCGTGGAAGACGGTCCGATCCTCGAGGAGGACTATGGCATTCCGCGACGCTACCTGAACACCATCATGTCGCCATGGGCCGTCAAGCGGCTGCATGAATTCAATGGCGATATCACCAAGTTCCGCGTGGTGAAGCTGTACCCCTCGGTGCTGAACCAGATCGCCGTCGCCAAGACCGAGCCCGGCGATGAGAATAACCAGGACATTTCCTCGCTGGTCGGCAAGATCGACATCCGCCAGCTCGAGCACTATTCGCAAGACGATCCGGACGCCTACAGCTATTCGGGCGGCCTGTGCCTGGCCAACCGAGGCATTCTCGAGTTCGTCGAGATGTTCAAGGCGCCGATCAAGGTACTCCACCCCCTGCTGACGGCGACCCAGGAGAACAACTACAAGGGTACGGAAGGCTTCGGGGCGATCCCCTTCGACGGCATGATCCTGGCGCACTCGAACGAGGCCGAATGGCAGGCGTTCCGCAACAACCGCAACAACGAGGCGTTCCTCGACCGGATCTATATCGTCAAGGTGCCCTACTGCCTGCGTGTCACCGAGGAAATCCACATCTACGAGAAGCTGCTCGCCAACTCCTCGCTATCCCACGCCGTGTGCGCGCCGGACACGCTGAAGATGATGGCGCAGTTCTCGGTGCTATCGCGGCTGAAGGAACCGGAGAACTCCTCGATCTATTCGAAGATGCGCATCTACGATGGCGAGAACCTGAAGGACACCGATCCCAAAGCCAAGAGCCTGCAGGAATACCGCGACTACGCCGGGGTCGACGAGGGCATGACCGGCATCTCGACCCGTTTCGCCTTCAAGATCCTGTCCAAGGTATTCAACTTCGACCACCGCGAACTGGCTGCCAACCCAGTGCACCTGATGTATGTGCTGGAGCAGCAGATCCAGCAGGAGCAACTTCCACCCGAGGTGGAAGAGCGCCTGCTGCGCTATATCAAGGAATTCCTGTCGCCGCGCTATGCCGAGTTCATTGGCAAGGAGATCCAGACGGCCTACCTGGAGTCGTACTCCGAATACGGCCAGAACATCTTCGACCGCTATGTCACCTACGCCGACTTCTGGATCCAGGATCAGGAGTACCGCGACCCGAATACCGGCGAGATTCTCGACCGCGCGGCACTTAACGACGACCTGGAAAAGATCGAGAAGCCGGCAGGCATCAGCAACCCGAAGGATTTCCGCCACGAGGTGGTCAACTTCGTGCTGCGCTCGCGGGCCCAGCACGAGGGCAAGAATCCGGCATGGACCTCCTACGAGAAGCTGCGTGCGGTGATCGAGACCAAGATGTTCTCGAACACCGAAGACCTGCTGCCAGTCATCTCTTTCAACGCCAAGGCCAGCGCAGACGAACAGAAGAAGCACCAGGACTTCGTCAACCGCATGACGGCGAAAGGCTATACCGAGCGGCAGGTCCGGCTGCTGGCCGAGTGGTACCTGCGCGTGCGTAAGTCAGCATGAGCGAGATAAGGAGCGTAGCCCATGGATCGCGGAAGGGGTGGCATCCTTCGAATCGTCGACCGGCGCTTCGACAGCAAGAACAAGAGCACAGTCAATCGCCAGCGGTTTCTGCGCCGCTTCAAGGGGCAGATTCGCGAGGCGGTGACCAATGTCATCAACCAGCGGGGCGTGCGCGACATCGATAGCGGGGAAAAGATCAGCATTCCGGCGCGGGATATCTCCGAGCCCCAGTTCCAGCATGGGCGCGGCGGTATCTGGCGACGTACCCTCCCCGGCAACGACCGCTTCCACAGCGGCGATGAGATCGAGCGTCCCGATGGTGGCGGAGGTGGTGGGGGCAGTGGCAAGGCCAGCAACGAAGGCGAAGGCATGGACGAATTCGCCTTCACGCTCAGCCGCGAGGAATTCCTCGAGCTGTTCTTCGAGGATCTGGCGCTGCCTAACCTCGTCAAGACCCAGCTGGCCCGCATCGACGAGTACCAGCGCGTGCGCGCCGGCTATACGCAGACCGGCGTGCCGGCCAACATCAGTATTCCGCGTTCGATGCGCGGCGCAGCCGGACGGCGCATTGCCTTCTCCGCCGTGCATGCGCGCCGCCTGCAGGAACTGAAGGCGCAGCTGGAAGATGCCGTCGTGCGCTTCGGCGAAGAGTCCGAGGAAGCCCGCGAGATCCGCCGCGAGATCGCCAAGCTGCGCGCACGCATCGAGGCGGTCCCGTTCATCGATTCGATCGACCTGCGCTACAACAACCGCATGCGCATTCCGCGCCCCTCGACACAGGCCGTGATGTTCTGCGTGATGGACGTCTCAGGCTCAATGGACGAAGAGAAGAAGAACATCGCCAAGCGCTTTTTCATGCTGCTGTACCTATTCCTGACCCGCACCTACGACCATATCGAACTGGTCTTCATCCGCCACCATACGCAGGCGGTCGAGGTCGGAGAGGAGGATTTTTTCACCTCGCGGGAGACGGGCGGCACAGTGGTCTCGAGCGCCCTGCAGTTGATGCACAAGATCATCGCTGACCGCTACCAGAGCAGCGTCTGGAACATCTACTGCGCGCAGGCGTCTGACGGTGAGAACTGGGATGGCGATTCGCCGCAGTGCCGCGCCCTGCTCGGCGAGAACATCCTGCCGCTGGTGCAGTATTTCGCCTACATCGAGATCAGTACGGTCGATCCGCAGAATCTGTGGCTGGAGTATGCGCAGTTGCTCGATCAGTTCAAGGGCCGCTTCGCCATGCAGCAGATCCGCGACCTGACCGATATCTACCCGGTGTTCCGCGAACTTTTCCGGAAGAAACTCGCATGAGCGCAACCCGAGAAAGCCTGTTGTTGCCGCATGGCTCCGAATGGAGCTTCGAGGCACTGATGGAATACGACGCCGAAATCGCTCGCGTGGCCAAGCGCTTCGAGCTCGACACCTACCGGCACCAGATCGAGATCATCACCGCCGAGCAGATGCTCGATGCCTATGCATCCATCGGCATGCCGGTGTATTACCACCACTGGTCGTTCGGCAAGCATTTCCTCGCGCACGAGAAGCACTACAAGCGCGGGCAGATGGGCTTGGCCTACGAGATCGTCATCAACTCGGATCCCTGCATCGTGTACCTGATGGAGGAAAACACGCTGATGATGCAGGCACTGGTGATCGCCCACGCTGCCTATGGCCACAACTCGTTCTTCAAGAACAATTATCTGTTCCGTACGTGGACCACGGCCGATGCCATCGTCGACTACCTGATCTTCGCCCGCAATTACATCGCTGACTGCGAGGAGCGCTATGGCTATGAGGAAGTCGAGCGCCTGCTCGATGCCTGCCATGCTCTCTCGAATGTCGGCGTCGACCACTACAAGCGGCCAGCCAAGCTGTCGCTGGAGAAGGAGCGTGCCCAGCAGAAGGAGCGCGAGGAGTATCTGCAGCAGCAGGTCAACGAACTGTGGCGTACGCTGCCGCGCCGCGAGGAAAAGGGTGTCGCGCCGACCACCGCCCGCTTTCCGGCCGAGCCGGAAGAAAACATCCTGTATTTCATCGAGAAGAACGCGCCACTGCTCGACCCCTGGCAGCGCGAGATCGTGCGCATCGTGCGCAAGATCGGCCAGTACTTCTATCCGCAGCGGCAGACGCAGGTGATGAACGAGGGCTGGGCCTGCTTCTGGCACTACAACCTGCTCAACACGCTGTACGACGAAGGCCGGCTGTCGGACGGCTTCATGCTGGAATTCCTCCAGTCGCATACCAGTGTCATCGCGCAGCCGCCCTATCACCACCCAATGTATGGCGGCATCAATCCGTATGCACTCGGCTACGCCATGTGGACCGACATCCGCCGCATCTGCGAGCAACCTACCGACGAAGACCACGCGTGGTTCCCCGAGATTGCCGGCAAGAACTGGCGCGAGGTCATGGACTTCGCCATGCGCAACTTCAAGGATGAGAGCTTCATCGCCCAGTACCTGTCGCCCAAGGTCATGCGCGACTTCCGTATGTTTACCCTGTTCGACGACGACTCTCGCCCCACCCTGCAGGTAGAAGCGATTCACGATGACACCGGCTTCGTGGCGGTGCGCAAGGCGCTGTCCGAGCAGTACAACATAGGCGTCCGCGAGCCTAACCTGCAGGTATGGAATGTCGATATCCGCGGCGACCGTTCGCTCACCGTGCGCTGCTTCGAGCACCAGCGTCATGCACTCGGCGACACGACACCAGCGGTGATGAAGCATCTCTTCTATCTGTGGGGCTTCACCACCCGGCTCGAGATGCTGCGGCCGGATGGTTCCGTGACGCTGCTGCATGAGTGCAGCAGCCGTACCTGAGCACCGGAGCGGGCAGCCAACAGCCTTCCAGGAAGGCCAGCGGTCGCGTGCCGGACGAGCGCTGGTACAAGCTGGCCGCTCCGCTACAGTGATATTCACCCGGAGCCAACCAAGGGTAATCCCTGACTTCGCCTCGCTTCCCAATAGAACTATATAGGACTATAGTTCATGCCAGCGCAGGATGAGCTGGCATGGCGACTGGCTGGCACAGCGGTTTCCGGGCATCATTGCCCAGTTCGATCCTGTTTGAGATGACATTTTGGCTACGCGAAACACTCAACCCGCCCCTGCCCGCACCGACCTCTTCGAAACCCTGCGTCGGCCGAGCAAGAACGGACAACCCAAGTACGCGCGCCTGAGCGATGCGCTACTGGAAGCCATTACGTCCGGCCACTGGAAGCCGGGCGACAAGCTGCCGAGCGAGGAAGAACTCGCGGAGATGACACCGTTCAGCCTCGGGACCGTACAGCGCGCCCTGCGGCAACTGTCGGAACAGGGCATTGTGGTGCGGCAACATGGGCTGGGCAGTTTCGTGGCCGAAACGGATCTGAAGATGGAGGATCCCTGGCATTGCCGGTTTCTGGATGATGCGGGCGAACGGCCCCTGCCGATCTATTCGAAGGCGGTCAAGCGGGAAGCCGTCACGGCCCCCGGCGCTTGGTGCCGATATTTTCCGGAGGCTGGCGAGCATGCGATCCGCATTGACCGGGTCATCAGCGTCAACAATGAGTTCAACATCCTGTCGCGGTTCTTTACTGACCGGCGGCAGTTGCCAGCCTTGTGGGAAAAACCGTTACCCACGCTGCATGGCGTGAATTTCAAGCGCCTGATCATGCGCGAATCGAACATGCTGATCACACGCATCGAACATCTGGTGCGTGCCATGCAGTTCGATGAAGAGGTGTCGGCCACGCTCCAGCTGGACGCACCTGCCACGGGCATGTTCCTACAGGCGGGGGCTTACATGGGGCGTGATGCTTGTGTGTATTACCAAGAATTTTTCATTCCACCGACCCAACGCACGCTGGTGATTCCCGACGGCGTGCTTGGCAACCGGCGCTGAGCGGCGATGCCGCGCCGGTCGGAGGCGTCGAGCGCGATATGGATGATCCGCAGGCCATGGATATGGCCAGGCGGCCAGTTCTGGAGCGCTTCTCGTCATCTAGGCATCGCCAAAAAATTTTTCGCCAGCAAGACCTATATAGCTCTATAGCAACGAGGAACCCGATGGGCAAACCCGCAAAGAACCTGTTGATCATCATGTCCGACGAGCACAATCCCAAGATGCTGGGATGTGCCGGCCACCCGATCGTCGAAACCCCCAACCTGGACCGCCTCGCCGCGCGCGGCACGCGCTTCAGCTCGGCATACTGCGCGAGTCCGGTATGCATCCCGGCACGGGCTTCGTTCGCAGTCGGCAAGTACATCCACGAAATCGGCTACGCCGACAATGCCGATGCCTACGACGGCGCCATCCCAAGCTGGCATCACAAGCTGCGCGACCGCGGCCACAAGGTTGTGTCGATCGGCAAGCTGCATTTCCGCGAAGAAGGCGAAGACCACGGCTTCTCGGAAGAAATCATTCCCATGCACATCGTCGAGGGCAAAGGCGACCTGATGGGTCTCGTGCGCAGCGACCTGCCGGTGCGCAAAGGCGCCTACAAGATGGCTGACCTCGCCGGACCCGGCGAGAGCCAGTACACCTTCTACGACCGCGAAATCGCCGCGCGTGCGCAAGTGTGGCTGCGCGAGCAGGCCACGGCAGGCCACGACAAGCCGTGGGTGCTGTTCGTGTCGTTCGTCGCCCCGCACTTTCCACTCACCGCGCCGCCGGAACATTTCTACAAGTACTACGATCAGGACCTGCCACTGCCCAAGCTGTACGCGCATGACCAGCGCCCGACGCATCCGTACCAGATGGACTACCGCAAGAGCTTCAACTACGACGACTACTTCGATGCCGTCAAGCTGAAGAAGGCGTTGGCCGGCTACTATGGCCTGTGCTCGTTCCTCGACGAAAATATCGGCAAGGTGCTGCAGGCGCTGGATGAGGCGGGCCTCACGGACGACACGCGCGTCATCTACACCAGTGACCACGGCGACAATCTCGGCTCGCGCGGCATGTGGGGCAAGTCGACGCTGTTCGAAGAAGCCGCAGGCGTGCCGCTGATCATGGCCGGACCGAACGTGCCCGTCGGCAAGGCCATCGATACGCCGGTCAGCCATGTCGATGCCTACCCCTACATTCTCGAAGCCGTGGGCGCCGACACGCCGGCGCTGCTGGAGGGTTTCCCCGGCGTCTCGCTGCAAGCGCTCGCCGAGGGTGCGCAGCCGGATCGCAACGTGCTCACCGAATACCACGGCATGGGCTCTGCCACGGGCGCCTTCATGATCCGCCATGGCCAGTACAAGTACATTTACTACGTCGATTACCCTGCTCAGCTGTTCGATCTCAAGGCCGATCCGGAAGAACTCCACGACCTGGGCAGTGATCCCGCCCATGCCGCCATCCGCGAGGCCTGCCATGCACGCCTGCTGGCGATGTGCGATCCGGTCGCGGTCGACAAGCGGGTACGGGTGCGCCAGGCTGAACTGCTCGAGGCCAACGGTGGACGCGACCATGTCGTCCGCCGCGGCGATCTGGGTTTCAGTCCGCCACCGGGAGCCGCCATTACATTCGATTGAAGCAACCCATCTCGTCACAACACCTTGCCCACCCGTTGCGCGGGCCCGCTTGCCAGCCAGGTCGGCGGTCGCCCGCACAGCATAGAAAAAAAGCAACCTCACCGGAGGAGACATTCATGAACGGCCTCAAGACCATGCTGACCACGCTAGCCTCGCTAGCCGCCCTGTCCTTCACCACGACAGCGACTGCCAACCAGGCAGTGCGCGTGATCGTGCCCTATCCTGCCGGCGGCGGTGTCGACGCGGTTGCCCGCATCGTTTCGCAGAAGCTGACCGACATCGACAAAACCAATTATCTGGTCGACAACCGCGGCGGCGCCAGCGGCGCCATCGGGGCCAGCGTAGTAGCCAAGAGCCAACCGAACGGCAGCACCTTCCTGATCGCCTCGCCCGCTGAAATCGTCGTCAGCAAGGCAGCCGGGATCAAGCTGCCCTACAACCCTGAGCGCGATCTCGTGCCGGTCGTGCTGATCGGTGAAACGCCGCTCGCCATCGTCGCGCACCCGTCGCTTGGCGTCACCTCATTGCAGCAACTCGTGGCCAGCCCGCAGAAAGACATCAGCTACGGTACGCCCGGCAGCGGCAGCTCGATGCATTTCGCCGGTGCCATGCTGAGCCTGTCCAGCAAGGTCTCGCTGCTGCATGTGCCCTACAAGGGCGCCGCACCGGCCCTGAACGATCTGCTCGGCGGACAAGTCAAGCTGGGCGTAATGGGCCTGCCACCAGTGATCGCACACCACAACAGCGGCAAGGTGAAGATTCTTGCCGTCACCACACCGAAGCGCTCACCCGCGCTGCCCGACGTGCCGACTGTCGCCGAAATCCTGAAGGTCAAGGATTACCGCTACTCCAACTGGATGGGCGTATTTGCCCCGGCTGGCACCCCGGCCAAGGAGATCGAGCGCCTGAACAAAAGCATCAACCTGGCCCTGCAGGACCCGGCTGTCCGCAAGCAACTGATGGACGGCGGCGTCGAGCCGGTGGGCGGCAGCACTGCGCAGTTCGAATCGTTCCTGAAGGAAGAGGAAGCACGCTATACCTCTGCGGCAAAGCAGGCGGACATCCGCGCCGACCAGTAATTGCCGTCGTATCCAGGAAGGCATAGCGGGACACCGCCTGCTTTGCCGCCGCACCCGATGACGTTGCTGCGCAACACCCCCAGCAGCGTCATACCGGAGCCTCCATCTTGTGAATACAGTGCTGGCTTCAGCTAGCTTCAGCACTCACACGAGACAGCCCGCACGCGACGGCCTGCATGGATGCGCCGCGCTGGTTATCCTGATGAACCATCTGGCCGCGCCGCTCCCCGCCACGCGGCCGCTGCGGATCTGGCTGCCTGAGGATGGCACGCTGGCAGTCCAGGTGTTTTTCGTGCTGTCCGGTATGTGCTCATCCGCTAGTGCGCAAGTTTCGCAAACCGGGAAAAGAGAAGTGGTCGGTGGTATTCCTGCTGCCCGGGCATGGGACGACTGGCTGCGGTGCTCGAGCACGGACGAAGCGAAGGCATTCCTCAGTCTCTGCCCAGCGGATCCGCTGAACTCTGTCCTTGCGCAAAATGCGCACGGGAGTTGGCGCGCTCCGCGCTCACTAAAGCATCAAATCTCACGAGTACCTCGCGCAGCCGAGGGCCAACAATGGGCGGGAAATCAGGCATGTTGGGGAGTTCTCGCAGCCGATCAAGCAGATGGATGGCCTCAGCAACATCGCCCTCAAGGAAGGCTTTTTCTATCCGACCTTCATAGTCGGCAATCAAAGGAAGATACTTGGCGGGCATGGATTCTCCAGGGAGCCTATAAAGCCATTCCTGAAGTACGCAGCTTTTAGCTGCGCGGGTATCACGCCTCAAGTTTGGATGTGCGCGGGCTACAGTTGCCCTACATCCACATTCTAAGCAGATCACACCACCACGCAAGCTAGCTGCGCAGTACTTGACACATTCAGATGCCAAATATATGATCCATTCGCCACATTTTATGGCATCCAGCCATGGATTAACGCCGCACGCTGATGCGGCTTTTTTTCTCAATTGAAACTCGCAATTTCAGCTGTGCTCGCCGACGGCGGCCGACAGAGAATCCTGTAGCGGCCCGCATCGAATCCGGCCGCCACGGCGAAAAGTTAGCCAGCAAGCTCCACGCTCTCGGCGCTGCCCCGAGTCACGCCAATTGCGAAAGACATGGACCCGGGTCATCGCTGCCAGCTCGTCTCCGAACCGCTCAATCAGGCCAACTGCAACATCGTGGAGCCCAGCATTGAACCCATCATCGCTGCAGCGCAATCATGAGCCTCAAATGGTGAATGGGCAGCCTGATGATGGCCGATTGGCACAGTACAAAGAACCCCGCCTAAATGAAGTGAAGCGAGGCGCCGCTTAGCCAAGTCCACCTGAAAGTCCAGAATGCAGGATGAAATACAGTACTGTATGACTACCGTATTGTCGCGATGGTGCGAGGAAATATTAGCGCTGGTTCAGGGAAAACAAAAAGGGTCTACGGCATTCACCGTAAACCCTTTTTTGCCACTACAAATGCTGGTCGGGGCGACATGATTCGAACATGCGACCCTCTGATCCCAAATCAGATGCGCTACCAGGCTGCGCTACGCCCCGAAGCCGACTAGTATATCCCGCCAGTGATATTAGCGCAATGCGCTAGCCGCGCCTTTCCGGTCCGGGTATCATCGGCCAGGAACAGGTGGGCTGCGAATACGACCACGACACGCCCCCGTCACGCGCCAGCTGCAGACTATATGCGCCCTCTCTCTCGGCGCATCGTAAGGAAAAGGAATGAACCTGGTACTGTGGCGCCATGCCGAAGCCGAAGACTTGCCTGCGCACCTCAGCATTCAACGCACGGCAGATCTGAAACGCCCCCTCACTGAGCGAGGCCAGAAGCAGGCGGAGCGGGTGGCCCATTGGCTGCGCCAGCGTTTGCCAGCATCCGCCCGGATTCTGACCAGCCCTGCCCTGCGTACCATCCAGACCGCACAGGCTTTGACCCCGCAGCCGGAAATCGCCCAGGAACTAGAGCCCGGCGCCGACGTCAGCCAGGTGCTGGCATGCGTAGGCTGGCCACAGGGCCCGGACACGGTTGTCGTTGGCCATCAGCCGTGGATCGGCAATACCGCCAGCTTGCTGCTGGCGGGATCGGAATTACCGTGGAGCGTTCGCAAAGGCGGTGTCTGGTGGCTCACGAGCCGCACCCGCGAAGGTGAAGCCCAGGTCGTGCTGCGGGCCGTCATCAACCCCGATCTGCTCTGATATCGACGCGCCAACGCTTTCGCCTGCGGCACGCCCGCGCATCATGAAATGTCATCGAAACGCCTCTGAAGTGTCATCTGCGGTCTCTAGAATCAGCCGCAATCTGTCACGAAAGGGAAATATCGATGCGCGAGCTTCCGAACCCCACCCAGCCTCTGGTCGATGCCCTGCCGACGGTCAGCCTCGCGGCGCCGTCGGTCCGGAGGGGACTTCATCGCACACCGGATGCGGCTGCGCGTGAGAAGCATGCTTTCAGTGTTACGTGGGCCCGGCACCAGGATGAAGTAGAGGAAGCACAACGCCTGCGCTACAAGGTGTTTGCCGAGGAAATGGGCGCGCGCCTGGCATCGGCGGCCAGCGGTATCGATGTGGACATGTTCGATGCCTTCTGCGACCACCTGATCGTGCGCGACCAGGAAACCCTGCGCGTGGTCGGCACCTACCGCGTGCTGCCGCCACATCAGGCCAAGCGCATCGGCTGCCTGTACTCGGAGGCCGAATTCGATCTCGTGCGCCTGCAACATCTCAAGCCAAAGATGGTGGAAGTCGGACGTTCCTGCGTGCATCGCGATTTCCGTTCGGGCAGCGTGATCATGGCGCTCTGGGGCGGCCTCGGTGAATATATGACGCAGCATGGCTTCGAGACGATGCTCGGCTGTGCCAGCGTATCAATGGCAGATGGCGGGCACTATGCGGCCAGCCTGTCGCACAGCTTCGCCGCCAGCGCGCTGGCGCCAGTCGAGTATCATGCCTTTCCGCGCCTGCCCTTGCCCGTGGAAAACCTGAACCAGCAACTCGAGGTGGAGCCGCCGGCGCTGGTCAAGGGCTACCTGCGGCTGGGTGCCAGGATCTGTGGCGCACCAGCGTGGGATCCGGACTTCAACGTCGCGGATTTCCTGACTCTGCTGCGGATCTCCAGCATGAATCCGCGTTATGCACGCCACTTCCTGAACAAGGCTTGAGGGCTGAAGGGGCTAAACCGGACCGGATGAGCAACACGCCCGCCGGTCTTGCCCGTTGGCCGGCACCACTGGCGATGACTGGAGGATCAGTCGTAGACGATCTTATAGCGCTTGCCAACGCGCTCCCACTCATCCGCCTCTTGCGCCAGGCTATATTCGATAAGCGGATTCTGCTCGATCCATGCCTGCGGCAGATGTACGGCAAATCCTTCCACAAGATCACCCTCGATTTGCTCCACACGGATATCCGGGAGCGACACGTCGGCGCGGCGCCGACACAGCACGAAGGCCAGGCGCAGACTGAAGAGCATGCGCCAGTCAAAAAACTTGCTGCTGGCGGACAGCTTGCCTAGCTTGCCCGCATGCCCCAGCAACAGCGTTCCCAGACGCGCCTGATCGGTGCGCGAAAAGCCGGGCATATCCGCATGGTTGGCGATATACGCCGAATGCTTGTGGTAGCCGGCATGCGAAATCGACATGCCGATTTCGTGAAGGCTGGCGGCCCAGCCCAGCAGAGCCAGATTGTCGTCGCGTCGCTCGTGCGCCGGTTCGGGAAACTGGGCCAGCAGTTGCAGCGCTGCCTGCCGCACGCGTTCCGCCTGGGCACGATCGACACCATAGCGGCGCACAAACTGGCTCACCGTCACCTGGCGCATGTCCGCATGATGATTACGGCCGAGCGTGTCATACAACACCCCCAACCGGAGCGCGCCATCGGTCACCTCCATACGGTCGAGTTCCAGCTCATCGAACACACCAAGCATGATCGACAACCCACCTGGCAGCACCGGGATGCGGTCTGGCTTCAGGCCCTGGAGCTTCAGCCGGCCGGTGTTCTCGGCCTTGATGAGCGCGCGCCGCAGACGGATCAGGCCCTGCCGGGTAATACCAAGCTCGTTGGGCTGATCATTGAAGCCGTTCAGTTCAATGAGTTCAGCCAGCGCCCTGGCAGTGCCCGACGAGCCGACAGCCTGTTCCCAGCCGGCATGCCGATATTGCTGCACCAGTACCTGAA
>Ga0247823_10001117_pt1 | contig 22433 bp, 30 predicted proteins | sample 13C_PalmiticAcid_2_FD_192426 | JGI IMG/M metagenome (GOLD analysis project Ga0247823, IMG submission 192426) | Soil microbial communities from agricultural site in Penn Yan, New York, United States - 13C_PalmiticAcid_Day30 | ecosystem: Environmental > Terrestrial > Soil > Agricultural land... | reverse complement strand
GGGTAAACGACCTTGAACGACCCGCCCGGCCGAATCCCCCACCGCCGGCCGCCCGCCATGACAAGGCAATCCCTCATCCGGGGATCAACGTAGAAGTCCGTGCCGGTCGTCAGCTTCGTCTCGTCCGGGAACGGCGCCGGATCGGGGGACTGTCCGGCGTTCGCTTCCCAATCGTCCCACGCCTCGACGTCGCCGAACGCCCCGTTCCGGACCTCCCAGGAGAGCCACAGATGGGACGATGGTTGGACACTCGACGCCGGAAACTCCGTGATCGTCTCCGGAGCCAGCTTGCGGCGGATCGATCGGCCGATCGCCAACTCGACCGCGGGGAGGAGGAGCGCGTCGAATTGCTCCGCCGTGAGCCCGCCCGGCATCTTGAATCCCGCCGCGAGATAGTCGCTCGAACTGAACAGTCCCATTGCCCGATCCCCCTCAAAACGAAAAGAGCCGGGAGCGACCATCGCCCCCGGCTCATCCTAATCCGCGCAGACGAGACTAGGACGTTACCACGTCTTTTTCTCGGACACAAAGAACGCCGCGACGGGAACCTTCGGCGTCGTCCCGTTCACGAACGCGACGACGATCCGGAGCCCGAAATACTGATAGTCGCCGCTCAACTCGAACCGGAGGCACGTCTCGGTATTCCCCTCCGTCAGCGTCACCGAATCGGCGAGATCGCCGTTCGCGTCCATGTAGCAGTCCTCGACCGCCACAGAAGACGAGCCGTCGGAACTCGCGGACTGACGAATTGAGGCGATCACGGAGAACGAGTCCGGAGTCCCCGTCGGAGCCCCGACCGCGACCAGACAGAAAATCGGGACGGCCGCCCCGAACGCATTCGACCGCATGTCAAAGAACGGGTTCTGATTGACCGTCCCGGCCGAGTGTTCCTTGTTGATCCCGACCGGCACCGAACGAGAGTACCGAGCGAAGAAATCCAGATGATCCGCACCACGCATGATTGATCCCCCCAGGGGTTTGAGTTGTGAAGAAAGAGCCGATCCCGCGAGGGGGAGCCTATCCCGTATCGGCTCCCCCTCGAACTACCAGCCGGCGACGACAACGAGAATCCCACTCGCCACCGGCTCACCCACCCAGGAGGGTAGATCACGCATCCGGGAGAACGTCGTCGCAGATCACGAACGCATTCGGGCGCCGGGGAGCGGCGTCGACGTATTCGATGAACCGCCACGACGTCAAATCTTCCTTGAAATTCGTGTTGTGGTGTTGCGACATGGCGACGTCCAGAACGCCGTGCCGGCCGATGATATGCTCCGACCACTCGCCGGCAACCACCATCGTGAGGGTTGCCCCCGATCCACCCTTGACCCGGTTCGACGGGATCATCGTCGACTTGATGAACCGATACCCGCCGAGGCTCGTTTTGATGCCGCCGAGGGTTCCCTCGTTGGCGATCGCCCCGAACAGATACGGGCCCGCCTGATCCCCGCCCGTGACGGCGTCGGCCCGGCGGTTCTTCGCGCGGGCCCACAGGAGCGGCCGCCCCATGAACGCGAAATTCGTGATCGGGATGTTCTGCTCCTCGACCTTCGCCGCCATGATGTCGAGATCGATCGGCATGAACGTGTCACCGTTCGCGCCCACGACGTCGCATTCATGCGTGAGGAGCCCCTCCTGATAGATCAGTCCGAGCGGAGCAAACCCGCCCGGACCGGAGAACATCGCGACGCCTTCCTTGTACGCCATCGCGGCGGCGACGTCCGTCTTCACGAACGCCTCCTGCATGGCGGTTCCGAACCGGATGAACTCGTTCGGATAGGTGACGATCACCGCGAGTTTCTTCGACTGCATGAGCTGCCCGCCGAACGTCGGCTTGCTCTCCGGGATCGTCCGCCCCACGGCATTCTGGCCGACCCAATAGGCGTCCGTCACCCCGACCTGCCGGCCCATCGGGAGCCGGCCCGTCGGCGGGAGCGTAACCTCCCGGGAGCCCGCGACCGTGAACGGGTTCATCGGCCGCAGATAGGCGATGATCTCGCCCGGCTCGCCGTTCGCGTTGAGGAAATTCCCCCAATGCGTCTCGTCCCACTGAGCCGCGTTCTGCGTCCAGTGTCCGGCCGGCGTGTTGGGGTTCCGCGCGATCGACTGCACCATCGCCCGGAAAGCGTCCCCGTCCATGCCGACGGTTGAGGCGCTCATGTGCTGGCGACACTCCTCCGCGAGCGTCGGATCGATGTCGAGCATATGCCGCGTTGACATCGGGACGAGAACGCCCTGTTGCGACAGATCGGCATGCCCGTTCCCGTACGTCTGACGGAGCCGGTTGTGCATGTCCTGCTCAACCCGCGCTTGCTCCCAGGGGAGAACGCCGGCGGCCGCCTGCATGACCCGCGTAATCGAGAACGGACGACTCGTCATCGTGTTCTCGCCCCGGCGGATGCCCGGAGCCTGCGGAGTCTGCGTCGCCGTCTGCGTCGTCGCCGGCGACGCGACATGCTGCCCGTTGTTCAGCCGGGCCTCGATCGCGTCGAGCCGCTGATTCATCGGAGCGAACGCCTGACCGATCCCGGCCGCAACGAGCCCCGCAATCGCGAGATTGTCGTTCCCCGCGGGAGCGGCGCCCTGCGTCTGCGCCGGCGGAGCGGCCGTCGTCGCCCCAGGAGCGGCGCCCTGCGTCTGCGCCGGCGGCGGACTCGGCGGAGGGAGATGAGTGTGTTGCGGGTTGTTGTTCGACGGAGCGGCGGCGCCCTGCGTCGTTGCCGGCGGAGCATTCGGCGGAAGATGCGTCGCGGGAACGGAACCCGTCGATCCGCCCGGCGCGTTGTGATTCAGGAACATCCGCGCGCCCATCCCGACCGCGGACGCAAGACCGTAGCAAACCCCGCCCGTGATGGACGATTTGACCATTTCGACCGACTCCTAAAAGCAATTCCGCCGGCGGAATCTTGCTCGACTCCGCCGGCGGCGTCAACCCGGATCAGGGATCGCCGAGCCGTCAAGGGACTGCGCCGGATTGATAGGCGATCTGTTTTTCGAGGGCCTCGACCCGGTTTCCGATCTGCGTCACGTACCCCGCGCACGCCTGCCGGACGAGATCCACCAACACCGCATTCGGATCGGGCGCCGGCAACTGAATCACCGGAGCCGCCGGGGGCGCCGCGATCGCCGGGAACTGTTCGACAGAGAGAGCCGAACCCGCCGCGGCCGCCTGCGTTTCAATTGCCGGAGACGCCGGCGCACTGTTCGACACGGGAGCCGAACGGTTGCCGAACAGTTCGGCTCCGAACGCGGCGAACGACTTGAGCGGCCCCAGGAGATCCCGGAGTGACTGGACCAACTCGCGGGACTCCAACGCATCGCCGCCGACGGTTCGAGATCCCCACGCCGCTTGCGCTAGCGCGTTCTTGTCCGCACCGACGGCGACGACACTCCATTCCCGGAGTTCCCATTCCGAGAAGTACCACCCGTAGCCGTTCTGAAAATTGACGACCGTCGGTTGATTCGGGTTGCCGCTCGGCATCTCCGATTGATTCGTCTGCGCCGGTTCGAGGCGGAGCCCCAACACGGGATCGAATCCGATCGACGCCATCCGGAGCGTTTTGTCTTTGACCATCGCGAAGACGTCGGCCGAGAACGCATCGTTCTGGCGGAAATAGACGTCGGCGATGATCTGCGACGCGCTCGCCCGGAGCGTGTATTTGTTCCCCTTCGGCGACTGCGATGAGCCGATCGGGAGGTTCCCGCGGCGGGAGTCGAAACCATGCTCGAACAGAACAACCGGGTTGCGCTTGTGCTGCGCGACGATCGCCCCTTGCCCCTTTTTGTTCCGCCCCATCTGGAGTTGATTGCCGTTCCGGTTCCGCTCGTTCGAGACGATCACGAACGACTGACGCATTTCGGACTGATCGGCGTCACCGATCGCCCCGGCGGCCGCCTGAAACAGACTCCCCTCGATCCGCTGCGGAGGGCCCTGCCCCCCGATCCCCTCCGGCTCCGCCACGTCGAACGGAGCGGACGTCGCGTCGCCGAACTCGACAAGCGCCGGCGCCGCGGACTGCGTTTCGGCGGCCGGGCCCGTCGTCCCGCCCGTCGCGTCCTGATTGAACCAAAACCGTCTCATAGCTCGAACCTCCTATCAATGAAAAAACGCCCGGCATTTCTGCCGAGCGTTCGCCGGACATTGACGGAGAGCGTAACCCCTCACGGCTTCCCAGGAGAAGCGGGAGCGTCGGACGCGACCGCAATGAGCGCGTTCCGGATCTCCTCCGCGGGGGAGTCCGGACTGACTTCGCGGAGGATCTCCCGTACCTCCGGCTTCCCCCCCTCTTTGAGTGACATCAGCGCTTGCGCGAGTTCGATTTTCGACGCCTTGTTGATGTCGTCTTTCGTCGGCGGGACGACGTGTTCCGGCTCGCGGATCTGCGGCGCCGTCTCGCCCGCTTTCGCCTGCGCCAGCTTCCGATTGATCTCCGCGGCCGCCTCCTCAGACGGCCAACTGAAATCCCCGCCCGTTACCCCGACGATCTCGATCGGGAACCGCTTGTTGAGGGCTCTCGTCACGTCGTCGATAAACGACTGCGGGAGTTTCGCCCCACCCTTCCCGGGAGAGAACATCGTGTCGGCCCGCTTGCGATGAACGCCCTTTTTGTCGTCCTGATACAGAATCGTGTAAACCATTTCGAGAGTCTCCTGATCTGCGCCGATGCCCATTGCATCCGGCAAAACGATATCACCGAGGGAGGAGCGGCGAAACCCCCCGCCGCGGGGGAGCCTCCTCCACGTCGAACGCGGCCAGCGCCGCACACCGGCATTGAATCACGTTCCCGGCCGTCGCGCCGAGACTGATGTCCCCAGGATGCAAAAGCAATTCCCCGGAGACCTCAAAAGCGTCGTCGTTGTAGGCAACCTCCCCATCGGGAGAGACGTGATCGTAAACCCCGACGCGGGTTCGCTTGTCGATCGTCGAACTCCATTCCTTGAACTCGATCCCGAGTTCGGTCCGGTTCGCCTGTTGCCCGTTGTTGATCGAGGCGACCGACTCCGTCCTCGCGATCCGCTGCGACACGTACCCCGGAGCCACGCCGAGAGCGTCGGCGATTTTCTTCGACCGTTCCCGCAGCGTGAGCCCGTCGGAGGCGGACCGGCTCATGATCTTTCGAATCGTGTCCCGGACCCTCATCGAGATCCGGTTCCAGAACCCGGGCCCGCGGACGCCGAGCCACGCCCGGATCTGATTCTCGATCCACGGAGGCAGCTTGATTTGCGCCTGCCGCTCCATCTGAACGCGATCCTCGATCCACCGTTGCTCCCAGGAGTAACCCGAGATCCACGTATCGCGGACCGTCGTCTCGAACACCCGCATCAAGGCGCGGCGGAGTTCGGAGTCCCCGAGGATCGCATCGGGGTTGAGGTTCTCCGGATCTTGAGCGGCGCACCATCGCGTGAGAATGCGCTTGACCGGAACGGAGATCCTCCGCTCCCCCGTCTCCCGGTTGCGGCCCCAATCCCGCATCGCCCGGCGCCGGCGCGCGGCCCGTTGCGTCATGCCTCGAACGATGATCCCCGGCGCAGGAGGAGCGCCGCCGAGCGCGAGCCACTCATCCTCCTCCTCCCGGAACGTCATCACTTACCCCCGGCGGCCGGCTTTTTCGGAGCGGCTTTTTTGGTGGCGACTTTCTTCGGCGCCGCTTTCTTCGGGGAGGCGGCCTTGACCGGCTTTTTCTTCGGGGGACCGTCGCCGTCCTCCGCGTCGTCCTGATCGTCCGCCTCGTCCTCCTCCTCGTCTTGGCCCTCGCCGTCGATCTCCTCCTCGTCCTCCTCGCCCGTATCGAGCGCGTCCGGGATCGCCCCAGGGAGCGGCGCCGGCTCGACCGGCTCGGCCGCCTGATCGATCGGGACCATGCCCGACCCGATCCAAGGAACGTCCATCCCCGGGAGGTTGAGCGTCGGACGTCCGCGGCGGCCGCGGCGTTCCCCAGGAGTCACCGCCCCCATCGTCCAATCGAGTTGCGTCTCCGCCCGCTCCTCCTCCGCGTTGAGAGGCGTTTGATCGGGGAACGTGACAACGAGAGCCGGATCGTATTCCCGAGCCACCCGCGTGAGGATTCGAGCCACGCGACCCAACTCCGGATTGAGAGCGAGCCACGCATAATTCTCCCGAGCCGCCTCCGCCGTCGCCCGGTTGACTTCCTCCGTGATGCCGGCAACGAACTTGTTGACGCCGGCGGCCGCGAGAATGTTGTCCCGCATCTGAGACGACGACATGGGATAGTCCATCTCCGACGGCGGCCGGTCGACCCGCTCCGCCTCCACGCCCGGCGGAATGTAGACCCCGCCCCCTCGCTTGTTCACTCCGGCAAGACGAGCGTTGAAACGCTCCTGCAACTGGACGAGCGCCGGCATGTCCTGCGGGTTGTACACCTTCGGATCTGGACGCAACACGACGTCCGGCTTGATCTCGTTTTGGAACGACGTCAGCCGCGCATCGTCGATCGTCCGATCGGCCCGGAGCCACGTCGCGATCGCCTCCGTCGTGGAGTAGGAATAGTTTTTCCCCCAGGGGGATTTCTGCCACCGAAAGATCACGTCGGAGATTGGAACCTCGACGTCCTGCCCGTACCAGTTCGATGAGATGATCCAATGCGTGACGGCGCCCGTCTGTTGCTTCGGACGAATGCACTCTTGCGGGACGATCCACATCTCTCCCGGCTTGCCGAACCCCTTGTCGCGGAGGAACCAGAGAAACACTTTCCCCGTCACGTGCCACTGAATGAGATAGTCCTCAATGAACGCGGCCCAATCGTCTTGCGGATTGGGTTGCGAACAGAGAGCGAGCATCCGGTGAGACGTCACCGGCCGGAGCCCCTCCGCCCCCTGCGGGGAGGCGAACCCGTAGTTCTGCCGGAGAAACGCGGCAAAGCGGGAATCGGTGATCGGAGGCTCCCCGCCCCGCTTCACCCAAAGACACGGAGCCACGGCGGCGCAGGACTCAATGAGTCGTCGGATACCGATGTATCGCCAACCCCGATAGCTCGCCCGCATTTCGTTCGTTGAGACGGCGGCGCCCGACGGCCCGCTCGACGTCGCGAACGGGGGAGTCGAACTGGACGGCGGAGCCATGAACGCCCCAGGAGCCCCCAGGGAAACGGGGACCGCGGCCGCCTGCGTCCGCCACTGCTCGACCATCAAACCAGCCATCGAAAATCCCTCCCAGGGAGAAGCAACAGGGAGGGAGCATAATCCGCCCGGAACTACCGCAGCAAACCGGGGAACTCCCGGCATAGCTCATTGTGAGCCCGGCAGACCTCCCGGCGATCGAGTCCGAGCAAGACGTCGACGTGACACCACGAATCGAGCGGACACCAGCAAAACGCCCGGCGGGACACGAGCGCCTCGAACCGGCGGATCTCGCCGAGCCACTTCGCCCGCTCCATCTGATCGAGCTTCCATTTCCCGACGACGTCGACGCCATAGAACGCCAGCGGGTTCAACTCCGTGCAATACTTCCGGAGCCGCTCGTCGCAATAGACGATCACGGGACCAGCCCCGGCCGTCCGGATGTCGATGTCCAACCCGGACACCATCGCATCCGCCCAAACCTTGAACAGCGCGACCGCCGGCCCGCGTCCGAACTCCTGCCCGCCGATCACCAGTGGAGCGAACGGATTCCCCAGGGGGCCCGGCCGCGAGCAAACGATCCCCGGTTGCTTCCGAGATCCCTTCGCGCGGGAGAGCCGGCCGCGCTCGCCGGACTGAATCCGGACCCACTGTCGGCCGACGTCCGTAACCTCGAACTCTCGGAACTTGCCGCGAGCCGATCGGCGTTGAGCCGGCTTCTCCCGGAGCAACCCCCGATGTTCCAGCTTCGCGAGTTGCCACGATGCCCGGATCTCCCCTTTGTCGGGCCCGCCGTGAGTCGAGCGGAACCGCGAGAGATCCGGGAACAACGCCCCCGAGATTTCGTAAGCGTTCGAGATCCCGGCCGCCACCGCCCGCATGATATCGATTTGTCGAATCACCCCTCGCCCTCCTGTTTCAGTACCGCACACTTCGGCCAAATCTGGTCCGCCGGCGGATCGAACGTTGCCACTCGATCACACCGGCACGGAGCCAAGAGCCCCTCGCAATTGTCGTCGTTGTTGTAGGCGAGGATCGCCACGAATGCGTGAGCCGGGGACTCGAAAAAGGTTTCGAGAACCTCCGTCGTCCCGCCCTCAAGAAACCGAACCAGATGGACCCGGTGAAACCCCGCCGGCCGCATGGACTGAATCATTTCCGATCGCCACCTTTCCGGAGGCGCTTCGCCTCCTCCTCCGCCTCGACATGCGCGGCGATGAACTCCTCCCGGGATTCGTACACGGGAGAGCCGAGATCCATCGCCCCCGAGTCCCACCCGGTCCGCTCGGCGATCCGCCCCATCTGGCCGAGCCACCCCTCTTTTAGCTGCATGATGAGAGCCCCGGCGCAATGCTGCTCGTCATCGTGCGGAACGTGCTGCGGCCCGGCCTCATCCTGATCGAACTTCGTCGTTTTGTGGCATGGGAAACACCCATCCAAACCGCCAACGATCTCGATCGCCCGGCTCGCCCCGATGAACGGTTTCACGTCCGTCCGGAACGGGCAATTGTCACACGGCCGCGTCATGTCGAAATTCATCACTCCCCCTTCGCCGGACGGAACACGGGCCCGAACTCCGGGGCCTCGACCGCCTCGACCGTTTTCCGAACTGCGATCATCTCGACGAACCGGCCCCGGTCCCCGACGCGGAACCACGCGATCGACCGGGCCCCGATCGTCACCCTCTCCTCGCCACGCTTGAACCGCCGCCGGCCGCCGAACGTCCGGATCTCCCCGCCGGCCCCGCCGAACACCGGGGAGCGCGTCGTCGGGATGCGGACCGTCTCCGTCTGCGTCCGCCCGTCGTCCGTCCACCCCACCGCGAGGAGGAGGGACGCGACTTGCCGGAGGAACTCCTCCATCGGCGGACGACGCGGACGGCTCACGGCAACTCCCAGGGAGCCGGGTTCCTCATGATCGACTTCACCCCGAACGACGGATCGAACCCGGCCCCGATCTGAAACATCCCCGGATCGATCAGATAGACGACGTCGCATTCGACCTCGACCGTCTCCCATCTGGCGAGCCCCGCCGGAACCGCCCAATCGGCGTCCTCCGGATCGTATTCGGTGAACCCGCACGCCGAGACGAGCCGGGACTGTTTCACCTTCGGCCGCGTGAAGTCCGGCACCGTCTCGACCGGGATCGAGTTGAGATCCGCCAGTTTCGCGGAGAGCCGCTCGGCGTTTACCCCGGCCCCGCGGAACGCCGCGGCCGCCTCCTCCAGCGTGACACCGAGCGAGCGGACATTCCTCGCGATCCGCTCGCTCACGAATACCATCGACGGAACCCCGTCCATTCCCCACCCCCTTTACCACGGCATCGGCCCGGCCGGCTTGTGAACCTTGAATCCCAACTCGGCGACGCGCCGAGCCAGATCCCGGACCTTATCATTCTTCGCGAGCGTCGCCTGAGACTTGCCCGGCGTGAGCATGAACGTCGGAACATACCCGGCGTGCATCGCTTCCGCGAACTCGAACCACGTCGAGAACGCCGTGAGTTCCTTCGTCAGACTTTGCAGCGTCGGACGAGCGGCGATCTCCAGAACATCGGCCGCGTCCCCGATCTCGATCGGCGCCTCCGCCCACTCCTCCCGGAGACGGGCAATCGTGTCTTCGATCGTCACCTTTGCTTCGGAGGCGAGAGCCTGCCACCCGCTCCCCAGGAGAGCCGCGAGCATCTGCCGTTGTTGCGGCTTGTTCTCGCATGCGTACACGACGACTTTGCGAGCGACCCGATCAACCCCGATCACGTTCCAAGTCTTGTCGGCCATCTGTCCATCCTCCCGGATTGCTCGGCTCCGGTGCGCCGTCGTCGACGTGTGTCGACACGGGAGAAGATATCGACCACCCGCTCCGCGTGTCAACACAATCTGATATCAGATTTCTAACCGACGGGAGCGGGATCGGCCCACTCCATCTCGATCATCATCAGGAACGCCGCGTCGGCGAACACGCGGCCGATCTCCGCTTGGAGCGCCTCCTGTTGCTTCGCGTATTTCGCGTGAGGCGGGAACCCCCACCCCTCCGGCAAGGGGTTGTGCATCGACAGCGCGGCGGCGATCTGCGCCGGCCGCCCGAAGTAGGCGACTTGATGCCCTTGTTCCTCCCCCTTCCACTCGGACGACGCGGCCACGTTGACGGCGAACTCCCCGTCGTGGCAACGGTAGACCGTGAGCGTCAGAGCCCGGCGTTCCCGGACGTCCCCGCGGACCTCGATCTCCCGGACCGCCCCGGTGAGCATCACGGGAACCGAGACCCCAGGGGCCCGCAGATAGACGCGGGGAACGACGTCCCCGAGATGCTTAACGTTGACCACTTCTCAACCCTCCGGATTCAAATTGACTTCGAGAGATCCTAACACGCATTGGACCCCCTGATTCCTCGACCACTGATCCCCGTCGAGGAACACGTGTCGAACCACGCATCGGCCGCCTACGTCCGACTGAACGCTCCCCAGGAGCCGGAACCGGCTTCCGTGAAGGAACACCGGATCGCACTTCAAGTCCGACCGGAGAACGTACACGGGACACGGAAACCAACCGTATTTCTCCCCCGGCTCGATCACGTGTAGGCGGATCTCCCCGCCCCACAGATGGAGCCCCAGGAACCGGGCCTCAACGTGAATCCTCTCCTCGACCACGACGTTTTCGACGCGGAGGGGAATCGAGATCCATCGCATCGACGCCGGCTTTTCGTCTTTCTCCATCGTCTCAATTCCTCATCGGGGGGACTGTCGGCGGCGGACGCCAACGGTATCCGCACGCCGCGCACGCGGTAACAGGGAACCCGAGCCGGCACTCCGACCCGCAGTTCGGGCAACGGGGGATCGGCGGCGGAGGGGGGGGCGCCGGCGGATCTCGCTCGGCCGCCTCGAACTGTTCGATCAGATCGACCGACTTCCGGCACGCGAGCAAGACCGCGAGACGCCAACCGGGTTGCCCGGGATCAGACTCGACAGGCGCCGCGACCTCATAGCAAATCCGCTCGATCGTCTGATTCTCCTCGACCCCGCAGAGCCGGCACGTCATGTCCACGAACGCCGCGAGGCGGGAGAAACACTCATCCCGCTTCAACCCTCGATCTTCGGCCGGGGAGTCGGCTTGACTATCCCCAGGATCTCCCACGCCCCCCATACGTCACCCCCTGATTGTTCGAGAGCGGCCGCGTACGCCGCCCGCATCCTCAACGCCTCCGGATCGTTGTCGAGCCGGGGATCTTCTAACGCCATCTCCTGTTGCCACGGCTCGTCGGCCGGCTTCCAACCGCCGCAGTCCGGGACGCAGAACGTTGCCCCGGACTGAATGCGATATTCCGTCTCGCCCCCGCAGAACGGGCAACGTTCCACGGGGACGGCTTCCAGCTTCGGATATGCCTGAACGATCAAATCCCGGCCAGAGTTACCGGCGTCAGATCCTTCGGAGCCCATGTCGCAACCCTCGCTTTCGCATCTTTGAGCCACAGAGTCAGCCCGGCGATCTGCCGCGCGAGACCGTTGCAATACTCCTCGTCGAGATCCTTCGCGATCTCCTCGACCGGCGCCCCAGGACTCACGTAGAGGTTGTGCCGCTTACTCGGATCTCCGACCTCGACGCCAAACGTCGCCGCTCCGGAGCGATCGACGCGGATCTCGACCCAATACGAAAACTTGGACCGGAACGACGAACGGACAAAGAACCACGCCTGAGCGCCTCGATCTTTCCGATTCGCCCGGAGGTTCTCGATCCCTTTCCGAATCTTGGCGATCTGATCCTCCGTCCCCTTGATCGCCGCTTTCGTCGCGTCGCACGAATGCTCGAACGGAGGATGCCCGGCCCCGTGACACGTGCCGTTGAAATACCCGTCCACCGTGTAGCCGTGTTTCGCGATCCGGCCGCCTCGAACGAGAACAGCTTGCCGGCGGCAACAAATCTGACACTCGCCCGTATGAGTGTGTTTTGCCATTTCCTGAACTCCCTCCCCGTTGCTCGGCCGGGGTTCGCCGTCGTCGAGTGAACCCCGACACGTCAGAAGATATCGGCCACGCCGGAGATCGTCAACAGAAATCCGATATCAGATTTCACTCCTCCGGCGCCGCCTCGACGACGCGGACCAGTTTCAGCCGAGAGACTTCGGTTTGCTTGTTCCCCTTGTACTCCCCGTGCGCCTTGATCGTTGCCGTGACCTCAACGAGATCCCCCTTTCGGAGATCCCCAGGGAACGCACTCCACGTCGTCCACCACACCACGGCGGAACCGTCGGCGTCGAACCGGCAGAGAACGCGAACCCCATAGCTCGACTGAAAGTCCGTGACGAACGAGAGGCGAGCAACGAACGTCATCCGCTCGCCCGGCTTTCCGATGAACTTCTGAGCGGCCCGCCGAGCCTCCTCCTGCCGGCGAGCGAACTCCACCCCGGCCGCCTGAACGTCCGCCAGATCGACGTCGATCCGGAGATCGAGGGCCCGGAGCCGCTCCTCCCGCTCGGCCGCATTCTTCGCCACCCGCCGCGCAATCGCCTCGCTCCGTTTGAGGCGCTTAACCGCCTTTTCAACCGGGATGAACTGAAACCCGATGTTCTTCCCGCCGGAGGCTACGTCACAATCGAAACACCGCGATCCCCACTGTTCGCAATGGGAGAAACGTCCGGTTCCGCCGCACCGATCGCACGTCACCTTTGCCCGCGGACCGACCGTCGTCTCGACAACCTCGATTCCGTTCCGCGTCAGAATTTCGGGAGTTTCGATCGCCGTCATGATGTCGCCTCCGGATTGCTCGGCTCCGTTCGCCGTTGCCGGCGATTGCCGACACGCTCAATCTATCGACGGCCGCCGGGACCGTCAATACTAATTCGATATCAGATTTGAGCGGCACGCGCGAACATCACCGGGAGCGCCTCCTCCGTGATCCCCAGGAGAGCCGCCATCTCCAGCAACACGGAATCGTCCGACCGGAACCGATCGAAGTATTCCCACATCGTTTGCACGCGGGCCCGCTTCGCGTCGTCCTCGATCGCGGCGATTGCGGCATCGACGGCCCACGGAAAGATCCCGAACTCGATCAGAGCCAGACGGCAAGAGGCGTTCGGGGCGGACAAGGCGGGATCGGCCGGCGTCCAATCCCAGGAGGCGAGGAGAGCGTTCGCCGCGTCCCGCTGCTGGTCCGTCGCCTCGAACGGAAAATCGATCCGGCCGAGCGGCTCCTCCTCCGACGGCCGGGAGACCCCGCTCACGGGGATTCCGTCCGCCCGGAGGCGATCCATCAACGCCAGAACGGGAACCGCCAACCGCTTCGCCGCTTCGATGTCAATCATGCCTGAATCACCGCCTCGATTTCATAGTAATAAAACGTCGTCGTCCCGTTCCCGGTTGCCGACTCGACCACGTAATACGCTTTCCAACCGTTGTTGGGATGCTGAACCAGAGACACCCCGCCGCCGAACGTGTAACCGCTGATATCGATCGTCTTGCTCATCGTTGTCGTATTCGCCCCCAACGCCAGACGGGCCCCCTGCGATCCCGTCGTGCTGGACGTTAGAGCCCCGGTGAGCGTCAACAGCACGCCATCCCGCGGACTCGTCTGAATCCATTCGAGCGCGTGAGTCGCCCCATTCCATCCGCGGACCGTAACCGGCGTGAGCGTATGGAGCGTCGCGTCCGTCTTGTACATGATCCGCGGAACGGGATTCAGCCAATTGCAGACGAACCGCTTTGTCAGCGAATCCTCCGTCCCGCTCGTCGATGTCGTACGGATCGTCCCGACAACCGTTCCTTGATTCGCCCCGATCGACGCCCCGTTCCGGACGCCGGTGAATGAGGCGTTGTTGACAAGAATCCCGTCTTTGAAGACGACCACGCCCGTCCCGCTGGCCCGCCCCGTGTCGCTCGCCCACGCCGGCATCAGATCGATTGCGACCGCGGAGCCAGTCCAGTAGGCGACAACGTCGTAATTCTTCCCGCTCGTCAGAGACGCCAGCGTGAGGGAGAGTTCGGACGGGAACGTTCGAGTGACCCACGCCGAGCCATCCCAAATCGTGATTCGGCAACCGTCGTAAAGCGTGTAGTACAGCGTCGACTTCGCAACCTGATCGGACGTCGAGACCGCCACCCCGGTTTCGAGAGTGAGCCGGCCGGACATCTGTAGACCGTCCAGCCCGTTCGAGCCGTTCGCCCCGGCCGGGCCCATCAGGTTCGCGGTTACTGTGTACGTCCCGCCCGATCGGAGATAGACGTCTCCGTTCGACGTCCGGAGATAGTAGTCGCCATTGACGCCGGTCCCGTTGTCCGGAGCCCCGCTCCCGCTGCGCCACGTCGCCCCGTCGACGCCGTTGGTCCCGTTCGTTCCAGCCGGCCCCACCAGAGAGGCGAGCCACGCCGACACGTCGCCGACGAACCCGCCGTCGTCCACGGCAACCTGATACGCGCTCCGTCCGTCCGCTCCGTCGGACCCGTCCGTTCCATTCGTGCCATTGCTGCCCGCCGGGCCCGTGATGTTGACGGAGAGGGAGTAGGCGCCCCCCGACTTCACGTAAACGTTGCCCGTCGCCGTGTCGAGGTATAGATCATCGTTCGCCCCCAGGGAGTCCGAGGGAGCGCCGGAGCCGGTCCGCCACTTCGACCCCGGAGCCCCGGCCGTTCCCGACCCCGAGCCTACGCCCTTGTAGCGCGTGCCCGACTGAAACCACCCGTACGGAACCTGATTGAACGTCGGCATCCCTCACCCCCTCGCGGGGAGATGCTACGCCGCCGGCTCCGTCGGAGGAATGGCGAGCGCCTCCGTCGCCCTGAGCAACGATCGCTCAAGACTCTGGCGGAACTGATCGACGTCGTCCTCGCGTTTCTTCACCAGATGAGCGCGAGCCGCTCCCCAGGAGTCAAAGACCCGATAGGAGAGCCCCTCACGATGGAGCCGGCGGCCGCCGAGATTGTCGCCCTCCCCCTCCACCAACTCGACCCACTGAAATTCCTCCTCCGGCCCGGGGAGGGCCTTGACCGTTCGCCGGCGGACGACGTTCAAATCATAGTCCGCCACGTACACAGAAACCGCTCTCATCATGCCTCCGAAAACTTAGTTGACCATCGGACCAGAGCCCGGCCGAGTCGCCGGATTTCTTCAAGGTAGAGTGTCACCCGACCGACCGGGAGACACGTCGCGGAGTCAATCTCCGTGATCGAGAGTTTCAGATGCCGGCGGCCGGGGGACTCGACGTTCTCGATCAGGACGTTCCCCCCGCACAGCTTCTCATAGAGCGACACCCGGAGGCGGAGGTTCCCGTCGCCGGCCGGCTCCCGATCCTTCAGCCGGTCGAGGATCGCGAGCGCCTCAACCTTTCCGTCCGCCGTCCCCGTCGCGAGGGCCCGGTGAGCCGCTCGGATCTGCGCCCGTTCGCGTTTCGTCATCGCTCGATCTCTCCCGTTCGACACTCGCCACAAGACACCGCGGACAGGCGGAGAACGCCGTCGCGCTATGAATCCCCCTCCGGCCTCGCCAGCCGCAACCCCGTTCGCACCGGAACCAGACTTTCGGCCCGCCCCATTTTCGCCCCCTCTTGCGTCCCATCCGACGGAACCTCCTCTCGCCCCTCTTTGTGATATCGCTTTGCCCTCTTGATGAGTTCCCGAACGTGAGTCTCCGTTGGCCTCCATTTCATCTGCGCGGCCCAACGATACTCCCGGTGAAACCATCCCCCCGCCGGATTGGGAAAACGAGCCTCCAGCTTGATCCGCCACGCTCTCACCGGCCGGGACGAGTTCGGGGAGAGTCGAGAGACGGGGCCCGAACGAACCGGAACGCGAATCTCCTCCGGGATGAACCAGACGTCGAACACCCCGACCCGATCATCGCTGTTGAACTTGGCAAACCTCAACACTCCCCCACCCCCTTTTCTGCGGTCCCCTTCGGCATCGCTTCCCACTCTGCCTCGATCTTGCCGGCGATCCTCTCGGCAGCTTCGAACGAATCGACGGTTGCGACAACCCTCTCCGACACGCGATCGAGCAACCCGTAATCTGTCACCTGAGACGGCGGCCGCGGCCAGATGATCGCGTTCGACACCATGACGACGTTGATATTTCCGTCCCGCCGCCCGACGGACCGGACGGAAACCTTGTAGTACCTCGACGCCGCCGCAAGCGCGAGGAGTTCCCGGATCAGCTTCGAACGCTTCATTCCTCATCGTCCCCGTTGTCAGTGTCCACGTCGTCGCCCTCCAGATCGTTCCGGTATTCCGAGCGGCGATCCTCCTCCCGTTCGTCGAACGCATCGCACGCGGCTTGCAGCGCGACCTCCCATTCGGTCGAGACCGTCGTAAGGTCGTCTCTATGGTGCAACTCCCGCCGCTTCGCCTCCTCCCACAAATCGTTGTCACGGAGCCCGCGGATCTCCCTGGCGATCAGATCCGAGATCGTCGTCGGATCGAGAGCGTCGAGTTCCCAAGACTCGTCCCCGAACTCCTCCTGATACCGGGCAAAGCGGGAGTCGGTTTCCTTCGCCGGATTCGGAGGAGGGTTGAACTCGTTCACCTGATCCATATTCAGAGCGATCCGGCGGACCTCGACAGGCCGTCCGGAGAACAGTTCGAGCCGGCCCTCTATGTCCTCGCTCATGACGATCCCGGATGGGTCATGATCCCCCAAATGGATAACGATCGGAGTTTTCTTCTCGCTACGATAGACCTTCATCCGCTGCCCGGCCGCCCACATTTCGGAGTCGGACCCGAACCCGCGGCAAGAGAAGTAGGGAACACGATGAGGGAGACACGCCGCCTCTAACACCCCCAGGAGCGCGTCTTTCTCGATCCACACTTCGACCCGATACTCCTGATCCTCCCACAGATCGAGGCGGAACTGTTGGGCAACCGCGGCGATGATCTCCTGCGGGTTCTCCCACGTCGCCCGGCGGCGTAGCTCCCGCGTCCGATCGACGATCCTCTCCCAATCGATCAGCCCGGCCCGCCGCCCCTTGGAGACGATGTCTCCCAACCGCTTGTAGCTCTTTTGCTCATTCGGGATGAGATCCCGCGCGACGAACTGATAGTAGAGTTGCCGGAGGGTCAAATCGAACCCTTGCTCGGCATACTCCTCAATGATTTCGTTCGCCTGTTTTATGACGGCGAGAACGCCGGCACTGAGATTCAGATTCTCATATCGAATTTTCGGCACGTCGCAATCCCCCTATTCCAACCCGAGCGAGCGGCAAAGCCCCCGCATTGTGATATCAACGATTTCGAACTTCCCCTGCACGTGATGCCGGAGCGCCTGCCGGAGACACCGGGAGAAGAACTCCAGCCGCGTCCGCGACAGCCCGGCGATCGGCGAGCCGCGGAACCGCCGCGCCCTCTCCGACTGCCCCATCTTCTCGGCGCGGCGAAACCCGATGAGGAGCCGCTCGATCAACTCTCGCTCCTGCCGGCGAACGGACTCCTCGAACGTCTCCACGGCTACTCGCCCTCGACCAGAGCGAGACAGAATCCCGGAGGCATCTTCCGATCGCCCGGCTTCGCCCCAGGCTCCCGGCTTGGCTCCGCCACTATCACCGACATGCGGTTCCCCTCGACCTCAACGAGATCGTAGGGAGCGAACGCCGGAACCTTTGCCTCCTGCCCTTCCGGGATCGCCACCTTTCGGAGATCCGTGTCGATCAGCTTGAACCCGCACAAGGCGCACCGCTGAATCACCCGGACCCCCTCCATCGTCAACGAGATCCCCGCCACGTGTACCGTCGCCACAGCTACCCCCCCTTCCCGCATGCTGATGAAATGAGTGTGGTCCGCGCAGTAGGCGAGCCACTGACAGAACAACGGAACGAGATCCTCCGGAACCTCGATCTCGCCCCAGGACGCAACCGAATCGAACGCCGGGAGCCCCTCCACGAACGTGAGGAGGAACTCCGCGTCGATGATCTCCTCCCGAGTCGAGACGGACTCCGGATCGCTCGCGAACTCCTCTAACTGCGATTGCATGTTGAGGCGAATCGCCCCGTTGATGAACACTTTCACCCGACTCCCTCCCAGGGAAACGGAGCCCGACCGACTGCCGGCCGGGCCCCAGGACTCACGCCCAAGACAACTCGCCGAAATGCTCCGGCCACGAACCGAGGAATTCCGCCTCCGTTGACATCTCCGTTGACTGAACCGCCGACGGGTTGCGCTCGACGGCGGCCCGGTATTCCTCCTCCGTCACGAACGAGAGAACCCGAAACACGCCATCGCGATCGGCGTCCCGAACAACCATCCGCCAGCGCGGCACGTCCGGGAGGAACCGATCGATCTGAACGGCCGCATCGAGCGGCGTCATCACCGATTGCCGGTTCGAGATCCCGTTTGCGCCGATCACCTGAACGAGTGTCGGAACCCGCCGCGGGAGCTTCGTCCCCTCCCAAATGACATTGACCTCCCGAGCCGCCAGCCGGGCCCGGTGAATCATCCGCAGGATCAGAGCCGTGTCGATGCTCATCGCAGAACTCTCCGCCGGGATTGCTCGGCCCCCGACCCGCCGGCCGCCCCGATCGAGGCGACGCAGAATTTTATATCGGATTCCAACCGCCCTCGTCAATCGAATTTGATATCAGATTTTCCACCTGCGGATCATCCTCTCCCATGACAGCCGTTGCCGCCTTGATCCACTGACGCATCGACGTAGCCCCGACCGCGAGCGCCTCCCACATATACCGGATCGAATCCGCCCGGTCCGGGGAGCGGCCGATCTTGCTCCGGACGTCGTTCCCCTTTGCGTTCTTTCCGTCCCCCCGGTCATTCTTCGGCGTGACGAGAATCCGCTCCGCCCCCGAGCCCGGCACCTTTTCGTGAGCGAGGAACTCCTCCACGATGTTTTCCCCGTCGGGGAGAGCAAAGATCCGGGAGCGCCCCTTGCGGCTCGCCAGATCGTAGGGGAACGCCCCCCCGGGGTTCATGCGGTCCCCCAGCGTGACGAACATCTCCGCCCGCCGGTTGCCGTAGAGCTTCGGCTCATCCGCGGCGGCCGAGCCGAAACACTCGATCACGTTGAACCCCTCATCTCTCGCAACCGAGACGACACCGAGCCCCACCCCGACGGCGTCCATCCCGATCGGGAAACCGTGATGATCGATCCCTAGGGAGCGGAGAACCTCGATCAGCCAATCGACGATCCGCGTCGACGACTGCTCTTTGATCTCCCATTGGGAGCGGACGCCGCGAGATCCCCCCAAGGTCAAAACGGAATCGTCCCCCTGAGATGAGCCCCCGATGTCGAGCCCGCCCGCCTCGATCGGGAGGATTCTTTCGAGGGCCCGCATCGCCCACGGCCGGCGGCGCTTGATCCACCAGAGTTTCGGATCTCGCCCCCGCTGCCCGGCCGCGATCTCCTCCAGCCGGCGGAACGCCCTCCACTTCCGTTGCCCGGCGTCCACCCGCTCCCGGTAAAAGATCGCGTATTCCGGATCGCTGTCGGGGAAATGCCCGTGCGCCATGATCGCGGCGAACCGGCGATCGGGATGAGCGTCGAGAGACAAGAACGTGTCGAGCGTCGTCTGACCGGGGACGATCGGCCGGCACTTCTCATCGTAGACGTCTTTCGGGATCAACTGCCCTGGAACGTACGCCACCCCCTTTAGCTCGATCCCCCCAATCGGCGCGACCGGCTTGAGGAGGCACCGGGCCCGGACGTTCCCGCAGTCCCGGCCGCCTACCGTGATGAGCCACCGATACCCGTTCGACGCCCACACTTTTTGCGTCCGATTCGGTTGAGCCACGGAGAACGATTTCCGGAACTGGCCCGACGTCGTCCGCGGGTTCGCCGTCGCGAGGAGCGTCGTCGCCTGCGTCTCCGCCATCTTCCAACGCGAGTCCGGGACCGCCGTCGCCTCGTCGAACCAAAACAGCACGTGCGGACCGTGACAGCCGGAGAACCCCTCATCCGTCCCCGGGTTGGCGCACCGGATGAAATGTTGCTCCGTCGCCCGGATCTCGTCCGCCCCGACCTTCGCGTTGATGGGGGCGCCACTCTCCTGCGCTTTCTTCCACCATTTCACGACTTCGGAATAGGCGTTCGCGACCGCCGTCTCCCACGTGTCGCGCGTAATGACGACCTTCGCATCATCGAACGCCACGAAGTAGGCGACGACGGCGATCCCCGAGACGGCCCCCTTTCCGCAACCGGCATTGCCCTTCACGAGAACATCGTGAACCGTCGGATCGAAAACCGCCTTGATCGTCTGAATCTGCCACGGATCGAGGATCAGATATCGACCGTGCCGGCCGGACTCGAACCCCTCCCGATCGCTTAGGAACTCCTCGTCGGTGACGAGCGTCCCCCACAGGAACTCGACCAGGGGAATCGGGTTCCCGTCACGCGCGAGCCGCGTCGTGATCCGCAGAGCCTCCGCCGGGTTCTCCCTCTCCAGTTTGCGGAGGAGCGCTTTCGCCTGATCCGGAGAGCATGTCATAGAGCTTTTCCATCACTCGACGATCGGCGGCCGTCTTCGCGTCCTCCGCCCCGTCGTCCTGTTTGTCCTGCTGCTGAATGAACTGCCGCGGCACTTGGAGATCGAGGAGTTTCATCCGGGAGAGGAGGGATTCGAGCATCACCCGGAGGAACCGCGGATCTCCGATTTGGTCGACCGTCTTTTCGTGAACCGTCGCAATGGACGCCCCGGAGACGCCGGCGATCTTCCCTTGCTTCGCGCCGCGGATCTTGACCGACGTCGGTTGCTTCGACCGGGCCCACGCTTTCGCCGCCTCGCTCCGGATGTATTCCAGTTCCGCCAGCGCCGCGTCGACATACTCGGCGTAGGTTTGCCTCCGGTACGCCGCGAATTCCCGATGAAGATCCTGAAAGTCCCGGCCGACTTGCGACTTCGAAACTCCGATACGCGCGGCAATTTGGCGGATCGAAAGCCCCTCGATTGCATAGCGCAAGATCAAGGCACGCCGGTTGCTTTGGTCGAGATTCAGTTTTGCGATCTCAACCGATTCGCCGTCGTCGGGAACGATCCTCTCTCCCGTGTCTTGTGTCCCACTCATAAGCGCCCCGAAAAATTCGATATCGCGTTGTCGATCGGCAGCGTAACATAACCTCAACGTGAACCGCGAGAACCGAAAGGGGTTCCACCATGATCGCCATCGTTGCCCGCAACGCCGACTCGGCAACTGTCCATGCGTTCGAGCGGCATATCCCGCTCACGCAATTCCGCCCCGTCGTCTCGACGGCGGATCTCGCCACGCTCCCCCCGGGAACGCCGTTCGAGTTCGCCCCCCATTGGGAGAAGAATCCCCAGGCGGACGAAATCCGGCAGCGTGCGAACGAGATCGCCGCCTCCGCTCCCGCCGTCCACATCAAACCGGCCGCCCGCGATCGGTTCGAGAAAATGACGGACGACGCGAAACGCCTGTTTCGCAATCGGGAATGGTACGGCTACAGCTTCCACATCATGACGGTCCCGGAGAAAGAGCCGGCACTCGTCGCCGTCCGGAACGGACAGGTCAAATACCTGATCCTGCGGACCCAGGACGGGAAACGGGTTTGGGCGAAGGAATACCACCAGACCCGGACGGACGTCGAATACTCCGACCGCCTCTAAAAACAAGACCGGCTCCGGGATCTCGCATGAGTCCCCGGAGCCGGTCCCCCCTTCGCGCCGATCTCAACCTTCGGCGGTCAAATCTTCTCCAGCGCAACCGGCTCCGTCAAGACCTCTCGCAAGAGGAGCCCCGCTCTCGTCGCATGGAACGCCGCCCGGAGCGGCATGATCCCCAGGAGGAACCGATCGTCGATCGACCACGCTCCGAAGCGTAGGCGGCCGGGACGGGCCCGCTGTCGATCCTCCGGCGTGTCGCCACGGTAGTTCCTCTCGGCGAACACGAACTGCGCCGGCGAGTCTTTCCGGTCCCACCACTTCTCGAACCCGAACCCGATGTAATTCCGCGGCGGACTCATCGCGAAGTAGGCGCAGGAGACGCGGCCGCCATAGTGCATTCCGCCGGCGAGGATGCTCACCGGCTTCCGACGCCACACGTAGAGCGACGTCACGTCTCCCCCGCCCTGCCACGGCCCGACGAAATCGATCCGCACCGGCTCCGGCTCGGCGGCCGGGATCTCGCGGAGGCGTTGCCGGTTCATGTCCTGCACTGACTGCAAAATAAACCAGAACGCCAACACCAACGCAGACACCATCGACAGCCACAACACGACACCGAGGGCCCTCTCAGTCCACGCCCCCACCCATTCCGCAAACCGATCCCACCGCTCCCCGATCCCCATCGCTCGAACCCTCCGCACTGGACGAAAATTGGGGCCCGCCGGAGAAATCCTCCAACGGACGCCCCGAACTCTGCATTTCACCACGCCGCGTCAGTGGACGATTTTCGGACCTCAAACCGAATTTCGTCCACCCTCCTCCCGGA
>Ga0247823_10001116_pt1 | contig 22433 bp, 34 predicted proteins | sample 13C_PalmiticAcid_2_FD_192426 | JGI IMG/M metagenome (GOLD analysis project Ga0247823, IMG submission 192426) | Soil microbial communities from agricultural site in Penn Yan, New York, United States - 13C_PalmiticAcid_Day30 | ecosystem: Environmental > Terrestrial > Soil > Agricultural land... | reverse complement strand
TCTCTACTGTCCTATAAAGCTAGATACAAAGGCTGATCCTTAGGGAGCAGGCTCCCTTCGGATACAGAGGGGTTCAGTCCCCCTTTTGTTCAGGGTACGGCGGCGTATCGCCACCTGATCGTATTCCAGGGATCCCCTCAGATCCCACAGTCCCTGATCTCCCTTTCACTTCAGTGGTTCTGCTGACACTAAGATAGTTGAATAAAACATTGTGCGCTTATCTGCAGCTGCCATAAGGCCAGCACCTTACAGGCGATACGATATCCTACGACGCCTTCCTTTTCCGGACCCTCTCCTCTCTCTTGGCAAATGTATAATTAGCGGAGTTACAAGGGACTAGTAAATCGATATCTCATCTCTCCCCGCTCCAAACTAGGGAACCGTACAAGATAAGGCGTTTTAGGGCCGAATACGTTCCTCTTGTAAGCTAGGGTTGGGAGGCTAGTAAGGATAGAAAGGGAGCTAGAGGCGGGTCTAGCTCCTTGCCAATATAACGATCCGGTCCGCCCTTCCTTAGCATAGATATATTTCGCTCGTTCCCTAACACCCTAGGAATTGCAAAGATGACCAGCCTATACACCAAACACTTCTAAGAACCATTCTCCCCCAAACCTTTAACATCTTTTGCAATTTACCAGCGCATAGCATCACTAGCAGCGCGAGATAGCAATAGTATACCTCGATAACTAGGTCTTTTACAGCCCCGCTGTAGCGGCGGGCCCTAGCCCTATAAGTCGTAGGCTTTTCGTTTGGGAAGGGGACCCTACTCCTTTCCTTCCGCCGCCGCCATAGTAGGATGCACAGGATTCTCGACATAGTAGTGCCGGGAAGTCGCAAGACAATGCGATCCCGATCCCTAATAGCGAGCCCGATGACGATTTCGACGATGGCCGATCTGATACGTCTTTCGCGTCGCTTGACGAGCCCGTCGCGGTTATATCCAAGAAGCTTAAATCCAGCGGTGTTGCTGGTGTAGGTATATACCTCCAATCTCCTATCCCCGGGCAGGCCAGTGGTGCGGGATTGGACGTTTTGGTATGGCTGTGGAGTTGGGGTTGTCGCGGTTGCTTATACTAAGTATGGTTAGCTTAGGGGAGCTGGCTATTCTAGGTGATTATAGTAGATAAAGGAAGCTGTCTATCTAGAGCGATTAAAGGATCGCTTAGGATAGCTAGCGAGTATAGGCGAGCTAGGACAAAGGAACTTTAGATAAAGAAGTCATTATATATATATACTAGCTAGTTAGTTACTCGTTGAGGGAGCTTAGAGCTTCCTTAGTAAGCAATTATAGTTTAGACTTCACTAATTCCATTGAGACTGGATTAGTACATCTTATTATAAACCCTTTGGCTTTACCGAGCCTATTACCTACGAGACATCACCTCCTTTGGACCCTTTTAGAGTATGGGTTAGACAGGTTCGTCACAAAGACCGGGATTACACGGGCGCGCTAGGAGATGCTATGCCTTGTATTGATGGGCTTGGTAATACGCTCGGAGCAGGTGGCGATGGTATTGTCTACCGAGGCTATGAGTTGGGCGAGGTATACGGGCCGCGGTGGGTAAAGTTGCTTGTCTAGGAAAGGAAGCAACTGCTGGCCGATGTAGTCGTTAGCGGATAGCCGCTACTCGGCGAGGAAGCGAGACGAAGCTTTCGTGATGCGCCATGCCGGCGAGAGGATGAGGAGGGCTAATAGAGCAAGGTCGAGGATGAGGCTGAAATCGGGTCCGGTAGGCTGATCAGAGCTAGCTTTTTGGGACATGGTTGGCGGCCTTATATGTGCTTCCAGGCTTTTGCTCCTGCGCTGGCGTCTCCGGTCTGCGGTCTCCGATGGGTCGCGCAATAGAGTCGGGGCTATGCAGTCCGGCAGCGGTGCGAGTCAGGCATCTGGGTCTAATGGCCTGTCGGTTTGTGTCAGCGTCTGTACAACGAATTTGGCATGGGAAATATTGGTGTATGGTTTGTTTGCATCTCTAGGGAGGGTAGCAACCAGATGATCCAGCATTAAAAATCTCTGGTGCTGTAAGTTTCAACCAAATACTGTACATTTTAGCCAAGTGCGGGATCACTACCAACATATGTTATCACCCACATAAGATTCCATCGAGCGAGTCATGCTTTGCCGTTCTCGAAGTCAATAGGGAACTATGAAGCTAACCCGAGTGTAGGCAAGATCGCCCGCCAAAGCTCGGGCCGGCAATAATGAGGTGCCAAGCTGTCATATTAGCCCCATACCTCGACCCAATTGAGCAGTGACAGTGGGTTACACCGGTGAAATAGTGATTATCACTGATGATGAGGATGAAATATCTAGCGAATGCTAGTAATTTGGTACGAGGCCACTTAGGGAGGAGGTTATATGATACCTAGGTCTAATGAGAAAGTCTCCCAAGGCGATCAGCCATAGTTTTCCCCACCTACCACGGAGATAGGAACCTGCAAGCGACAATGCAAGGCAGGCCGACATTAGCTGAGGCGATTGGAGGTTACAAAAACTAAACCTTGACGGAGGTCTTGGTGTGTGCGACTTGTTTAAAAACGTGCCATAGAAAGAGATTAGAGCCAGGACCGCAAACACACACTGTGCCACCCCGCTCGAGGGAACAGCACAACAAAGAACGGGCGCTGCCTCAAATCCTGCCACGGTTCCAAAGCATGTTTCGCGAAAGCGGAAGTCCCAACGTGAGGGAATCAAGCTCTGACTTGAAGACCTTGTTCACATCTTGACGGCCAGTGCTAACCCAAACTGCAGTTATGTCAGAAAGCTTGTCAACCCCAAACTGGAAGGGGACGTTGACTAAGGGCTAATTCGCCCACGTCGTCAGACTTACAGTTTTGATGCAACTGCGACAGCACCCATGATCGCACTTATCGATCCACTCCATTCATTTGTGACAGAGTTTCTCTCCCATTTCGGATCGGGAGACAAGTTCATGTACCACCCGCTGTTGTTCTGACCCTTGCATTGGCAACATGTCCATTGACCGCCTCCTTCATTGCGAGAGTCACAGTTTGCTAATGGACAGCTTGCGCTTGATGGCTGTGACGCGGCAAACGTGATCTTAGAGCATGGCGTTTCATAGTCCGTCTGCAAGTCTATGAGTGTCTCCTCGTGGCTTTTCATGTCCGTGTTTTCGTGCTTCGCTTTTCAGAAACACTCCGATGCCCAAAACGGAATACGGAATTTGCAAACAATTAGGAGATTCAACAACCATAAGGTGATTCTTTCTCTCACTTCTGATGACTTTGCCCTATCACCACCATCAGACAGCGTCAGAGTAGGGCCATCATTTTTGTTCCCTACCTATCGCCGTAAAAAACGAAGGCTGTTCCTGGTACGCAACGAGAGACATTCGCTGTGCTTAAAACTGCGGCGGCAACTCTGTAGGAAAAGGGGCAATGCTTGGCGAGGCGACGCCCAGTGCCCGCCCCACACATGCACCCAACATTGGATTCCTCGTTGTGGGCGGCCAAGCACCCAGGCACCCAAGCCACAGGTTGTTTCCGAGGCTTCCCTTCAAAAGCCTGACGAGGCCCTCAGTTCTTGGATGAGTGCTGCCGCGCTCGATTAGAGTTGGCAAAACTCCAAAGAAAAACACCTTGCTGACTGACATGTAATTATTCGCCAAGGCAGAGAGAGTGGCGAACCTGGATCGTGTTTTGGAGGCCTCGGGAGCGACCCAATCCCTTAAATTAGGTAAGTGAGCGTATGGTAGCAACTTCCTTCCACGTTCCCCTTCGACGCGCTTATCACGTTAAGCACCTGCCCTTCCTTGCAGAAAACCCAACAGGACAAAGTACTGTACACGGTCCCCCGTACCTCAACTTTATCGCCACCAGTGCCGCCCGCGAGCTCAAGATGCCAACAACAAGACTGCAGAAAGCCAAGGCTGCAGAAGCCAAAGAGTCAGCACCCACTGGCGGTTTCGAGCCCTTCGGTCGGCTCCCGGCCGACATTCGACAAGAGACCTGGAAGGCTGCATCCTCTTTGCCAACCTCAACGCCAGGAGTCTGCTTCTTTACCGACACCTACAAAGAGCCGAGACAGGAGCCTCGCCTGATCGTGCACGAACCTCGCAACAGAAATGTCCTAGGAACGAACACCGAGGCCCACGATGTCGCCCTGCTGTCGGACGGGCCGACCCGCCCTTACGACCCGGAAAGGGACATTGTGTATGTTACCAACGAAGCCTTCGAGAATTTCACGAGCAGCCAGTGCGGTTGCAACGGTCCTAAATGGGTATCCCAAATCCGCCACCTCGCAATCGGTCTCTCGTCAGCGCTCCGCGGGCTCTCGCTGCCCATCGCCATGGCGCGGCTCTCCTCGCTCGGGACCCTTTCCGTCGTCTATCCGAGTTCCTCCGGCAGGTTCGACTTCCAGACTGTCGTCGAGCCTTCGGCGGAGAGGTGCACGCCTCTGAGGCGTTTGACAGACGAGGAGATGGCCGGCCTGACCATCAAGGCCGACTACGAATACGACACATGGGCGGGAGCGTTCCCGGTACGGTGGACTGCGAACGCCGCGGAGCATCTGGCCATGGTAGAGGGAGAGATGAACCGCTCGTGCCACCCCAGCAGTGCGGGTGATTTGTGGCCTTCGTCCTTGTGGGACGACAAGGCCAACCGGCTTGGGATTCGGTATGAGGCGAGGTGCTTCGAACCCCTGCCTGCGCGGGAGAAGTTCCATCTGTGAAAGCCCCGGATGTTTGCAGCACGCTTTTTTCGTTCTAATAGTGTGGCTTTGCATCTCCTGTGATAGGAATGAAACTAATTATTGAATTTACCTGCCTTGAGGTACTCTCATGTCACCTGAAGTTGACTGCGATATGCGCTCAAGCCTGATGCTCTTGATTCAAGGGTCTGAGCCTCAGACCGAAGATGTAATTACGTGGTCTGGTTTTTATGGAATGTACCTAATCAGGCGCCTCTTTGCTGGCGTCTAATGGATCGGCATGTGGCAAACGGCCCTTCGTCCTCGCTTTGTTGCGAAAAGTCTTGTCGGCCAACGTTGAGCGCACATCTGGCTGTTGTGGGGCGGTCATCAAAACGTTCTTGAGCTTGATCGCCTTCTTCACGCCGAACTTTCCTCGGTAGCAGCCAGGACGCTGGTAGAATGCATGCATGGTCGTCCAATGATCATCAATGACGCTTTTTTTCTCCTCTTAAATATTCAGCGTCTGGAATAAGGGTGGTTCTGCGCGTCCAGGCTGGTTGAGACGCCGCCTAAGGTCCCGTGCTAGAGGCAGCTTTGGGGGTGGGCCATCGAAACAAGCTGTTCGAACCCGACACCACTATGGTATTTCATGTCACGACTTACGGTGAACGTGACCGCGCGATCCGCGTCACATGAGGAACATTCCTCGAACGCAAGGAAGCAGCGTCTCCTCCCCCCCCTGTGGCTTCATCGCGCTACGTCTTGTGGTCCAATTCACTTTCGCCTTCTCCGATCTCCGCAATTGGCCTCGATGTAGGTAAGACCCTCACACGACCAGAGCTGTTTGTCGATGCTCCACTCGGAGCATAACGCCCTGAAAACCTCCGCTGGTCTCTGCGCGAGGAACCCGGCAGCCAATTAGCGGCCCTCCTAACTTCGCCTCTGAAGATCCGCCGCAGATCTTCGCATGAATGGATGTGCGCACCGGCAACTACCTAGTAAGGAAACTCACCACACCTCCTACCACCGCGACCGCCACTCCCAGCAGCGGCACTTGCCGAGCTGGCGTCAATCCATCAAATGAGTCCACTTATAAAGTTACCTGGTGAGATCTTTCAAAATTGGTCCTGGATCAAACGGTTGGGGTTCACTAGATGCCCAGGATGTCACAAGTGAGATGAATGAAGGCAGGTGTCTTATTCTGATCTGCTCATCATTCTTCGCGACAAGATAATGATCTCCGATTAAAGAAACGGAATCTCGGCCCCAGTGCGAAGTGACTGTTTTGAGGAGCATTGAACGCCTTTCAATGTCCCCAGCTAGAAGTGGCGAATTAACAGACTGTTTCCCCCACACAGTGACGGTGATGGCAAATCCCCAAATTGGCGACTAATAAAGCTCTAAGCGCTCTTTTACGCATTACAATCTTCGCCCAGCACCAGGCGTTTCGTTTAAATTCTTATTTTTCCAACGCCTCTCGTCGGAAATTTCAATGTTTGTTTGAGACACTCTTTCTTTTCCCCTAATAGCCTATTCGTTAAAGGTCTGCACTAGGGTGCAGTTACGCGCCCCATCTCCCAAGTCGGTGAACCTGACCTTCACCAAGTTCAGGTTCCTCCCACAAGGGGAATCAGATTTTTGGCCTTCTTACGCAGTGAGTAAACTATTTCGCACCGGTTTTGAACACGCCACCTGTTCAGTCCAATCCAGGTCTTGCGTTTGATTCCTTTGCCGGCCTGCATGTTCGGTATCCTGTTTGAGTCCTGTTTGTTGGAGTGTTGATCTTGTTCCTCGGGTGGCTGATTCGGTTTAGTGGCAGCAACGCTATTTTACACAGGCCGCAGTACCCCAGAGCGGAACGCGTCTACTGGCGTGCTCATATGTGCTGCTATGGGTTGCAGTTTTGCACTCGTAGCAGTCGTTTTAAGAGTTCTCACCCGGTTAAGCCGGCGGGGCGGTCAGTGGATGGTGGATGACTCAGTTGCGGTCTTGACAATGGTGAGTCGACACAGTTTTGGTCTTGCAGCCTCGCCTCAGGTCTGACTTGTCAGGTATTCGTGGTCGCGGTATCAGGCGTGATATTTGCAGGCTAGTCACATTCATACTGTAAAGTCCTTCTCGGTGCTGACATATCGAAGCTGCCGGCACCGGACTCGGGAGAGACATTACGACGCTGGAACCCAAGGAGATAACAAAGTTTTTCAAGGTGCGTCGAACCCATGCTACAAGAATGTTTCTGACCAATATAGCTATATTATGTTGCGACGGTATTATACCCTCTCGGTCTTTATCTTTCCAAGATGACATTTTTATATGTCTACCTCCGTGTTTTTTCATCCCCCACTTTCCGTCAAGTCACGTATGGCACGATCATCTTCGTTTTTTTTGCTGCAGTATCGAACACGGCAGTGAACACATTTCAATGCCGACCCGTTAGCTATGCATGGACGAAGTGGGATGGAAAGCACGAGGGTCATTGCCTGAATATGAATGCTCAGGCATGGGCGAATGCTGCTATTAGCATCGCCCTTGATATCTGGATAATCGGGCTTCCTCTTCAGCAAGTCGTCGGGCTGAGCTGGGATTGGCGGAAGAAATGGCAAGCAATGGCCATGTTCAGTATCGGCCTCTTGTACGTTTCCTCTTCCACACACAACCCGGATGTCTCGCCATGCTGACAGGATAATAAAGCATCACGATCGTGTCAGTCATACGACTGAAATACCTTGTCTTCTACCGGGAGATGGTTAACCCAACCTGTGAGTCGTTCCTTGCCAGTACAACAACGACCTCTGACGTCTTTAGGGGAACTTGTTCCCTTGACTATTTGGTCTCTAATCGAGCTCGATATCGGTGTTATCTGCGCCTGCATGCCGACTTTACGAGTCTTGATAAAACGAGTGGTGCCAGACTTGAGAAGTAGCGAAACCTCACGCGATGGCCTCGGTGGCAGGCACCCGTGGCGGCGGCTTGCGAATCGGCACATCCAGCACAGTTTTCAACGAACTGGCAATGCTGTGTGTGCGGGAGGGCCAGCAGAGCCGGCATCCAACTTTGAAAGCATCAGATGCGGAAGAACAAAAGTGCTGGGGGAGGAGCACTCCGGAGCGCTGACCAGCATAGCTAATGTGGCGTCAACGTACGGGAATTCAGGCCGATGGAAGGAGGCAGAGTCAATGGAGATGCAAGTGATGGAGACGAGAAAGAGGGTGCTTGGAGAGGAGCATTTTGACAGGCTGAGGATCGCGGGTAATTCAGAGACGACATGCGGGAACCAACGCCGATGGTATGGAGGCCTAGGAGCTTGAGGTGCAAATTTATGGACGCAAATTTGAGGGTAGCGGGGGAGGAGCATATCAACACGCTGCGGGGCGCTCCGTACCCCTTCTGATGAGTTTGAAACGGAAGGTGACGACGCTAGCGGTCGTAACCATCCCAACGACCGCGACCGGCGCGGTCGAGGAGGCCGTGGAGGTGGCAGAAGTGGTGGACCACGGGCAGGCGCCATTTTTCTTGTTCTCGGCCCTTGCGAAGTTACTTAGAGGGGCCGAGGAGGAGGCTCCAATGGAGGTGATTCTGGCTCATCACACCTGGGTTATCAAGCCGCTTTTCCAACCGTCCAAGTTCAACGGGCCAAACAGCTCGACCAGCTGTTGGTTACTTTCGTTAAGTAGCCAAAAGTGATTGCAGGTCAGAAGCACATTACTTCAATGGGAACCGGCTGCACATCTCGAGAATTGTCCTAAGCTCATGCAGCAGTCCCGCCGGAGTAGGGACATACGTTGCGCGAGAACACGCTCAGTCCACATTTCCACCCAGCCGACAAATTCGCCGCGTAAGTCTTTGAACTCTATCAACAGCAGCCCAACATCTACCGTTTTAGCGCCAACTCGAACATTCCTCCCATGGCTGGCCGCTGTCGCCGTTCGCCTAGGACTCCTTTTTCAATGGCCTGCCCGGCTCTCGACCCAGCGTTACTTTAGCTCGTCGGCGGTTGCCGGCTTAAACCAGAGACAAACGACAATTTTACCCATCCCCGTTCGGAACTGCGTCAGGCACGCGGTTTGGCATCGAGGGAGGACAACTGTAGCATGGCTCGGGAGCAAATGTTTGGCGCAGAACGTCCAAAAGACGTGAGAAAACGACAGACAAAACGTTCAACTGGAGCAGGACTTGGAAGAAACAGATTTGTAAAAGCCACATCGTTCCAAGCAGCCAGAGCAGAGAGATATCACTTCACAGTCGTACGCAGTCCCTTGGTTCCACCCCTCCTACTTGAACTCAGAGACGTGCGCCTCCAGCCACTCCTGGATTGTAATCGCCCGCTTGCCGCCATACCTCTCAACGTTGGCGGCAGCCTCATCATAGATGCCATCATAGAGCGGAGTCCCGCTCTCCGCCGCACGATAGCCCTTGACCATTTGCCTCGCCACTATCTCCGGCACGTGCATATTCTCCGTCACAAACTTGAGCTCTTCCTCCTCAGTCTCAAACCCATCAACCTTCAGATCCTTGCCAACGACCTTGCCAAGCAGGGAAATGACCTCCGCCTGGGTGACGAGCTGCGGGCCCGCTAGGGGCACGTCGTTCTTCCCATCGGCGAGGGCCTCGCGCCCCCTCACAAGCAGCGCCCCGCTCACGCGGCCCATGTCCTCTGAGGTGATGTAATCAAACTTTGCGTTTGGCGACGGAACACGCACGACGGTGCTCGCCGTCGCAATGACTTTCTTGTACCGCTCTAGGTTACTCGCAAAGTATCCAGGCCGCACCGCAGCATACCCCTGTTTGCCAAACACCTCCTCCAAGCCGATCTCGACCTGCGCGTGCGCAAAGGGGATGAACAGCTCTGGACCAATAGCGCGCACGTCGCCCTTAGTAGTGAGACTGCTCAGAAAGACGACAAATTCGACCCCCCCGGCTTTCAGAGCCTCGATGGCGCCGCGTTGATGGTCAGTACTGCCATGGGCAAAGTAGATGAACGCGGCCTGGGCGCCCGTCTGCGCCGCGGCGGCACGGACGGTTTCCGGCTGAGTGAGGTCGGCCTGCACGCGCTCGAAGCTGCCGGCTTGTTCCTGCGCGGCGGTGAGGCCCGGGATGGGTTTCTTGGGGTCGCGCGAAGCGAGGACGACCTTGGCGCCGAGTTGTTGCGCGGTGAGCGCCGCGTTGGAGCCGACGGCCCCCGTGGCACCAAAGACGATGACCTTTCTGTAGGCCATTGTTCAATTTGAGGATAACGTTGATCCGTTTGCCGAAATGTGTCTCTTGAAGCCCGGTTCAGTGTGTGGTCAGAGAGAGGCTGGGACGGTTGCTCTGCGTATAGGGATATAGATACTTCGGGATGAGGTATCGTGGTGCTGGGGCTGTCTCTCTGCTGGTTGAGGCCGGCGATATGAGGTAAGGCAGGGGAACCTTATATGTGGTACACTTGACCCCCACCGTCAGGCCTTAACGAGGCACCGCTCATCTTCTCAGTTGTGTTCGTCGGTTCTCGAAAGATCCGTCGGCCGTGCTGACAAATATGGGGATAACAAGGGTTTAACGCAGTGCCTTGGTAAGAGGGTCAGCTCGGTTCAACCAATGCCCGATGTCCCGAACTTCGCTTCGATCACAATTTGAAGTCCCGGATTTGTTCATCGAAATCTGAGGCAGGAGAATGCAGGAGATGATTGCACCAGAGCGAGCACGCGTGATCTGGATATGAGAGAGGAACTACACCGGGGAGGCTTTGGGGAAAGTTCACTCGCTTTCGGCAGCCCGCCTGGGGGCGTTGTATGGGGTCCCGGTGAAGATGAGAAAATCGTTGGCAAGAAGTACGCCGGTACGGTGGTCCGTGTGTTTGATATTTACTTTCAGGATTCTATCCTTTTGATTGGTGAGGTGCAATCACATCACCTTCTGTTGATCATGGACGAAGGATCGAGGCTGATACAGGAAAGGGGCACGACCGTGTGACACACACCGGCCGCGGGCTTCTTTACCGAGTTTGGCCAAGCTGCTCTGCTCAACTGCGCCGGAAGACGGTTGTGCGCGCTGACCAGGCCAGCCACATTTCCAAATCCAGATTCCATTCAACTTGCCCTCGACGAACTGATGAACGTGGAAACGGCCCGCGCTCAGATAGCAGAGAGGCTGACATCAAGGCGACACACGAGACTGCGCCATTTTTGCTCTGATCGATGGCATCGCCGACGTCGCCGACGGCCATGGTGCGCCGCGTCCCGCAGTGGGGCCCACCAACACCCCTCTTTGGACTCAGAGGGCTCGAATTCAGCGCCCCATGGGGCAAGAACACGCGTCGACCGACATCATCTGATGATGCATGCTTGTTGGAATGGGCTCTTCCTGGTGAAAAATGCATGTCTTTGGTGGCTGAGCCCGCGTTCCTGAGTGTTGGCCTGCGGGAAAATCATTTTCCACTTCCAATGAGCTGGGGTGCTTGCGCTTTCGCGTTGCTGGCTCAGCACCGTGGCTGGGTGGCCGAGCCACTTCCACGGGACGATGGTGGCGGGAGTGGTTGACCTTCCGCATGTCACGCATTCAAAATTTTCAGAGGCCAGATGCTCTTTGTTCTCGGACGACCATGTAAACTCACGACCGATTGCTTGGAAGCTGCTTGGTTCCGAAATATCGGGGGCGAGGCAAGCCGCTCTCGCGGAACACCACCCGAACTGCACCAGCCCTCGCACTCACAATTGCAACCACGTTCTGCCTGTCAAATTACGCGAGGACTGGCCACTTTACAGCCCCGTCAAATGCCAGTCATGCATGTCCCTGTGTGTGTGCGTGTGTACATTCCGTCTTACACATCCTTGCCGACCCTTTCTTGAATTGCTCCATTTATCTTTCCCCGACTCCATGTTTGACGGAAACAATCGCGGTGACAATTCTAATTCGTCGAGTGCTGGCTGTTTGTTCTCCTGACCGTGACTGCTGCATTAGGCTCTGACAAAGGGAGAGAGTAAGCGGACTAATAAGAGTCTTGATGCTTATGACTCATTATTTACCGCTCACTACGATAGAGCTACTAATATGGACACAGGTAGGCTCTCTTTTTGGTACTCCGGCTCTTACCTTAGAGAACTGAGCGCTAACTGCTCTTGACCGAGGGAGGCGAGCAGCCATGAAACGTGGCCTGGACGTCGCATTTGTCGAGCAGCGGGCCGAGGACTGGCAGGGAACCGCCGACCGCGCATTGTGTATCGGCTCGTCACACACTCTCGGCGGGAGCCGCGCGATGCTTGCGCGACTGGCGGATATCGTCCCTCGCGAGAGGGTGCTTCTCGGTGACATGTGCTGGGAGAGAACTACATGCTCTTGTTCCTTCCCCTTGACGACCGTGCCTCTCTCACGTCGTCGCACTCTAACCCTAACCTCTGCCCTGACTTTGGGAACATGTAAGTCCACTGTAGCTTTCAACCCTTGACCTTGGAACACTCACGCGGTCTCATGAGAAACTCGGGTCATCGTCGTAGAGTGGCTTGAGTGCATCGAGGCCTGCGCAGAACGCATATCCGTCGATCTCGGTGGACCCGCATTTGACCAGAGACATACCGAGCTGCGGTTACCTCCTGAAGGACCTAAATCGGATGAATCTTGATAGCACTCTGTTTCGGGCCAAATAACATCTTCCTAATTGCTCCGTAAATCCGGAACATCTGGTCCGGGCAGCAAGTGGATAGTTGTTCGGACCTGTCTTATCACAGGTAGCTTTTGTCATAGCTACGGCTCATCCTGACCACAAAAGTCTGCCTTTGGCCCCGCTCACGGACTGTTAGTCCCGAGAGAGAACTCGAACCCGACGGTCTGGGAAAAGCCCCGACACCAGATCGTGCACAGTGCCGATCCACACGTATGACCGCTTTCGCCCCATCCCACATGAGTCCGCCAGCTCCTCCGCCACCTTCCTCGACGAAGAGTACGACGGCGCTCGCCAAGCCGCATAGCATGACAACAATAGCTATGTCATGGGCAAGATTGGCAGTGACAATGTAGTCATTAACGTTCTGCCCGGCTTTGCACACCACTGCACTAACCTATCCTGAAGTCTAACCATACTCCATTCCCTCAAGCCTCGACTCATATGTTGGAGCGGCAGATCGCAAAGTTAGGGATAATGCAAGTCGAGGAAACTCCCGTCAGCGATCAGTGGGGCTGCGTCGACGTCCACATGATGCACCCCTATGAGGGGTGGGTTAGGCGGGGAAATTTGCCGTTCTGCCTTGATAGACCTCCCCCATGCACTCAGTGGGCGTCCTTTGGCCATTGTCCGGCGTTAAAATGGAGGTCTGCGACTCGACAGTCATCTTGTGTGGCGAGTTCACCGCGTACAAACCTCTCGCCAGCTCGTTGGGCGAATGCCTCACACCAGAACGCACTACGCACGGACTTCCTGAAGCGCACAGAAGTCCGCCGTGCAGATGAGCAGGACGAATCACCACGACTGGATGTGCTGTGGGTATGGATCCGGCAACAAGAACGGCACTATTGGCGCCGCTGCTCTTCTTTATACTTTAGTTTCGCATCCAGTCAAGGACCTTGACATGGTCATGGGGCTCAATAGTCTGACCCTGGATTATGAATGGTTGTGAGTTAGTCTTGTAGGATTTGGGAACGAAGTGTGTAATTGCCGTCTTCTGTATGTTGATTGTCGCGCCGCTCCTTGTCTCCCAATCAGGGGCGTCCCTGACGATGGCTTCGAGTCCTTCCCGGTTGCTCCGCGCAGTACGTCCTGTGACCCACGTTGTGAAGTCGTCTACGACGGCTATCGCACCGCTATGGCTGTCGATGCGTCGTTGTACCAGGTCCGCGTTGAAGAAGAGGAACAAGATTGGGGATAAGGAAGTACCTTGAGGTAGACCAGCCTGGCAGAGGAGACCTCGTGCTTCATACGCTGAAGAAGCTTTGCTTTGCAGACCCGTTTGTAAGGCCTTTTCACGTCGACGCTGTGATCAGGTTCAAGATGGTGGAGAAATGGGTGTCGAGACGGGTTTGGGGGGATGCACCTGCTGCCCCAGGTGGCCTAGATATGGGGGTGGCCTACAAGCTCGGTCTTGACCTAGTCTGTAAGCGGGGTCAAAGTGAGAGTTTTGTGGTTTGCATGAGCCCGTAGCAAGGATACGATCTTTACAACAATCCACTTGCCGCTGTTTCCCGCTTGGCCGGTATCCGATCGGGCACTCCGCAGGGAAGATGCCGGCATGAGGAACGGAAAGCCCAGGAGAAACGATGCAACCTCTCCTGTGCGAGTCAACATGGCCCGAGCTTCACGAGTATCATGAGTTGGCGGGCGATGTCGGCGCGACGGACGCATCAGGAACTGCTGTGTTGACACTACGTCATCTATTTGTGCACAACAGGCACAGATAGATGCGCAGAAGTCCGATTTTTATATTATAAAGTGGCCTCTTCTGCCCACACTTTTCAGCCTACATCACTCACCCTGCTAGCTAGGTACCTGCGATCCGCGACCGTCCCGCATGATGCCTACTTTAAAGCCACCTTGTCTCCCTCCTTGCCCCGGCCCTCCACCAAACCGGCCTTTGCCCTCTACTCCCCAGAGGGGTTCAGCGGCAATCTTCGCCTGTCTCCCGAAACTCGACACCATGCGTCCTGCGCAAGACAGCAAGACAGAGAAGGAATAGAAAAGGGGCATATGCTGCAGCTATGGGCTTGATTCCCCGGCACCCGACGTTGAAGATGGCCATGTGCGCCGGTGGCGGCTGAAGAAGGTGTCCGGGAGGATCATGAAGATGTTCTTGCTCTGGGATTAGCCAGCCAGCGGTCGGCGCGGCAGCCTCGCACGGGTTGCCGACCTCTCCCTCCTCGGCTTTTCCCTCCAGAGGTGCTACGCCGTGCGGCTGCCGCGCATCGCTTTTGCAAGAAGGCAAGATGAAGAAGATGGCAAGGAATGATTTTATGAAGTCTCTCGCCATAAAGACCCCTTGTCTGCACGCAAGGCGTCTTGGCGCAGCTCTTTCTATCGCGGTGGCACGCTGCCGGCGAGCTGCCCTTTTTTTCACTGCCGCTAGAATTGGTATTGTATTAAGGTTCTCGCGTGGGATCCGGTCTAAGGTTTCAGCTAACCCTTGTTTTCCACAGGCTCCTACAAAATCTTTGCTGTTAAGAACTGAAGAGGCTGACGGAGGTGGCACCGATGAGAGCCAGCCCGATACCGCAGGTAATACAAACCATTGCCATGACCCTCCCTTCTCCTGTGGTACTATGCTGACTGGGGATGCGAGCAGTTGGCCATGCGTCGAAACGACGGCAACGTTTGCTAAGTTAGAGTAAAACAGATAGCGGAGTGCATATGGACTGGGTTTCTCAAAGGTGCCGAGATCCAAGATGATCCTCCCTTCCGGCGGGCACGCAAACGCAGAGATGCGCTTATAGTCAATCCTAGCACACCGTTTGCATAGTTTATCCTTCTGAGATGGCTCATTTTGTGCTACTGGGTTAGGGTGGTTGGAAAAGGGAACAGTCCGGTTTCAAGTTATAGAAATTGTGGTGCAAAGTGCTTCGGATGATCGGGATTGAGGGTACACACTGTGTGTCCTGGAACCTGATGATGAGGGGAACTTGAAGATTTTAGGTTGATGCCGGGCTGGGAAAGGGGCTTGCACAAGCCTTCCCACGCCACCACCAAACTCAGATGTGCACCCAACCAAAGAGCAGTGCATATTGCAGAGGCGAAGTCGCACAATGCATCTCCTCTGCGCTCTCGCAAACGGCCTCCTGTTTGAATGCCATATAAAACACGCATGATATCTGCTCTAGTCCAGCAAATTGAAGTACTGCACCCCAACTGCTTAAGCAACGCCCCCTAGCAACACGGTCTATATTGCGGCTCCTAACATTCCCTTGATGGTACGGTCCATCCACTCAGTCATCTTTATAGAAGTTGTAATGAACGGCGACCAGCTCTAGTAACCAGAAAACGCCAGCGCGTAGATGAGTCCTGCATCCGTATTATCCTTCAAGTATGGATGCTCGCCGTGATGGTCGACTGTCGAGAAAAATGTCCTTCACCATCCAAACCAGTCGTTTCCCATTTGCAGCTGTTATACAATCTTCCCTCGCATTGCCCCTCCGGACATCGCCTTCTCCGCATGATCGAATACGTAGTTCACTACGTACTGAAGAAATGGATAGTTGTCGCTCAACTTTCTCATATACCGCTTGCTATTTAATATAGCGTCTGATTGCTGGATATAGCACCGGCAGCAATCCATTACAAAGTGGATAAAGCCTCAATGTACCGCGAGACGAGTCGGTGGATTGTACAGCAGTTCACTGGCATCCAGCCAGAAACAGCGCAAGTGGAAGGGAGTGAGCGAGTGGGGTGCCATGGAATCGGCTTCGGTGTGGAGGACGAGGCCGGATGCAGGTCTACCTAACCCGGTGAGGCTTTGAAGCAGAAGCCGGATTGCCGGATCCTGCTCCGACACCACGACGCAATGGGGGACTTGTGGGTGTTGTTGAGCCCCGCAGATGCCTTCATATATGTAGCAATGCGATGATTGGCTGAGCTGGGCACACAACGGCCACCAACGGCTGCGGGACGCTTCAACCCCCACGTTGGGACGCCACACGTGCCGGCCCTGCCCGGACGGAGGTGCAGATGTACCCAGAAGCGTTGACTGGAGAGGTTGTCTCCCAAATCAACCACGCGAGAATTTATACCGATCTGTTGCTGTATGTTAGCAACTGTTCTTGTATTGATTCTTCCAAGGCCCGCATCACACTCCTAACATCGTTAACGCACCTACCAACCAACTTAACCCGCTGATGGACACCAAAAAGCCGCATCGATGGCGGCTGCCAGGACCACCACCACCCCGATGCCTCACTTCTCTCCATGAGGTGGAAGAGTCGTATCGTCGGGAGCACATCCCCGAGCTGGCCGTGCCGTTTCGATCTGTCACACTCCAGGGCTCACTCACGGCAGCGGGCCCGCTGGTGCCATACATCGAGGAACTCGGCAGGCCCGGGACAGGCGCACAAGATGCCTTGGGAGCGGCTCCCATCTATCTTTTCCACGGCTGTGGCGAGCCTGTCACCCACGATGTCATCCGCTCGTTTGCCCGACGGGGCCCGTCGATTCGCTTCTCGCGGCGCAGTAGTTACTTCTCACCCAAACCCGCCGCGTATTGGTCCAACTCGGTGGAGTTTGCCATCAGGTGGAGCTTTTTTGCAAGAACGGGCAGCTGGGGGTTAGGCGAGTCTGATCATGAGGGTCGACAGTCGTTTGAGTGCTTGATTTTCGTGTCAAAGCTGGATCTCGGCAGGGCGAGGTTCGACGGCGGTTTATACATGATTCCGAGGCCGAAAACGCCAGAGGACGAGGATAAGCTGGGCCAGGCAAGTCTGATGTTTCCATGCTGCTGGTTGCGACGGTCCTGGGTCTGACGGAGGATGTTGGCTGCTGACATTTGGCGGTCGCTGGGGTTAGTGGTGCGAACAAAACATGAACCCGAGTGATTTCGGGCACACAGAGCCTGCGCCACCGCCCAAATCACACCGCGCAAACTGGGGAGTTGTCGGGTCCAGGATTCCCCGGGTGAGTGCCGCGTGGCATGGCCGTTAAAGGAAGTGCAACACCGTGACGAGCCACTGACATCGGCGCACGTACATAGTCGACAATGCAGTCTCTCACAATGTTCCACGGGAAGGCTTGCAAGGTTTGGCTGTTTGCTACTTGCAACGAAGCCAGCAGCCGGGCCATCGCAGAAGCTGGTGTCGAGGTACGAACGACAGGAGCAACCGGGCTCTGACTCCCGCACCAGGCAGCACCCCTTTCACTCTCAAGGTTGCACTGCAACGCAGTGCCCATCAGGGTGGGCACTGCTGCTTTCGACTTGGGCCTACCCGGACTGTTAATAAACCGCTGCTGTTCCTAGTCAAGAGGTGCTGACGCGGCCGTGCATTCATTGACAGATTTTGCACATCACCTTTCAATTCATTCCAGCCAGGATACTCGCGTCGAACCTGTCAAAGCTATGACAGTCAACGATTGGAATTTGCAAGGCTCTGGAGTTTGGGCCTGCCCAACATGCCAGCTTGGTTACACAGTCACGGGCGAGAGTACAATCACGCATACAATTTCCAGGTTCCCATCCCGCTAGTCTGCACTCGTGACCAGGCATTCTCCTGACCAACAGCTGCTTCCTTTGTCGGCGGAGACGTCCGGGTTGCCATGCCCAGTGTACATACCGTAGGTACCAGTGGTCCGAGTCCTAAGACTCTCGACAACAAAAAGGCGAGTTTCCACACAGTTCCCACCCAGTTTCCCGATTCAGAAACCCAACAGCTCAGCGTCCAACAACGCCTGACCTTCCCGTTTTGCCGGCCTCAGCAAGCAACAACCTCTGACATAGCATTGCAAGAATCGATTCTCCGCAAATGTCCTCGTCAAAGCAACCCCCCGACAAGGGCGGCGCAACCGTGTGCTTGTCTCTACGAGCCTTCATACGAGACTGCACCAACAACCATCTGCATATGCTTGTCCTCGGATTGGTTCTCTTCGGGACGGCCTCCCTCCTCGGTGCGTCCCACCTGTCCTCGTGGCGCCCATCTCCGCTCCGCGTGGGAATTGAGGCTTCACATGCCCCAGACGTCAGCACGGTTGCACCATTCATAATCGACTCTGTCCAAGGTCTCCTCAAAGCAGTGGCCCAACTCCTATGCCCCAAACGGCCACACCATTGTCGCCGGCACAATCCCCGTCAACACAGTCTTGTATCATGCCAGCGCAAAATCCACCGGCTGTCGAAACCGACCTTCTCCTTCGATGCGTGAGTTTGACTGGTTGCCGCGGCTCTTTGCGTTTTAAACTTATGTTGACTAAGCTTTTTGTTTACCGTAGGGAGATGTCAGTAAGAATTAACGGAGGCTCGGGACACTCAAGCCTGCATGTCTACGGCACCACACGCCCTCTCAACATCATCTATTTCGACGGCCAGTCGGCGACGCTCACTACCGCAGGCACACTCGATTCGCAGATGGCAGTCCTCCAGGGACACGTCCCACTCCATCCGTCCTACGACCTGGTCTACGACGAGGACCAGCGCGCACTCGATCTCTGCCGCCTGGCCGCCGATCTCGGCATCGACGGCGTGGTCCGCATGAATGCCGGCTTTGAGATTCTCGTCTGCGATTTTGACGCGTCGCGGGTTCGTGAACTCTTCGTCACAGACAACTCGGTCCCCAACCCGGAGGCCGGGAACAAGTCAATGCCCCGAGACCCCAACCGCCAGCCGCCACGTGGGTACGGAAACGTGTTTGCCGAGCAGGGCTCGTTTGAGTGGCTCCGGAGCGCCACCTGGCACTACGGGGGTTATGGAGACGGTGGTCCCCCAGAAAGGCGAATCAAGCTTGATCTGTGTAAGATGGTGTCGTTCTATGATCCAGCGCTGCTGAGCCTGGCAGACGCTCATCATGGTGGCATCGTCGGCAATCAGACGTACGAAAACGGATGGGGTCTGCGTCGAGGACATAGACTGTTGGGCATTGAAGAGGACGATGTCCACCTTGTCCGCGCGTGGCTGAAGGATATGACTTCACCGTCTTCAGGAACCTCTTGCTCAGAGGTTGATTGGCATGCCGTGTTCACGGCGATCCGGGCTCAGCATGAAACGCGGGCAAGGGAGATTGCTGCGGTTTTTGAATGGAATCATGGGACCGAAGAAGAGCAAAAGGCCATCCTGACCCGAGTTCACGAGCTCTCCCACGCTGTTCTCTCCGCATACATCGAGTACAGCTTTACCACATCGAAGGAACGGGCCATTGCCCGATGTTCGTCTGTGTACACCATGCTACTCGCACCAAGCACCCTGGGACGGTCAGAACGGCTTCTCTATTACACAGTGGAAACCGTTCTGAAGAAGGTTTGCAGCTGGGAATGGGACCTGTTCGAGTGGAGCGAAGGACACACCAGCAATTACCTGGGGCACAAGACCGAAACAACGCCCAAGGACACTATCTCAGACGAGATCGACGAGCACCGCCGCCAAACTGCCGAAGTTTTGACCTGGATTGGATGGGACATGTGGACGCAGTGCGAGAGGCAGTGTGGGCCTAGTGTAAGTCTGCGTCTTGCAGAAGCGGCCGTTTGATGTGATCCCCCTTGGTCCAGTCGACTGACTTTTACAAAGGAGCTCTGTACCATTCCCACGTGGCCTGTTGTTTATGCTCCCGGGTTGCCGCAGGGCGGCATCTATGCCGGGAGCAATCCAAGGCTGACGGACGAGGAGACGCGAGAATTTTGGAGACCGAAGTGTATCAACCGCACAGACTTTGATCGTGGTGGGGGAAGGGCGAGAGAGCCCAAACGTCAGCTTCCTGACGTCCCGCCGTACTAGAATCAGTGTAAGTACCTGGTAAATGCCTGGCCTGGGAAGAGGGTCTGCATCATGATGACTGTGGCTGCGAGAACAGAAATCTCTGGAATATGCCCGACGGTAACATCGAGAGGGTCTTGAAAGCCCCTGCTTTGGTATCAGATACATGTTCGCAGAGACCAGTGCCACAATTCCTGAATTCTCGAGGTTCCTTCACGTCAGTCTGGTTCCGTGAGGTCACAAAAAGGACTTTTGACCAAGTTATAGCTTCTCCTTCTTTGTCAGACAGAAATTACGACAGAGACACGTTGTACCCAAAGCTGTCGCAATCATGTGCGATCCAATATCTCAATGCTCGCCGCGCGGTGGGAACAATTGGGACAGTCGCACCGCAGACCACCCTTTGGGTTTTCAACGCATCCTCCCACCCGTCTCTACCCAGCCATTGCTTGCAAAAGAGGTGCAGTTAACTGTTGAGATTGAGGGTAAAATCATCCAGAACCCCGCATATCGGACTCAAACCCAGGATCTTGCCAAGTATCCAGGGGAGGCAAAGCCGCACGGTGGTGAAACACCAGACGTCTGGGATGGAACTACTTCATCAGCGAGGCCGATCTCAAACCAACCCGCTTGGAATCTCCCTAAACTCAAACTTTCTTTCCCTTGGTTCAAGAAATCTGCCATATCTCTCGCGACACCAAGCCGCACTCTCCCACCATGATGCAATCGCTCCCTTCACCGAGATATCTCGAGCTTCGGACGCATGACAAGACAGAGAAGCACACAAAACATGATGAAACAGCGGATCAAGACGAATCATTGTTAGGGATGGAGGACGAAGAAAGAGCGTGGAGCGACATCACGGCGCGGGATCCGGGGATGCCGCGGAGGCGGGTGTCCAAGAGACAGCGCGTTTGGTCCGCCTTGATGTCAATACGCTCGCTGTTAGACACAGTTCTATTGGTGATCATCCTGGGGCTGTTGCTAGAGCGCGGGTTGCAGAGGCCGGCATGGTTCGAGGTCGGGGGTGACGTTGCGGGATTTGCTCCGAGGAGTAAGCACTCCACCCAACTTGACGGGTGCAGATCAACTGACATTCGACAGTATCGCAACAAATCAAGTCATTCGTTCCAGACCCCATGTTCATCCCCGCCAATGGATCGGAGTTCTTTACAGAAGCCGTCCGATCAAGGTGGCTGAGCATTGTTCCAAGTACGTCCCCTCATCCTCATCAACACCAAAACGCTGAATGTTGCACGCTCACACTGCTATGCCCAAACCAGAGGGCTTAGGGTACGTCCAAATCAACAACACGGAAGACTACAACAACCTCCCCACGCCCCTCGAGTTCTATCCCGATTCGACATTCACCACCTCGGTTACCCACCAACTGCACTGCCTCCACGCCATCGTCGAGGTGGTGGCGGCGTACACGTCGAACCAGCTCGACAAGCTGCCAGAGGAGGGGCCGTGGCATCTGAGCCACTGTTTCGACTATCTGCGGCAGAGCATCATGTGCTGTGGGGATGTGGCCTTGGAAGGGCAGCAGACCACGTTTCCGCCGGGGTTTAAGGGGAGTGATGGCTGGGATGCGAAGCATGTGTGCAGGGACTACGGTCAAGTGCTGGCGCATCTGGAGAGAAATCGGGTGGATGATGAGCGGTGGATCTGAGTTGCCTGCGCTCGCGGGTTAGGGGAACGGGGCAAGGGCAACTTGATGGCGTTTGAGCTGCCGAAGTTGGTGTTTCTTGTTGGATTTTTCTTGACATGATGGGTTCTATCTACACATTTCAAACTTTTACACTCGTCCTGCCCATTTGGTAGAAAAGAAACTGCACTCCAAACCACGGAAAGCAACCAAACTCTTCCAGGAACACGGACCGTATTACATGCGTTGGTCCCCACACTCTTGGCCGCTCTCCTCACTGCTCTTCGCTCGTTCAATACAGCAACACCGCAGACCCATCCCTCACCTTCCTGGGTGGCGTCCCCGTGCAGTTCCCAAACCCAGCCTGGCATCCATTCTTCGCATCGCAATGATCAACCGTCGTACCGCAGTATCCCCTATTCATCCCGTTAGTCACCATGAGCAGCTTCATCCCACCACACCACACCACACCACACCACACCACACTCTTGGGGTAAAAAAAAAAAGGAAGGCATACGCAGCAGAACAACAACTCGTCACCGTCGCATTCCCCGGACACCGATACCCATTCTTGCCCACCCCCGTCGACCCACACGTCCCGTCAATGGACACGGACACGCCCGGCTTGGGCGCGTAGCACGCGCTCGAGGCGTTGGAGTAGCGCGCCTGGCAGCCCGCCGTGGTCAGGCAGAAGGCCTCGGTGGCGCCGCAGTAGCCGTACTGCGAGCAGCAGGACGCGTCGGCGGGGCAGGTGTAGCCCGAGTTGGAGGCGCCGCAGGTCTTGTTGGGGGAG
>Ga0247823_10001115_pt1 | contig 22468 bp, 23 predicted proteins | sample 13C_PalmiticAcid_2_FD_192426 | JGI IMG/M metagenome (GOLD analysis project Ga0247823, IMG submission 192426) | Soil microbial communities from agricultural site in Penn Yan, New York, United States - 13C_PalmiticAcid_Day30 | ecosystem: Environmental > Terrestrial > Soil > Agricultural land... | reverse complement strand
TCCGCCATATAGTCCCGCGTGATCGGCAGCGCGGTGCGCGAGCGCGAATATTGCAACTGGTAGTTGACCAGCCCGCCGTTGCGGAACGCACTCAGCGACCCGGCGAGGTAAAAGGTCCACATCCGGAAGAAGCTCTCGTCGTACAGCGCGACGATCTCCGCCTTCGCAGCGGTCGCGCGATCGTACCACGCCTGAAGCGTATAGGCGTAGTGGAGCCGCAGCACTTCCACATCGGTGAGGAAGATACGCATCCCCTCGTGCCCGCGCACGATCTCCGACAGCGCCGGGATATACCCGCCGGGGAAGATGTACTTGGCGGTGAACGCATCGGTCACGCCCGGCCCGCCAGCGCGGCCGATCGTGTGGAGCAGCATAACCCCTTCTTCGTTCAGCAACTCGCGGCACTTGCGGAAAAAGGTGCGGTAGTGCGCGGTGCCGACATGTTCGAACATGCCGACCGAGACGATGCGGTCGAACTCGCCGGTCACATGGCGATAGTCGATCAGCTCGAACTTCACCTTGTCCGCCACGCCCGCCTTCTCGGCTCGCTCGCGCGCGATCTTGAGCTGCTCTTCGGACAGCGTCACGCCCAGCACCTCGGCGCCGGTCTTGGCGTGGAGATAGAGCGCCATGCCGCCCCAGCCGCAGCCGATGTCGAGCACCTTCATGCCGGGCCGGATCGCGAGCTTGGCGGCGATATGCGCCTTCTTGTCCGCCTGCGCCTGTTCGAGGGTGTTCGACGGATCGGTGTAATAGGCCATCGAATATTGGCGGTCGGCGTCGAGGAAATGGTCGTAGAGCGTCGCCGACAGATCGTAATGATGCGCGACGTTGCGCTTCGACCTGCGCGCCATGTTGATCCGGTCGAGCCGGAAGCGGACATTGTCGAACCCGCGCTTCAATAGCCCCGGGTTGAGGTTGCTGGTCCCCGCTTCCCATTTGTTGTTCGCGGTGAACAGGTTGAGCAGCGCGAGAATATCGCCCTGCTCGATCACCAGCGATCCGTCCATGAACGCCTCGGCCGCGCCGAGCGAGGGATCGGTCAGGATCCGCCGCGTCGCAGCAGGATTGGTGAAGCGGATGGTGACCGGTGCAATCTCAGGGTCGGGTGAGCCGAAGCTGCGCGCCGTTCCGTCGGCATGGATCACGGTGAACTCCCCGCGCTTGATGGCGCGGGCGAAGAAATGGTCGATCAGGGCCATGGCGCCTAGGCTAGCGGGCCAAACCTCGTTCGCAAGTGCGGAAAACGGCGCGATCCCGAATATTTCCGATCAGATGCCCGCATACCATTCATAATCGGCGATATCCTCCCACAGCCCGCCCTTGCCGCCATGAACGGCGTCGATCGAGGCCACCGCTTCGATCCGCATGACGTATTTGGCATGCTTGTAGCCCAGCTGCCGCTCGACCCGCAGGCGCAGCGGCGCGCCATGTTCGACCGGAAGCGTGCGGTTGTTCATCGCCCAGGCAAGAATCGTCTGGGGGTGGAAGGCGTCCATCAGGTCGATCGATTCGTAATAGGGCCGCCCGTAAAGCGTGTCGGCGCAATGGAAGACGAGGAAGCGCGCATTGTCCCTCAGCCCCGCAAGATCCAGAACGGTCGACAGCGTCGGCCCATGCCACTTGCCGATCGCGCTCCACCCCTCGACACAATCGTGACGGGTGATCTGCACCCGCTGCGGCAGCGCGCGCAGATCGGCGAGCGACAGGCTGAGCGGGCGCGTCACGAGCCCGTCGACGCGCAGCCGCCACCCGGCGAAGTTGCCGCGCATCAGCGCGCGATAGGCCGGATCGGTCGGGAACACCGAACCGTTGGCGCGGAAACGCGGCGACATATCCGCCTCGCTGAATTGCCGCGCCAGCGCGTTGCGGTCGGTGATCGCACGCTGAAGGCTCTTGTGCACCGCCTCCGCCTTGAACAGCAGATCGCGGCCCGTCTCGCTCCCGCCGATCGCATCGCACCCCGCGACCAGCCCGCCGGCCCCGGCGATCAGTAGCGAGCGGCGGGTGATCAGGCTCATCGCCCGGGCACCTTCCACCAACCGGTGAGCATTGATCGCACCTCGTTCCAGGCGCCCGCGAGGATAACCAGCGCGAGGTGCACGACCGTGAACCCCGCCAGCAGCATAGCTGCGATGAAGTGGATCGACCGCGCGCTCTGCCGTCCGCCGAAGACATCGGTCAGCCACGGCCACGCCGCGTTCATCCCCGGCGACATGGCGAGTCCGGTAAAGATCACCAGCGGCAGCAGAATGAAGATCACCGCGACATAGGACAGTTTCTGAAAGCCGTTATACGCACGCGGATTCTCAGGATCATGGAAGCGCAGCGCGGCGTGCGCCCTCACCTCGGCGGCAAGGTGCGACGGTGCCAGCTCCCTCGCCCGCACACGCAGGTCGCGCTGGAAATGCCGGTTGAGCAGGCTCACCACCATGAACGCCAGCAGCGCGAACGCCAGCACGAGCGCAAAGAACAGGTGCCAGCGCCGCGCCAGCGCGAGGTTGTAGGTCGAGGGGATGGTCAGCCATCCCGGCACGCGCCCGCCCTCGAACACCCATGCCACGCGGAACCAGGGCTGGTCGTAATTGGCGCCATATTCGCCCCAATAGAGCTGGCCGTGCGCGTTGAGGATCATCAGGCCGCTGCCGAGCAGCACGATCACGCTGACCGCAGTCAGCCAGTGCCAGAGCCGGGTCGGCAGGCGGTGGCGATAGACGGTCGGTTCACTGGCCACCGCGCCCTTATGCCGCCGGCGCCGGGGAAGCGCCAGCGGCAAGCAGGATCAGGCGTAGACGTCGAGCAGTTCGCCGAGCGGTACCTCGCCCCTCATCGCACCGCAGCCGGGCGGGGTCTCGCCATCCTCGCGCGCCTGAGCAAAGGCGACCGCGGGATCGGCCGTCAGCCGCGCGATCAGCGCCTCGATCTTCGGATAGGCGCCCGGCTCGACCGCCTGGTGGAACGCGCCCCAGCGGGCGACACCGATGAACACGCCATCGGCCAGTGTCGGTCGGTCGCCGAGCAGATAGGGACCATCGCCGATCAGTTCCTCCAGCCGTGCGTGCCGATCGTTGACCAGCCCGTGCCCGAACTGGCGCAGCGCGGCTTTGTACTCCGGACTTCCGTCCGTCATCTCCAGCGCCACCCAATAGGGAGTGAAGGCCGCGGTGAAGCCGGTGTTGATGAAGCCGATCAGCTGGTGCATCCGGTCGGCCTGCGCCGTGCCGGGGTCGAAGCTGACGCGGCGCTCATGATCGCGCGCTTCGATCCAGTGGGCGATCGCCATCGTCTCGGTCACCACGCGACCGTCGCCGGGCAGCAGCACCGGGGTCTCGCCCCGCGGGTTGAGGCGCAGATATTCGGGCGTCTTCATCTCGCTCAGCATGTCGACGCGGGACAGCCGATAAGGCTGGCCGAGCCATTCGAGCGAGGCGACAAGCCCCATCGAGCTTCCCAGCGGGAAGCCATAAAGCAGGGTCGGTTCCATGATAGTCTCCGTGATCTTTGGGGGATCACCGCGCGGCGTGACTGGCATTTAGGGACGCGCGCGCCCAAGTAAATTACGCACAAAAATGTCACTTCAGGCGCGGAGCGAAGAAAATGCAGGACGTCGTATCAAGCTGTCCGATCGAGGATGCGATGCGCGTGCTGAGCGGCCGCTGGGCGACGCTGCTGCTCTACTATCTCAAGGAAGGCCCCAAACGCTTCAGCGAGCTCCAGCGCGACAACCCGACCATCTCGCACCGCATTCTGACGCTGGAACTGCGCAAACTCGAGGATGCCGGACTCGTCGAGCGCACCGCGCACGAAGGCTTCCCGCTGCGCGTCGAATACAGCCTGAGCGCGCCCGGCACTGAACTGATGCCGATGATCGACGCGATCGGCGACTGGTGGGAAGCCTCCTTCCTCCGCCGCCGCGAGTGCCGCAACGCAGCCTAATCGGCGCTCGTCCTCCAACCCTCCCGGTGCACCGTCAGCAGCCCGACCGCATAATGCCCCGCCGCGCTAGCCGTATGCGCGCGCAAAGAAGATCACCGTCGTCGAAGCCGTCACCAGCAGCGTCCACACCCGTACCGCCTTTGCCGACAGCCGCTTTCCGATCGCCGCTCCCGCCCAGCCGCCGATCACCGATCCCGCCAGCATCGGCAGACACGCCCACCACCACACCATCGCAAAGGTGGTGAAGACGATCGCCGCGGCGAGGTTGGCGACCGACAGCATCAGCGTGCGGATCGCGAACAGCTCGCGCGGCTGGATATTGGCGAGCAGACCATAGACCGCGGTGGTGATCAGCCCGACCCCGCCGCCGAAATAGCCGCCGTAAACGCCCAGCACCGATTGCGCGCCGACCAGGGTGCGCTTGCCGATCGTCACCCGCGCGTGCAGCCAGTCCGCGGCGCTCCGCCCGAACAGCATCACGACGAAGGCGAACAACAGCAGCCACGGGACGATGATGTCGAACATGTCGCTCGGCGTCAGCACCAGCAACAAGCTGCCGCCAATCCCGCCGACAAAGGTGATCGCCGCGAGCAGCACCACCGACAGGCCCGCTACCGGCCCCAGCTCCTTGCGAAACCCCCAGGCGCTCGCCGCCGCGCCGGGCAGCAGCGCGACGTTGGAGGTGGCGTTGGCGATATTAGCGGGCAGTCCCAGCGCGATCAGCGCGGGCAGCGTTGCGAACGATCCCCCGCCCGCCAGCCCGTTCATCGCCCCGCCGACGATTCCGGCGGCGGCAGCAAGCAGCAAATCAGGCAGATCGATCAACGCATCACCCCGGCTACAGGCGTTGCGCCTGCCTCACGAGGTCGCGGCTTTCGCCGGGATGACGCAGGGGGTCAACCCAATGCGGCCTGTTTCTCCTCGGCCAGCCGGTCGAGCTCGGCGCGCGACTTCTTTTCCGCCGCGGTCTTGAGCTGGCCGCATGCCGCGTCGATGTCGCGGCCGCGCGGGGTGCGGGCGGGCGCCGAGATGCCCGCACCGAACACGATCTCCTGAAACGCGCGGATACGCTCCGGCGTCGAGCATTCGTACGGCGCGCCCGGCCAGGGGTTGAACGGGATCAGGTTGACCTTCGCGGGAAGCTTGTACTTCTTGATCAGCCGGACCAGCTCGCGCGCGTCCTCGTCGCTGTCGTTCTTGTCCTTGAGCATCACATATTCGAAGGTGATGCGCCGCGCGTTGTTGGCACCGGGATAGTCGGCACACGCCTGAAGCAGTTCCTCGATGCCGAACTTGCGATTGAGCGGCACGATCTCGTCGCGCACCTCCTTGGTCACCGCATGGAGCGACACCGCGAGATTCACGCCGATCTCCTCGCCCGCACGCTCCATCATCGGCACCACGCCGCTGGTCGACAGGGTGATGCGGCGCTTGCTCAGCGCGAGACCGTCGCCGTCCATCACGATCTTCAGCCCGTCACGGACATTCTCGAAATTATAGAGCGGCTCGCCCATCCCCATCATCACGATGTTGGTGAGCATGCGTCCGTCTGGCTGGCTCGGCCATTCGCCCAGCGCGTCGCGCGCGAGCATCACCTGCCCGACGATCTCACCCGGCTCGAGGTTGCGGACGAGGCGCATCGTGCCGGTGTGGCAGAAGCGGCAGTTGAGCGTGCAGCCGACCTGGCTGGATACGCACAGCGTTCCCCGATCGGCGTCGGGGATGAACACCATCTCGTAATCCTGCCCGTCATCCGACCGCAGCAGCCATTTGCGCGTGCCGTCGGTCGACACCTGCGCCTCGACCACCTCTGGCCGCGAGATCACGAAGCGCTGCGCCAGCCAGGGCTGCATCGTCTTCGAGATGTCGGTCATCAGGCTGAAGTCGGTGACGCCGCGATTGTAGATCCAGTGCCACAACTGCTTGGCGCGCAGTTTGGCCTGTTTCGGTTCGAGCTGCGAGGTCTCCAGCGCCATGCGAAGATCGTGCTTCGACAGGCCAAGCAGGTCGATTCGCCCGTCGGCGCGGGGTTTCAGCGCACGCGGAACGGGCACGGGATCGATGTGCCCGGGGATGGGCATGGGGGCGGCCGAAGCTGTCTGCATCGCGCGCATATAGGGGAAAAGCGGGCAAAAATCCACTCCCCAACTCATCCCGTCCACGGCTCGCCGCGTCGAACGGCGATTGCGGCAACCGGACCGCGCTGGAAGCATTCGGACGGGGGCAACCCGAGTTTTGGAGTAGTTATGATGAAATTCCGCCATGCCCTGCTGCTGGCCGGCGCCGCGCTGATCACCACGCCCGCGCTCGCTCAGGACACCGCGGCGCCCGCCGCGCCGGCACCGCAGGCCGCCGCACCGGCAACCGTGACCGATGCCGAGCTCAAGCAGTTCGCCAAGGCCGCGCTCGCGGTGGACAAGGTGAGCAAGGACACCGCCGTCCCTGCCGCCGACAAGCAGAAGAAGATGGCCGAGGCCGTAACCGGCAGCGGCCTGCCGCCGGCACGGTTCAACGAGATCGCTCAGGCATCGCAGGCCGATCCGGCGCTGCAGCAGAAGGTGCAGGCCGCGATCGTCGCCGAACAGCAGGCCTCGCCCGCCCCGACCCAGTAATCGTCCCCCCTGGGGTGCGCGGACCGGCCTAGCGCCGCGCGCAGCCCAAGGCGGCGGCGTCGATCGCGGTGGCTGCGCCCTTCAGGGCATAGACATCCGCGAAGGCGCCGCCGCCACTCGCCAGGCTTTCGACGCTCATGCTCCGGCTCGACCGGATCGCCGCGACGATCGCGGCATCGGTGCGCGCATCGGGCGCCCACGCGTCGCTCGGCCCTGCCATCAGTTCGAATCGCCGCTCGCCAACCGCCAGCGTCACCTTCGCGCGGGGATCGCGCGCGCGGCTCAGGCGAATGTGGAGCTGGTTGCGCGCGCCGCCGCGCGGCCAGTTGGCGATACTGGCGAAGGCGCCGCCGCGCGCGCCTTGCGGCGGCTGGCTGATCGCGTAGCAGCGCAGTGGCGCCGCGTCGCGAAACGCGCCCCAGCTGTCGAACACGCCCAGCGATTCGCGACCCTGCGCCTGAACCGCGGCGATCAGCATCAGCGCCGCCGCGATCATGCCGGCGCGTGCCCCGCACCGATGTGGATCACCGTTTCGACACCCCCTTCGATCATCACCACCGATCCTTGCGGCAATCCTGCCGCGATCGGCGTTTCGAACTCGGGATGCAGTTCACCTTCGGTCATGATCCCGCGCAGCACGCGGCTGGAAATGCCGTGCATGATGACCAGCCGGTCGCCGGGATCGTCGCCGGTGTCATCCAGCCAGCCGCCGACTCGTTCGGCGATCTGCTGGTAGCGTTCGCCTTCCGGCGCGACCCGCAACAATCCCCCCGCTGCGACCACCTCGCCATATTCGGGGATCAGGTCGGCATAATAGCGCCCGCCCCACACCCCCATGCCGATCTCGGTCAGCCGCGGATCGTGTCGCGCGCCGTGCCAGTCGAGTTCCAGATGCTCGGCAATCACCGCCAGCGTCTGCAGCGCACGCCCGGTGTTGGAAGCCCACAGCGTCAGTTTCGGCTTCGTGCCCAGATGGCCGCGCAACGCGCGCCCCATCTCATCCGCCTGTGCGAACCCGGCACGCGTCAGCGGCGTGTGCGGGTGATCGCCCTGCAAACGGCGTGCTGCGTTGAACACCGTCTCGCCATGCCGGGCGATGAAGTCGCGGCCCAATCTTGGCATTCGCACCCCGCCTTCCCGTCGCCGCGCATGCTGCGGCCGCGTAGCCCTCCGCGAATCTAGGGCGCGCTGTGGCTTAAAAGCAACGGTTTTCCGCGTTTATCCGGGGTTCATGCAACGCAGCATGATTTCGCGCATTGAGCCGGTTCCCGCCCAAGCGGGGGTGTATTTGTACAGGAGTTTTTATGCGTAAACTGGTTCTGGCCGCTCTGGCCGCGAGCGCGATGACGACCCCTGCGTTCGCGCAGGACACGACCTTCACCGGTCCCCGCGTCGAAGCGCTGGTCGGCTATGACTCGGCGAGCGACGGCACCGACGGCGATGCCGGCTCGAGCGACGGCGTCACCTATGGCGGCGCGATCGGCTACGACGTTCAGATCGGTGGCGCGGTGATCGGTGCCGAGGCCGAACTGACCGGTTCGAGCGTCGACACGCGCGCCGACAACCTGCTGGTCGCGGGCGACCGCCTGGTGGTCGACATGGGCCGTGACATCTACCTCGGCGCGCGCGCCGGTGTCGCGATCACGCCGTCGACCCTGCTCTACGTGAAGGGCGGCTACACCAACGCTCAGGTCGACACGACCTATGAGACGCCGACCAGCCGGACCGAGATCAGCGAGGACATGGAAGGCTTCCGTGTCGGCGCGGGCGCCGAGTTCAAGCTGGCGAGCAACATGTATCTGAAGGGCGAGTACCGCTACTCGAACTACGGCAAAATCGATGGCTACGACATCGATGTGGACCGTCATCAGGTCGTCGCCGGCGTCGGCATCCGTTTCTAAGGCGAACGCCTGCGACTCGGATCGACTCGGCATCGTCCACAGATGATGCCCAAAATGATGCGATACGAAGGGCCGGAGCGCTTGCTCCGGCCCTTTTTCGCGTTAAGGATATCTCGAACTTCCGACGGCAATTCATGCGTCGTCTGGTATTGGGCATTCGCCCGGGGGTTTGAATACACATGAAAGCGACGATCGAACGCGCAACGTTGTTGAGGGGCCTGAGCCACGTTCAGTCCGTGGTGGAGCGCCGCAACACGATTCCGATCCTGTCCAACGTGCTGATCGAGGCTTCGGCCGAGGGTTCGCTGCGGCTGATGGCGACCGATCTGGATCTTCAGATCGACGAGACCGTGCCCGCCGCGGTCGATCAGGCCGGCGCCACCACCGTGTCGGCGCACACGCTGTTCGACATCGCGCGCAAGCTGCCCGAGGGTTCGCAGGTCGAGCTGACCGCGGCCGAGGGCAAGATCAAGATCAACGCCGGCCGCGCCAAGTTCGAACTCGGCACGCTGCCGCGCGACGATTTCCCGGTGATCGCCGAGGGTGAGCTGCCCACGGTGTTCGAGCTGTCGGCCGAGATCCTCAAGCAGATCATCGACAAGACCCGATTCGCGATCTCGACCGAAGAGACCCGCTATTACCTCAACGGCATTTTCCTGCACGTCGCCGACGACACGCTGAAGGCCGCGGCGACCGACGGCCACCGTCTCGCCCGCGTCACCGTGGCGCGTCCGGACGGCGCCGAATCGATGCCGGACGTGATCGTGCCGCGCAAATGCGTGGCCGAGCTGCGCAAGCTGCTCGACGAGGTCGACGGTTCGGTCGGCGTGTCGCTGTCGGGTTCGAAGATCCGCTTCGATCTGGGCGCGGCGATCCTCACCTCGAAGCTGATCGACGGCACTTTCCCCGACTACAGCCGCGTGATTCCCACCGGCAACGACAAGATCCTGAAGATCGATCCCAAGAGCTTCATGGAGGGCGTCGACCGCGTCTCGACCATCGCGACCGAAAAGACCCGCGCGGTGAAGATGGCGCTCGATCGCGACCGGATCACCCTGTCGGTCACCAGCCCGGACAACGGCACCGCGGCCGAGGACGTTCCGGGCGAATATGCCGCCCAGCCGTTCGAGATCGGCTTCAACTCGCGCTACCTGATGGACATTCTGGGGCAGGTCGAGGGCGATCTGGTCGAGGTGCATCTGGCCGACGCCGCCGCGCCGACGCTGATCCGCGAAAACGACAAGTCGCCCGCGCTGTACGTCCTGATGCCGATGCGAGTCTGACCGGGCCCTTGTACGCCGCGCGATAATGGCTTATTAACACGCTTGTCAGTAAGGATAAGCGACTATGGCCACGCAAGCGCAGATGCAGCCGTCCACCAAGCAGGCGTCCGTTTCGCAGGCGCCCCGGCCGTCCGTTGAGGCGATCGACTGGGGCAAGCCGCGCAAGCGCGAATGGGGCACCGCGCTGCGCGCGCTGATCAAGCTGCTCGGCAATGCCGACGATACCGTGCAGGTGTTCCGCATCATGCGCGCGCTCAACGGCGACACGGCGGCGAAGAATTACCGGAAGCTGCTCACGTCTTCGCAGGGCGGACGCCTCGCCTATCAGCGGCTCGAGCTGTCGCAGCGCTTCTCCGATCGCGCATGGATCGACACGCTGCCTGAAGGCAGCGTCGGCGCTGCCTATCGCGCGTTTCTCGACCGCACCGGCTATTCGGCGCAGGGGCTGGCGGACGTCAGCTATGCCGACGCGGAGGTTGAGCGCAACGTCGAGCATCCGCACGCCTGGTTCGGCCGCCGCGAACGCGACATCCACGACATCTGGCACATCCTGACCGGCTATCAGGCCGACGAACCGCTGGGCGAAGCCTGCCTCGTCGCCTTCTCCTACTCGCAGACCGGCGGACTGGGCTGGGCGTTCATCGGCGCCGGCGCGGCGCTCAAGAGCCTCAAGATCACCGGCAAGCGCACCTTCGCCAAGGCGGTGCTTGAAGGACGCCGTCACGGCAAACGCGCCAAATGGCTTTCGGGCGAGGATTACGAAGCGCTGATGTACGAGCCGCTCGACGCGGCCCGCAAGCGGCTCGGGATCGCGGAGCCGGCACTCTACCGTCAGGCGCAGGCAGAGCTTCAGGCGGCGGGGCTGATCGGCCTCTAAGCCACCCCGAACGGCACGACGCGGTTGAGCGCGATGTGCCCGATCCCCGACCGGCCGAGATAGGGCACGCCCATCTCGCGGCACCATCGGATCATCATCTGCTCGAGCGACTCGCCGAACGGCACATCGTTATCGACGACGTCGGTGACGGCGCCCAATCGCACGCCCGCAATGCCCTGAAGCTGCGTGGCGTGCGCCATCTGAAACAGCATCCGGTCGATCCGATACAGCGGCTCACCCACCTCTTCGATGTGCAGCACATGATCGGTTAGGTCGGGCAGCCAGGGCGTCCCGATCATCGCCGCCAGGATCGCGAGGTTGAACGCCGCCGCCGGTCGGCCGTCGAGCGTCGGCTCCAGCCCGCGACGATCGCCGTCGATCAGCCAGCCAAGCACCCAGCCCGCATCCACGCCCCTGTCGTCGCGCCCCATCGCGCTCGCCATCGACCCGTGCGCCTGCCGCCCGATCCGCCGGGCGTAGAGCGCGCCGAGCATGAACCCCATATCGGAATAGCCGATATAGGTCTTGTTGCGCGCCGCCGGGCCAAGCTGCGGCATCGCCATCTCGAGGATGCGGTTCGATCCGTAACCGCCCCGCGCGAACCAGATCGCATCGAAGGCGGGATCATTGGCGAATTCCAGAAACGCCGCGGCGCGATATTCGTCCGGTCCGGCGAAATGGCCTTCGGTCACGAAGCATTGCGGATGGAAGACGATCTCGTGCCGCGGATAGGTGAGCGCCATGAACGCCTTCATCCGCACCGCCGATTCCTCGGTGACCGTTCTCGCCGGCGCGACGACGCCAATCCGCATGCCTTGCCCCTTGATCCGTTGGGCGGCGCCGGCCCGCTCCCCCACCCGGCCACCCAACGCCAGTATCCTATGGGTGGCCGGGTGGGGGAGCGGGCCGGCGCCGCTGCCGGTTCAGCCTTGCTGTACCGCACTCAAACGCCGATAGCGCGGGGCGATGCAACACGGCAAATCCTGTTTTTTCGTCGGGATCGGGGGCAGCGGTATGATGCCGCTGGCGATGATCCTGGCCGGGCAAGGCGCGAAGGTCGCCGGCTCCGACCGCAGCCTCGATTCGGGCCGCCTGCCCGCCAAGTTCGACGCCTTGCGGACGCTCGGCATCGATCTGTTCGCGCAGGACGGTAGCGGGATCACATCGCCCGATCAGACGGTGATCGCCTCGGCAGCGGTCGAGCACACCGTCCCGGACATGGTTCGCGCCACTGAGCTGGGCTGCCCGCGCATGACCCGTGCCGAGCTCAATGCCGCGCTGTTCAACGCCGCCGGCACCTCGATCGGCGTTGCGGGAACCAGCGGAAAGTCGACCGTCACCGGCATGATCGCATGGATCCTGCACGCGCTGGACCGTGATCCGACGGTGATGAACGGCGCGGTGATGAAGAACTTCGTCCGTGCCGACGCGCCCTTCGCGAGCGCGCTGGTCGGCGGCACGGATTTCTATGTCAGCGAGGTGGACGAGAGCGACGGATCGATCGCGCTCTACACCCCCCACATCGCGGTGCTCAACAATGTCAGCCTCGACCACAAGTCGCTTGAGGAGCTGCGCACGCTGTTCGGCGATTTCGCGGCCAAGGCGCGGTCCACCATCGTCAATATCGGCGACGCCGAAAGCGCCGCGCTGGCCATGGCGCTCGATCGCAGCCGCACCGTCACCTTCGCGGTCGAGGGCGATGCCGATCTTTCCGCCCGCAACCTTCATCTGGAGCCGTTCGCGGTTGGCTTCGACCTGGTGACGCGGGACCTTACCCTCCCCGTCCGTCTCGCCGTGCCGGGCCGCCACAACGCCGCCAACGCGCTCGCCGCGATCGGCGCGGCGATCGCCGCAGGGATCGCGCTTCCCGACGCCGTCCGCGCGATCGAGGGCTTCACGGGCCTTCGCCGTCGTTTCGAATTGGTGGGCGAAGCGAACGGCGTCGCGGTGATCGACGATTTCGGGCACAACCCCGACAAGATCGCCGCCACACTCGACACGCTTCACGCCTTTCCCGGCCGCGTCCTCGCGCTGTTCCAGCCGCACGGCTACGGCCCGCTCAAGGTGATGCGCCGCGAACTCGTCGCGATGTTCGCCGACAAGCTCGCGCCCGGCGACCAGCTCGTTCTCCCCGATCCCGTCTATCAGGGCGGCACCGTCAGCCGCGAGGTAACGAGTGCGGATATCATAGCGGATATTGCCGCCTCAGGCCGTGACGCCCGCCACGTCCCCGACCGCACCGCCGCCGCCGCGCACCTTGTCGCTCAGGCGCGGCCCGGCGACCGGATCGTTATCATGGGCGCCCGCGACGACACGCTCAGCCTGCTCGCGGCGGACATGGTGGAGACGCTGCGGAACAGGTAAAGCCTGCTTGACATGTAAAGCACCATTGACGTAAAGCTCCCTTGTCTAGTTAGAAAGGAAGCTTGACATGGAAATCTCCCCAGCTTCGGTACGTTTCCTGTGGCGCTTCATTGGCGCGACGCTCGTCTACGGCGTGATGATCACCGGCGCGACCTGGCTGACGCGGGCCATCAACCCGCCCCCGATCGGACTCATCGCACTGTCGATCCTGCCCGCGATCGCGATCGCGGCCTCGCTGATCGTCGTCGGCCTGTATCTGGTCGAAGAAACCGACGAATATGTGCGGAAACGGCAGGCCGTTGCGATGCTGGTCAGCATCGGCATCCTGCTCACGCTGTCGACCGCACTCGGATTCCTACAGCAGCGGAGCCTGATCGGCAGCGTCGACCTGCTCTGGGCCTTTCCCGCATGGTGCGTCCTGTGGAGCGTCACTCAGTGCTGGATGGCGATCCGCGACTATCGCCGCTCGAAGGACGCGGCATGAAGAACCGTCTCCGCGTGCTGCGCGCCGAGCGCGGCTGGAGCCAGCAGGATCTGGCCGAGCGGCTCGAGGTGTCGCGCCAGAGCGTCAACGCGATCGAGACCGGCCGTTACGATCCCTCGCTTCCGCTCGCCTTCCGCATCGCCGATCTGTTCGGCCTGCGGATCGAGGATGTGTTCGAGAACCCCTCGACCGCGGGCTGACCTTTGTGGTTCGCGCCGGTCGCCGGGATTGGAAGGAGAGGCCATACCGGCACGCAACCGGGATGGCCTTCCTTGTTCCGGAGGGTCAGCCGATCGACTGGCCGGTCTTCGCCCAGTCGGCGAGGAAGCCTTCGATGCCCTTGTCGGTCAGCGGATGCTTGACCAGCTGGCGGATCACCGACGGCGGCGCGGTCATCACATCGGCGCCGAGCTTCGCGGCCTCCAGAATATGGATGGGATGACGCACCGACGCGACGAGAATCTCGGTCGCGAAGTCGTAATTGTCATAGATCAGGCGGATATCGCTGATCAGCTGCATCCCGTCGAAGCCGATATCGTCGTGACGGCCGACAAAGGGCGAGATGAAGGTCGCGCCGGCCTTCGCCGCCAACAGCGCCTGATTGGCGGAGAAGCACAGCGTGACATTGACCATCGTACCGTCGTCGGTCAGCGCCTTGCAGGTCTTGAGGCCGTCGATCGTCAGCGGCACCTTGACCGCGACATTGTCGGCGATCTTCCGCACCACTTCGGCCTCGCGCATCATGCCGGCATGGTCGAGCGCGACGACCTCGGCCGAGACCGGACCGTCGACGATCTTGCAGATTTCAGCGACGACTTCGAGGAAGTCGCGGCCCGCCTTGTGGATCAGCGACGGGTTGGTGGTGACACCGTCGAGCAGCCCCGCCTCGGCCAGCTCGCGGATATCATTGGTGTCGGCGGTATCTGCGAAAAACTTCATGGATCACCTCGGGCGTAGAATGTGACAATCGCGGGACAGAACGTTAAGGCGCGATTCTGTTCGAGGCGGCCTCTAACATCGGATTCGCATGCGCTCCATCTTTCTTACTTTTGCGGCTGCCTCGCTTGCCTCGCCCGCGCTGGCGCAGGAACAGGATGGTGAGGTCTGGTTCACCGTCAGCGGATCGGTTCCGATCGCCAAAGACATCACGATCGATGCGGAAGGTATCGCGCGCTTCAGCGACGCCGACGGTCTCTATGAGACGGAATTCGGCGCGGTCGTCACCCACAAGTTGAGCGATAAGGTCACGATCGCCGCGGGCTATTTCCGTGTGCCGGGGTACGACCATGGCAACGTCACGCATATCGACGACCGTCCCCGCCAGCAGGTGACCGTTCAGCTCGGTAAGTTCATGGGCGGAAGCTGGCAGACCCGCGTCCGCACCGAACAGCGCTTCCGCAACGATGGTGACGATATCGGTTTCCGTGTGCGTCCGCAGGTTCGCTACACGCTCCCGCTGGGCGACGACGCCCGACTGCGCCTGTCGCATGAAAGCTACATCAACCTCAACACCACCGACTGGGGACAGCGCGGCGGCTATGAGCGGATGCGCAATATCGCCGCGGTCGTGACCCCGCTCACCGACGATGTCGACGTGGAGCTCGGCTATCTCAACCAGTATCGCCTCAGCCAGAGGCCTGGCCGCAGTGATACGATGGACCACGTCATAACGGTCGCGTTGGGAATCGATTTCTAGGGTGACGGGCGTCAGTCCGCGACCAGCATGACCTTTGCCGCCGGCTTGTCGAGACCGGTCAGGTAGAGGCGGTACACCCCGGGCTTCAGGTCGAAACGAACGATCTTGCGGATCGTCGAGCATTGCGGGCCATGACCGTGGAGTACCGACTTGAGCGCTTCGCCGCCGGAAACGCCCGGGACCACGTCGATCCAGCCGCGCTGATCGAGCGCGACGCCATAGCGCCCGGCCCTCTCGATCTTGAACCCGATCACCGCCGCGCCGCCCGGCTTGGTGCCCGCGGGAACGTCCGTCAGCTTCGCGAGTTCGCCCGCCTGCAACATCACCGCCTTGTTCGCGCCGAACTCGGCCACCGGTGCCGTCCAGCCGGAAAGATTCGCGGGAAGCGCGGCGTCGGTGGCGCCGCATTGCGGCGCGGCCTGAAGCAGCAACAGGGCGGCGAGCAGCATCGGTGAGTCTCCTTCGCCGCGTTCGATAGCGCTTTCCAGCACCGGCAGGAATGCGGATATGGGGCGCAATGTCCCGCGCCCGCGTCATCGTCCTCAATTCCGCGCTCGGCCCGCTCGACTATCGCGTGCCGCACGGCATGGCGGTCGAGCCGGGGTCGATCGTCGTCGCGCCGCTCGGCCCGCGCCAGCTGGTCGGCGTGGTGTGGGAGGCCGAACGGCTCCCCGTCGAGGAGATCGGCGACAACCGCCTGCGCAACCTGATCGCGGTGGCCGATGCGCCGCCGGTCCCGGCGCCGCTGCGGCGGCTGATCGAATGGACCGCAAGCTATTATCTCGCGCCGCTCGCCTCGGTGCTGCGCATGGCGCTCAGCTCGACCTCGGCGCTGGAGGGGGGCAAGACCATCGTCGAATATCGCGCGACGGGTGAATTGCCTGAGCGCATGACCGCGCAACGCGAGCAGGCGCTGGAACGAATCGCCGACCGGCAGGGGCTGATCCGCGAACTGGCGACGATCGCCGACGTGTCCGAAGCCGTGATCCGCGGGCTCGTGAAGATCGGCGCGATCGAGGGGGTCACGGTCGATCTCGACACACCTTACCCGCATCCCGACCCCGGCTTCGCACCGCCGGCGCTGTCCGACGTGCAGGCCGATGCCGCCTCGACCCTGCGCGGCGCGGTCGCCGCCGGGGCGTTCCAGCCCTTCCTGCTCGATGGCGTCACCGGGTCGGGCAAGACCGAAGTCTATTTCGAAGCCGTCGCCGCCGCGATCGAGGCGGGCAGGCAGAGCATCGTCCTGCTTCCCGAAATCGCGCTGACCGAGCCATTCCTCAAGCGTTTCCACGCCCGTTTCGGGGTCGAGCCGGTGGCGTGGCATTCGGGCCTGCGCCAGTCGCAGCGCCGCCGGGCCTGGCGCGCGATCGCCGGTGGCGAAGCGCTCGTCACGGTCGGCGCGCGTTCGGCGCTGTTCCTCCCCTACCCCAATCTCGGCCTGATCGTGGTCGACGAGGCGCATGAGACCAGCTTCAAGCAGGAAGAAGGCGTCCATTATCACGCGCGCGACGTCGCGGTGATGCGCGGGCATTTCGAGCGCTGTCCGGTCATCCTCGCCAGCGCGACCCCGGCGATCGAAACGCGCCAGCAGGTCGCGCTTGGACGCTATGCCGAGGTCAAGCTCCCCGGCCGCTACGGCGCCGCCGAGATGCCCGATATCGAGGCGATCGACCTGCTCGCGGAGCAGCCGCCGCGCGGCCGCTGGCTCGCCCCGCGACTCGTCAACGCGATCGAGGAGACGCTTGAGCGCGGGGAGCAGGCGCTGCTGTTCCTCAACCGCCGAGGCTATGCGCCCCTTACCCTGTGCCGCACCTGCGGGCATCGCTTCCAATGCCCCAATTGCACCGCGTGGATGGTCGAGCATCGCCTGATCAGCCGCCTCGCCTGCCATCATTGCGGGCACACCATCCCCACCCCGCGCGCCTGCCCCGAATGCGATACCGAGGACAGCCTCGTCGCATGCGGTCCCGGCGTCGAGCGTATCGCGGATGAGGTCGCCGCGCTGTTTCCCGACGCCAAGACCGCGATCGTCACCTCCGACACGATCTGGTCCCCGGCCAAGGCCGCTGAGTTCGTCAATCGAATGGAGGCGGGGGATATCGACATCGTCGTCGGCACCCAGCTGGTGACCAAGGGCTATCACTTCCCCAACCTCACGCTGGTCGGCGTGGTCGATGCCGACCTCGGCCTCGAGGGCGGGGATTTGCGCGCCGCCGAGCGCAGCTTCCAGCAGATCATGCAGGTCGCCGGGCGCGCCGGACGCGGTGAGAAGCCGGGCACCGTGCTGATCCAGACCCACAGCCCCAAGGCGCCGGTGATGCGCGCGCTGGTGAGCGGCGACGCGGAGAGCTTCTACGCCGCCGAGACCGAAGCACGGCGCGAGGCAGGCGCCCCGCCCTTCGGCCGCTTCGCCGCGATCATCGTGTCGAGCGAGGACAAGGAGGCGGCACTGGAAACCGCCCGGCTGATCGGCCGCGCCGCGCCCCGGGTAGAGGCGATGCAGGTGTTCGGCCCCGCCCCCGCCCCGCTCGCCATGCTGCGCGGGCGCCACCGCTTCCGCCTGCTCGTCCATGCCCGCCGCGCACTCGACGTGCAGGATGTGATCCGCGACTGGCTGGGCGGCATCGACTGGTCCGCCAAGGTGCGCGTGGTGGTCGATGTGGACCCGTACAACTTCCTGTAGTCATCGCGAATCGCTCGACGTTCCTCCCCCGTCCGCGCTAGCGTTCCAACGGAACATAGGGGGTTTCGATGATCGCACGTTTACTGGCAGCCGCGGCACTGCTGTGTCCGCTTCCCGCACTGGCCGAACTGCGCGAGGCGGCGTCCACCAACTTCATCATCGTCAGCGACGAGAATGAGGCCGCGTTGCGCGAACGCGTCGCCAATCTCGAGAAGTTCGGCCACGTCCTGCAATCGATCACCGGCGCCCGGCGGCTCAAGGAGCAACCGGTCAAGGTCAAGATCCATGTCGTTCGAACAATGAGCGACGTCGGTGAGACGATGCCCTTCGGCGGCGGTGCCGCCGGCTATTATTCTTCGCCGATGCGCGGCCCCTTCGCGGTGACCCCGCGCTTCTCTGGCCAGCAAGGCCCGGCTCCGCTCCTGCCCGTCACCGTGCTGCAGCATGAGTTGGGGCACCATTTCATGTACCAGTATTTCCCCGCAGCCTACCCGACCTGGTATTCGGAAGGGTTCGCCGACTATGTCGGGGTGATCCGCGTCGATGACAAGAATGTCGCGACGCTCGGCATGCCGGTCGAGAACCGCTATCTCGGTCTGCGCTTTGGTGAATGGGTGCCCATGCCCAAGATCCTGAAGGCGAAGAGCTATGCCGACCTCGGCTCCAACGTGCTTGCGGTCTACAGCCAAGGCTGGCTGCTGGTTCATTACCTGAACAGCTCAGCGGACGGAAAGGCGAAGCTGACCGCTTATCTGCGCGCGATCAACAGCGGCCAGCCGTTCGACAAGGCGGCGGAGCAGTTGGGGGACCTCGAGCAGCTCGACAAGGCGCTGCGCACTTATTCGCGCAAGGACCGCCTGGACGCGACCGAAATCCGCTATGTCGACATTCCGGTGGGCGACATTCGCATCCGTACGCTCGCGGCTGAAGAGGAAGCGCTTTACCTTGAGGATCTCTCGCTGAGTTCAGGGATTCCCAAGAGCCGCGCAGCCGACTTCGTCACGAAGGTGCGGCGCAAAGCTGGTGCCTATCCGGCATCGCCCTATGCGCTGCGCATCCTCACGGAAGCGGAGACGATCGCGGGCAACTATGCCGAAGCCCGCGCCGCCGCGGACAAATGGATAGCCGTCGATTCGACGAACGGGCTCGCACGAATGTATCGGGGCATGGCCGACGTGATGGCGCTTCAGGCGGCAAAATCCACGGACAAGGCGGCATGGGCAGCCGCGCGCGCCCACCTTGCCGAGGCCCGCAAGCTCGCGCCGCGCCATCCGCAGGTGCTGCACGCCGTATTCGACGGATATGCGCGTGAGGGAGTGCTGCCACCGCCCGCGGCGCAGAATGCGCTGATACAAGCGTTTGACCTGCTGCCTCAGAATGCGGAACTGCGGATGACGGTGACGCTCGACTATGAAGCGCGCGGCATGATCCAGGACGCGATCGACACGCTGGCGCCGCTGGTCAATGACGTGCGCGACGAACGTGAGCTGACTCCGCGCGAAAAGGCGAAGCGCGATCGCGACCGGGCGAAATACGCGCTCGCGGGCGATGACAGCAATCCAAACGAGCCGAGCGCGCACGAGGTGATGGAACGGTTGAACGCGAAGCTCGCCGGGAATGCACCGGTGACTGCTGCGCGATAGGCGCTTGCACCCCCGCCGCGCATTCGCGATGGAGGCGCATGCCGGAGGACGGATCCTGATGCGCTTGCTGCTGCTGCTGATTGCCGTCGTCTCGTTCATAGCCCCCGCGCGCGCCGACGACATCTCCGCCGCCGGGCGCGGCGTGGTGCGTATCGTCACCATCGCGACCGCGGAGGGAGAGGTGGTCGGCTTCGGCCATGGCAGCGGCTTCGCGGTCGCGCCCAACCGCGTGCTCACCAACGCGCATGTCGTCGAGGCAGCTGAACGCTATCCCGGCAATGTGATGATCGGCATCGTCCCTTCGGAGGGCGACAAATCCTATCAGGGCCGCCTCATCGCGATCGACGCCGACCGCGACCTCGCGCTGGTCGAATTCGGCGGCATCCGCCTGCCCACGCTCACCTTCTACAACGGCCCGGTAAGTGAGGGCGATGCGATGATCGCACTCGGCTATCCCGGCAATGTCGATCTCGCCACCGCGCGTTCTGCGATGGACTTCATCACCCCGCTCTCGCCGATCCGCTCGCAGGGCGTATTCTCGGGCCGCCGCAATTTGCAGGGCGTCAACGTACTGCTCCACACCGCGGGTATCGCGCGCGGCAATTCGGGCGGGCCGCTGCTCGATCCGTGCGGGCGGGTTCTGGGCGTCAACGCGGCGATAACGCGCAGCGAAGAAGGTGACGCCAGCTTCGGCTTCGCGGTGAGCAATGACGAGGTGGCTGCGTTCCTGCGCGAGGCGGGACAGCAGATGCCGGTCAACGGCGTCGCCTGCACCAGCATCGCCGACCGGCTGGCGCAGGATCGTAGCGAGGCGGAACGCACCAAGGCCGCTGACGAGGCCAAGGCGCGCGAGGATGCGGCCCGGAACGCCGCCGACCGCGAGAGCGCGCTCGACAAGGCACTGATCGACAATTTCGCGATGCGCGAGAATTTCATTGCGGGTGCCGGGCTGCTGCTGGTGCTGGGCGTCGCGGGCCTCGGCATCGCGGGCTTCCTGCATATGCGGGGCAAGCGGCGCGAGACGATCTGGACGGCGAGCGGCAGCGGGGCGCTGATCCTCGCAGCCTTCGCCCTCTTCTTCCTGCGTCCCGCTTTCGATCCCTCGGCGATCGCGAGCGCGGCGCGCGTCACCGTTCCGCCGCCCCCGGCGCAGGCGGGCGGACTCGGCAAGATGATCTGCGCGATCGATCCCGCCCGATCGCGCGTCACCGTGTCGAGCACCCAGGACGTGAATATCGACATCGACCCCGAAGGCTGCGTCAACGGCCGCACTCAATATGCCGAGACCGGCCAGCGCAACTGGCAGCGCATCCTGGTGCCGGATGAGGAGCAGACCGTCTCGGTGCTCGAATACGCCCCCGCGACGCGTACCTACTCCACCACACGCTACCTGCTGTCGGGCAGCCAGATGGCCGACGCGCGCAGGTTGCGCACCGGGGTGAAGATCAAGGCGTGCTCGACCGATCCGGCCGCCCGCGCCGATCTCGCCGCCAAGCAGCAGGCGGTCCGCACCGCGCTGCCGCAGGTGTTCAACGAACGGCTGGTCTACACCTGCAAGCCGGTAGGCTGACGGATCAGGCGCGGTCGACCCGCGCGGCGAAGCATCCGCGACGGGCATTATGGACATGAAGATAGGCCGCGCGCGGATCCGCGAACATACGCTCGATCTCGGCCTCCAGCCCCGTGCCGTCGAGAACCTCGGCGTCGATCATCATATCATCCGCATCGAATGCGCGTACCGACAGCAAACGCAGGCGGAGCTGTTCGGGAATCGCTGCGTCAAAGCGCGCCGGTTGCTCCGCGCCCTCCGCCACGAAGATCGCGTGGCGCGAGCGATAGGGGTTTTCGACCGGCAGATGTTCGTGATTGACCAGCAGCACCGCCGTGCCGGGTTCCGCATCCTCAAGCGTCACGCGGCACGGATAGCCAGGCTTGGCATCGGCGATCATCCGCACGGCACCCGCGATGCTCAGTTCCGCGTCGGACAGGCCAAAGAGGTGCCGGAACGGCGCGGGCTCGAGCCCGGTGATGACATAGCTCATTCCGCCACCCCTTCGCGGCGTCGCAGTACCTTCTTGCGATCGACCCCATAGGCGTATCCGCCTATCGTGCCGTCGCTGCGCTGAGCACGGTGGCAAGGGATAACCACCGCGACGTTGTTGGCGCCGCACGCCGTGCCCGCCGCGCGCACCGCGCCGGGGCTGCCCGCCGCGACCGCCAATTGGGCATAGCTCACCGTCTCGCCGGCCGGGACGGTGCGCAGCGCCTGCCATACCGCCTCCTGGAATGCGGTACCGCGCACATCCAATGGCAGATCGGCATGACGGCCCGGCTGCTCGACCTCCGCCACCACCCGCACCGCGAGTTCGGCGAGCGCTGCCCCGCCCGGCACGATTTCGGCGCGCGGGAAGCGGGTGGCAAGGCTCAGGCTGTCCTCGTCGAACGCCACCCGGCACAATCCCTTGTCGGTTGCCGCGATCAACAGCGGGCCAAGGCTGGTGTCCGCCACCGTCCAGCGGATCGTCACGCCCGCCCCACCGTTGCGCCACGCGCTGGGCGTCATGCCGAGGCGCGCGTTGCTCGTCTCATAGAAGCGGCTGGGGGCGGAATAACCCGCTTCGTAGATCGCGCTGGTGACATTGTCCTCGGCGGTCAGCGCTTCCGCGGCACGGCGCGCGCGCAACGTCCGGGCATAGGCCGCGGGGGTGACGCCGGTGGCGCGCTTGAACAGCCGCTGGAAATGGTGCGGGGCATATCCGACATGCGCGGCGAGTTCGTCGAGTGTGACCGGATCCTCCGCGCCTTCCAGCAGCGCCACCGCTTGCGCCACCGCGATCCGCTCGCGCCCGATCTCATCGGGTTTGCAGCGCAGGCAAGCGCGCAGTCCGGTGGCTCGGGCGGCGTCGACGTCCGGAAAGAACACCACATTCTCACGCTTGGGGTGCCGCGCGGCGCAGCTCGGCTTGCAGTAGATGCCGGTGGTCAGCAC
>Ga0247823_10001114_pt1 | contig 22471 bp, 15 predicted proteins | sample 13C_PalmiticAcid_2_FD_192426 | JGI IMG/M metagenome (GOLD analysis project Ga0247823, IMG submission 192426) | Soil microbial communities from agricultural site in Penn Yan, New York, United States - 13C_PalmiticAcid_Day30 | ecosystem: Environmental > Terrestrial > Soil > Agricultural land... | reverse complement strand
CACTTCGACGCCGTGGTACGGGCAGGCCAGGCGGTCGCCCAGGTTCACGCCCAGCGAGAGCGGCGCGCCGCGGTGCGGGCAGTGGTCTTCCAGCGCGTGGACCTGGCCGGCCTGGTCGCGCCAGAGGGCGATCTTGTAGCCCAGGCGGCGGATCGAGATCGGGTCGTTCTTCACGAAGCTGGACGGGCAGACCGGGAACCACAGGTCTTTGAGGCCGACTTCGAGGACGGCGTCGACCGGGTCGAGCTGGACGTTGATGACAGAGGTATCCATGGGACGTGTCTCCTGGCGGGTGGGCTGGGGTCGGGCGGCGGGTCGGTCAGGCGCCGAGGCGGGCCATTTCCTGCTGGAAGGACGGTTCGGTCCAGCGCTGGCCGTTGGGGCCGGAGGGGCCCGCATCGTTGAGGTAGTTCACCAGGCCGGCGAGGTCGTGAATGCCCTGGGCGTAGGCGCGTTCGATCGAATCGCCCAGCAGGCCCTCATACGAGGTCGGCGGTGCGGAGCGCGTCTGGTGGGTTTCGTTGTACAGATCGGGGGTTCGCATGTCGTGTCTCCTTCGATGTCATTCCGTGGGCGGCTTGGGCTTGTCGGTCATGAATTTACCGCTGGGCGCGGCGGCGTTCACCTGGCGGCGGGTGTTGCCGTCGATGCCGCCTTTGATGGCCCATTCGGCGAACACCGTCGGGCCCGGCGTGAATTCGCGCGGCTGCCAGTCGGCGGTGAGTTCGTCTTCGTCGGTGTAGTACTCCACCAGCGCGCCGGCCGGGCTCTCGAAGTACCAGAACATGGCCGAGGAAATCGGGTGGCGGCCCGGGCCGAGCTCGGTGCTCCAGCCGCTGCGCGACATGTGCATGCCACCACCGACCACCTCGTGCAGATCGCGCACGGAGAAGGCCACGTGGTTCAGGCCCTTGCGCGGCTCGGGCGGCTGCAGCAGGAACAGGTCGTGGTGACCGCCTTCGGCCGCGCAGCGCAGGAACAGGCCGCGATCGGGGTACAGGTCGGAGACCACGAAGTCCAGGTTGTCGATGTAGAAGGCGCCGGTGGCCTTGATGTCCGTCACGAAGAACACCACGTGGCCCACCTCGACCGGCGTGGCGCGGTCGTAGGCCGGGCTGCGCTGGTTGCGGCGCGGGCGGTCGCTCCAGGTGTTGACGAGCGCGCTCTCGATCTGCACCTCGCGTTTTTTGGTGAGCTGCAGGCGCACCGCCAGGCCGTTGGGGTCGGTGCAGCCGATGCGGCCTTCGGCATCCACGAAGCCCGGCTGGCTTTGCAGGCGGCTGCGGTAGAGCGCCAGGCTCTCGGCCGTGTCCACGCCCCAGACCACCTCGCGCAGCGTCGGGTCCGGCTCCACGCCGGCCGGCAGGCCGGGCTTGTCGGAATGCGCGACAACCACGCGGCAGCCGTTGAGCGACTCGAACACCAGTTCCTGGGGCGACTCCTGCACCAGCGACAGACCCCAGTCCAGGAAGAACTGGCGGCAGCGCGGCAAGTCGGTGGCTCCGTAGGTGATTTGATCGATGCCCAAAACGCTCATCTGCAATCCTTGAAGTGCCTGGGCGCTGCGGGCGCCCAATGTTTCTTTAGTAAACCCGCGTTTCTTACTTGAAACGACCTGAATTCTACCGGCAAACCTCCCGAGAGGGAAGTGGCATGCAGAGTAATTTGGTCGGCTATGTCCCGCAATGGAAGCCCCCGAGCTGAGCCCGAGCGCCAAGCCCGCCTCGGGGACGATGGTGCGGGTGGCCGGGCGCAGGCGCCCGATTCGCGGTGGCCACAGAGGGGGCGTGAAGGGGTGGTATTGACGAAGGGGTGCAGTCGATCCGAGGTGGTCACCCGGGAGCAAGCGCCGGAGAACGGCCACCCGCACCAGCGGCCCTTGCGAAAGCAGCCCGAACGAAGGCGATTTCAGGCGGCGGCTTGCCACCCCCCATCGGTCGACAGGGCCTCGGGCCGGTGCACGGGCATCAACCAGCCCTGCCCCGGGCTGGTCTGGGCGGAAATGTCGATCCGCGGCGCCTGGCTGTTCACCCCACCGAAGATGGTGGCGAACGACACGTCGGCCGCGTCGCGCCCGGTGCCGATGCGCACGAAGCCCATGGGAATGGCCGTGCCCGAGGGATCGAACAGGTACCAGCGGTGGCCGATGTAGGCCTCCACATAGGCGTGGAAGTCGGTCGGCCCCAAGGCCGGGTCGGCACCGAAATCGATGCCCGTGGTGAACCGTGCGGGAATGTTGAGCGCGCGGCACAGCGCGATCATGAGGTGCGCGAAATCGCGGCACACACCCTGGTGATCCTTCAGGGTGTCCATGGCCGAGGTGGTGGAGTCGCTGGTGCCGGACTCGAAGCGCACGTTGGCCTGCACCCAGCGCTGGATCGCCTGCACCCGCGTGTAACCCATGGGCAACTGACCGAACAGCTCGTTGGCCTGCCGCAGCAAGCGGTCGGACTGGCAGTAGCGGCTCGGGTAAATGTAGATGAGCACCTCGGGCGGCAGCTGGGCCACCGGCGTCTCCATCACGCTCTCGGGCTGGGCGATGTGGTGCTCGATGTCCAGCGTGGCACGGTAACGCACCGTGAGCGGGCCGGGCGTGGCGCTCAGGCGCAGCGTGCGCGTGTGCGTGGCCGCGTCGGTGTGCATCAGCAGCGGCACCGGCTGGCTGACCTGCAGCTGCTCCCAGCCCACGGTCTGCTGCGGCGTGTGCGCGGCCTGCACGTTGAAGATGAAATCGGCACCGGGCGCCAGCACCTCGTACTGGAGATCGATCGCGATATGAAGGTGAACAAGGGGTGCCATGGACCCATCATGCGCCTTCTGCCAAGCCCCGTCGGTGCGCTGACCCACCAAGCCGTATGGGCTTAAGCTCATCCCCATGCGCGCGCTGCTCTCCACCTTCTCCCTGCAGGAACTGCTCCACCATCCCTGGCGCAATGCCTCGGCGGTGGTGGCCGTCATGCTCGGCGTGGCGCTGGCGTTCGCGGTGCACCTGATCAACGCCTCGGCCTTGGCCGAGTTCTCCAGCGCGGTGAGCTCGGTCAACGGCCAGCCCGACGTGGAGCTGCGCGCGCGCCAGGGCACGCTGGACGACGCCCTGCTCGCGCGCGTGGCCGCGCAGCCCGGTGTGGCGCTGGCCAGCCCGGTGCTGGAAGGCCCGGTGCAGGTCGTCGCGCCCGACGGCGAGCGGCTGGGCCTGAAGCTGATGGGCGTGGACGCGCTGGTGGTGGCCGGCCTCTCGCCCGCCCTGATGCCGGTGGCCGACGGCGAGAACGCCACGCGCCGCTTCGACCTTTTCGCGCCCGACGCGGTGTTCCTCAACGCGGCGGCGCAACAGGCCCTCGCGGGGCAGACCACCGTGCGCCTGCAGAACGGCGCGGTGTTGCGCGTGGCCGGCCGCGTGAACGCGCCCGGCGCGCCCTTGCTGGTGATGGACGTGGCCGCCGCGCAAGCCCTGCTGGACCGCGTGGGCCAGTTGAGCCGCATCGACCTGCGCCTGGCCCCCGGCGCGCGCGCATCCGAGGTGCTGGCCGCCCTGGCCCTCCCTGCCCACGTGATCGCGCAGCGGCCCGAGCAGTCGGGCGAACGCGTGAGCAACCTTTCGCGCGCCTACCGCGTCAACCTCACGGTGCTCGCGCTGGTCGCCCTGTTCACCGGCGCCTTCCTGGTGTTCTCGGTGCTCTCGCTCTCGGTGGCGCGGCGCCAGCCGCAGTTCGCGCTGCTGGGCGTGCTGGGCCTGTCCAGCCGCGAGCGGCTGCGCCTGGTGCTGGCCGAGTCGGCCCTGCTCGGCCTGCTGGGCAGCGCGCTCGGCATCGCGCTGGGCACGGCGCTGGCCGCGCTCGCACTGCGCCTGCTCGGCGGCGACCTGGGCGGCGGTTACTTCTCGGGCGTGACACCGCCGCTGCTGTGGAGCCCGCTGGCGGCCGGCGTCTACCTGCTGCTGGGCGTGGTCGCGGCGCTGGTGGGCGGCTGGTGGCCCGCACAGGCCACGGCGCGCCTGGCGCCGGCGCTCGCGCTCAAGGGCCTGGGCGCCCCGCTGCGGCCCGGCGCACGCCGCCACACGCTCGCGCTGGCCCTGGTGCTGCTGGCCGCCGCGATGGCCTGGGCGCCACCGGTGGCGGGCATTCCGCTGGCGGCCTATGTGTCGGTGGGCCTGCTGCTGGTGGGCGGCATCGCGGCGCTGCCGCTGGGCGTGGGCTGGCTGCTGGACCGCATCGCCCCGCGCATCGCGCGCCATGCGCTGCCGGTGCTCGCGGTGGAGCGCGCGCGCCGCCTGCGCGAGACCGCCGCCGTGGCCACCAGCGGCGTGGTCGCGAGCCTGGCGCTGTCGGTCGCGCTCACGGTGATGGTGGCGAGCTTTCGCGACTCGGTCACGCACTGGCTCGACGCCGTGCTGCCCGCCCAGCTCTATGTGCGCAGCGTGGGCAGTGGCGCCGGCGACGGCAGCCACCTGCCGGCGGCGTTCGTGGCCGGCGTGGCCCGCGTCGAGGGCGTGGCCCGCGTGGACAGCTTGCGCGCCACACCGGTGCAGCTCGCGCCCGAGCGCCCCGCCATCGCGCTGCTCACGCGCCCGCTGGAGACCACGCCCAGCGGCACGCTCAGCCTGCCCCTGGTGGGCAACCCCCTGCCCGCCCCGGCCGTGCCTGAAGGCGAACGCGTGGTCCCGGTCTACGTGAGCGAGGCCATGGTGGACCTCTACGGCGCCCGGCCCGGCCGCTGGCTGCCGACGCTCGCGCAGGCCTTTGCCGAGCCGCAGGTGCGCGGCACGCGCTTCTTCGTGGCGGGAGTGTGGCGCGACTACGCGCGCCAGCACGGCAGCGTGGTGATGGACCGAGCCGACTTCGTGCGCCTCACCGGTGACGCGCGCGTGAACGACCTCGCGCTGCACCTGGCCGAAGGCGCCGACGAAAACACCGTGCGCGAGCGCATCCGCGCGCTGGCCCAGGCGCAGGGGGCGGCCGATGCGATCGAGTTCGCCTCGGTCGGCCAGATCCGCGCCAACTCGCTGCGCATCTTCGACCGCAGCTTCGCCGTCACCGTGTGGCTGCAGGCGGTGGCGATCGGCATCGGCCTGTTCGGCGTGGCCGCGAGCTTCAGCGCGCAGGTGCTGGCGCGGCGGCGCGAGTTCGGCCTGCTCGCGCACCTGGGCCTCACGCGCTCGCAGATCCTGGGCGTGGTGGCGCTCGAAGGCCTGGCCTGGACGGTGCTCGGCGCCCTCGCCGGCCTCGCGCTCGGCCTGGCCGTGAGCCTGGTGCTGGTGCACGTGGTCAACCCGCAAAGCTTTCACTGGACCATGGACCTCGTGCTGCCCTGGGCCCGCCTGCTCGCGCTGTGCGCCGCCGTGGTGGTGGCCGGCACGCTCACCGCCTGGCTCGCCGGCCAGGCGGCCGCCGGCCGCGACGCGGTGCGCGCGGTGAAGGAGGACTGGTGATGAACCCGCTGCGCCGCCAACTGCTGATCGCCTCGGGCGCCGCGCTCGCCCTGCCCCACGCACCGGCGCAGACACACCGCCCGGGGGAAGCGCTGCGGCCACGCGCGCTGCGCTTCCCGCGCGACCACGGCACGCACAACGAGACCCGCACCGAGTGGTGGTACCTCACCGGCCAGGCCAAGGACGCGGCGGGGCGCGACTTCGGTTTCCAGGTCACGTTCTTCCGCAGCCGCGTGGACGGCACGCAGAACCTGCGCAGCACGCTGGCCGCCAAGCAACTGCTGTTCGCGCACGCGGCCATCACCGACGTGCAGGGTGGCCGCCTGCTGCACGACCAGCGCATCGCGCGCTGGAACGGCGAGGCGCCCACGTCAACCGAGCGTGGCGTGTTCGCCAGCGCCGAAGACACGCACGTGGTGCTGCGCGACTGGTCGCTGCAGCGCCGGCCCGACACCGGCCACTACACCGCGCGCGTGGTCGGCGACGAACTCGGCATCGATCTGCAGGCGGTGCCCGAGCAGGCCTGGCTGCTGCAGGGCGACCAGGGCTTTTCGCGCAAGGGACCGGACGCGTCCCAGGCCAGCTTCTATGTGAGCCAGCCGCACCTCGCGGTGCAGGGTGCGCTGGTGCTCAAGGGCCAGCGCTTCGAGGTGCGCGGCACGGCGTGGCTGGACCATGAGTGGAGCGAGGCCTTGCTGCACCCGGAGGCGGTGGGCTGGGACTGGATCGGCATGAACCTGTTCGACGGCCACAGCCTCACGGCCTTCCAGCTGCGGCGCAAGGACGGGAGCAAGCTCTGGGCCGGGGGCTCGTTCCGCGCGGCGGGCAGTGCGCAGAGCCCGACCGACATCTACCGCTTCAGCGCAGGTGAAGTGGACTTCCAGCCCCGGCGCTGGTGGACCAGCCCGCTCACGCGCGCCCGTTACCCGGTGGAATGGGTGGTGCGCACGCCGGGCGACTTCTACACGGTAAAGGCCGTCATCGACCCGCAGGAACTCGACAGCCGATCCAGCACCGGCACGGTGTATTGGGAAGGGCTGTCGGATTTGATCGACAGCAATGGCTCGGCGGTGGGGCGAGGTTATCTCGAGATGACGGGGTATGTGCAGCGGTTGGTTTTGTGAGTCCCTTCTCCACGGCTTGGGCTCGGGGCCGCTGGTGCGGGTGACCGTTCTCCGGCGCTGCTCGCGGACAACTGCCCGGGCACTCGAACACCGCTTCGTCAACACCGGGCAGGTGCGCCACCTCTGTGGCAACCGCGAATGGGCGCCTGCGCCCGGCCACCCGCACCATCGACCCAGTGGCAGGTAGGCGCTCAGAAGGGAAGTCCGAATTCACTTTTTGATTGAATCGGTCGCCCTCTCGACGGATGGTGGGGTTCGCGGGCGCAGGCGCCCATTCGCGGTGGCCACAGAGGGTGAGTGAAGCGGCGGTGTTGATGAAGAAGCGCAAGCGGACCCGGGCAGTCGTCCGTGAGCAGCGCCGGAGAACGCGGACCACGCCAGCCGTCAGCGCGGAAACAAAGGCCAGAAACCCAGCGAGAAACACGCAGGCAAGTGGAACGGAAGTCCGAATTCACCTTTTGACTGAATCGGTCGCCCTCTCGACGGATGGTGGGGTTCGCGGGCGCAGGCGCCCATTCGCGGTTGCCACAGAGGTGGTGTGAAGCGGCGGTGTTGATGAAGAAGCGCAAGCGCGCCCGGGCAGTCGTCCGCGAGCAGCGCCGGAGAACGCGGACCCCGCCAGCCGTCAGCGCGAAACCAAGGCGAGAAACCTAGCGAGAAGAATCCTCACCCCGCCACTCCCGGAAAAACCGGATGCGTTCCGCGTGATCCGGATGACTCCCGATCGCGATCGGCAAGGACACGCGATCTTCCTCGTCGTCCTTCGAAGGCCCATCCGAATCGGCCTCAGCGAGCATGCGCTCGAAGAACACCGCCATGGCCGAAGGTGGAATCCCCGCCGCGTGCAACACACGCGCCGCATGCGCATCGGCTCGCCGCTCCGTATCGCGCGAATAGGCCTGCGTCGCCAAGGTCGCCGGCACCGTCGCCAGGAAACCGCTGGCATCGCCCAACACCACCCCCACCAGCGCACTGATCAGACTCGCGCGCACCACCATGTCCAGCCCGTCGCGCTGCGCCACATGACCCAGCTCGTGCGCCAGCACCCCCACCAGGGCATCGGGCTGGTCCTTCAACAACAGCACCAGCTCGTCCGTCATCACCATGAACCCACCCGGCAACGCAAACGCATTCGCACCCAACACCGGCGACGCATGGAACGCCAGCTCCCAGTGCGGCGCATCGCCCTGCGGGTAAGCCCGTTCCACCGCCGACGCAAAACGCTGGCGCAGCTCGTCCTGCTGCTTCTGCGGCAACTGGCTCGGCCGCAGGAACAGCCGGTCCAGCTGCTGCAAACTCTGCTCGCCCACATGCCGATCCAGCGAATCCGGCACCTGATGCGCCAACGTCTGGCTCAACCAGGGCACGCCCCACAACCAGGCCGCTGCCAGAAACACCACCGAGCCCGCCAACGCCATCAGCGTGGCGCGCCAGCTCTGCATCCAGCCCACCACCGCGCTGTCCTGCAGCCCGCAGGCCTGCGCCCAGGCGTCCCACGCCGCCGCATCGGCGTGCTGAATCAGGCCCCCGTCAGGCAACTCGGCCTGGCGCTGGCCATGCGTGCGCCGCTCCGGCCAGCGCACGCCCGCCAGCGGGTAGCGCCGGGTTTCCGCCTCACCCACCTGCATCAGCAGCTCACCCGCCTCCACGCGCAACGTGACCGCGTGCGGCTTCGGCGAGCGGCCGTCGAACCACCGGGAGTCGAGCGAAGCCGGTGCGCCCGCCATCCTCAGAGCCCCATGTCCATGCCGAAGAAATCGCCGGCCGCATCGCCCAGCACCCCCTTGCCGGCCTGCTGCGCGCTCGCCAGCCAGTCGTCCACGCGGCCGTCCACGGCCAGCGACATCGCCTCCAGCTTCAGGCGCGCGGTGCGCACCTTGGCAAAGGGCCAGTACAGGCCCAGCGTGACCACGATCAGCAGCCAGTTGACCAGGGTCACGCGGAACAGGCTGCGAAAACGCAACGCGCTGTTGAAACGAATCTTCTCGCTGCGCGTGCCGTTCCACAGCAAGTCCTGGAAGCGGGCGCCGAAATACGGCGCGCTCACCAGGGGAATCAGCAGGTAGATCACGCCCAGCGCCACGGGCACCAGCAAGGTCACCAGCACACGCCGCTGGCCGGCCGCCATGTCGGTGAACATGCCGCGCGCCAGCACGAACATCACCAGGGCGAACAGCGCCGCCGCCACGGCCGCCACCAGCAGGCTGACCCCGCCGGTTTTCAGGAACAGCCCATAGAAGCGCCCGGTGCCGGTGCGAAACGCCGTGCGCTGCTCGGCAAACACATAACCGCCATGCTGGTAGCGCTTGAGCCGCGCCAGCAGCCAGGGCATGAGCAGCGAAAAGCCCAGCACCACCGTGCCGAAAACGATGGCGCTGAACCGGGCCGCCTCGGTGCTCATCTCCTCATCTTCGGTCACCTCGGGCAGGAACAGCACGAAGGCCAGCGCGGGCAGGAAGAAGGGCAGCATGGCCGAGTAGGCCGACTTCAGATCGCCGGCGAACGACAGGCGCACACCGCGCCAGCTGGTGTTGCGCAGGCGGAACTGCAGCGAGGCGCGCCACAGCGCCGGCCACAGCACCATGAAGACCAGCAGCGCGATCCAGGCCAGCCCGGGCAGGAAGTTCGACACCGCCCAGTAGCCCACGCCCAGCAAGAGCATCAGCAGGTATCCGCGGAACATCTTCCAGGGGTCGGCATGAAAGCCCAGCGGGTCGCCGCCCACCAGGGTGTTGTTCTGGAAATAGGCGATGCGCCGGGCGCGCGCGAAAGGCGCATACAGGGTGAAGGTCACCAGCGTGAGCAGCAGGTTGACGATCCAGATGCGGAAATACTCGCTGCCCGAGCCGGTGAAGCGGATGTCCAGTGCCTGCGCGGTCGCAGGTTCATCCGCGAGCGCCACGGTGGGCGCGAAATCGTCCTGTTGTGCCATCCCCGTCCCTTGAAATTGAAAAATTGGGAGGCATCCTAGCACCGTGCCCCTCTTTCCGCCGGACGCCCAAAACCGGCACACTGTGACCCATGCCCATGCCCTCCTCCGACCGCCCCAAAGCCGAATCGCCCACCTCGCTCGGGGGCCTGCGGCCCTTCATGCGGCCCTACCGCATGCAGATCGTGCTGGCCATGCTGTTCCTGGTGCTGGCGGCGGTCGCCACGCTGCTGTTCCCGGTGGCGCTGCGCGGCCTGATCGACGGCGGCCTGGTGGCCGGCGACCGCAGCGCGCAGGCCATGGGGCTGCGCGGCCACTTCCTCGAACTCTTCGCCGTGGCGGTGGCGCTCGGCCTGTTCTCCGCCGCGCGCTTCTACCTCGTGAGCTGGCTGGGCGAGCGCATCACGGCGGACCTGCGCAACGCGGTCTACAGCCACGTGCTGCGGCAGAGCCCGCAGTTCTTCGAGACCACCCAGACCGGCGAGGTGCTCTCGCGCCTGACCACCGACACCACGCTGGTGCAGACCGTGGTGGGCTCCTCGCTCTCCATGGGCCTGCGCAATGGCGTGATGGGCATCGGCGCCTTGATCATGCTGGTGTGGACCAACCCCTACGTGATGCTGCAGGTGCTGCTCATCATCCTGCTCGTGGTGCTGCCCAGCATGTGGTTCGGGCGGCGCGTGCGCAAACTCTCGCGCGCCAGCCAGGACCGGGTGGCCGACTCCAGCGCGATCGCGGCCGAGGTGCTCAACGCCATTCCCATCGTGCAGAGCTACACCGCCGAAGACCGCGAGTCGCTGCGCTTCAAGGCCTCGACCGAGAGCGCCTTCGTCACCGCCATCCGCCGCACCAAGGCCCGCGCCGGCATGGTGGCCTTCATCATCATCAGCACCGCCGCGCTGCTGCTCTGGGGCCTGTACCAGGGCACGCAAGCGGTGCTGGCCGGCACCATCACGCCCGGGCACCTGGGGCAGACGGTGGTCTACATCATCATCCTGGCCGGCGCGGTGGGCGTGCTGGGCGAGGTGTATGGCGACCTGCTGCGCGCGGCCGGCGCGAGCGAACGGCTGATGGAGCTGCTGGCGAGCGAGTCACCGGTGCAGTCGCCCGCGCGGCCGCTGCAGGCACCGGCGCCGCAAGGCGGCAGCGCACTGGCGTTCGACGATGTGACCTTCCACTACCCCTCGCGCCCCACCCAGGCCGCCCTCAGCGGCTTCACGCTGGCCGTGGAGCCGGGGCAGACGGTGGCGCTGGTCGGGCCCAGCGGCGCGGGCAAGACGACCGTGTTCGGCCTGCTGCTGCGCTACTACGACCCGGCGCTGGGCAGCATCCGGCTCGACGGCGTGCCGATCGACCAGCTGGACCTGCACGCGCTGCGTCAGCGCATCGGCATCGTGCCGCAGGACCCGGTGATCTTCTCCAGCAGCGCGCTGGAGAACATCCGCTACGGCAAGCCGGACGCGAGCGACGCCGAGGTGCGCGCGGCGGCGGCCGCGGCCTTCGCCGACGAGTTCATCGAGAAACTGCCCGAGGGCTACGACACCTTCCTGGGCGAGCGCGGTGTGCGCCTTTCGGGCGGGCAGCGCCAGCGCATCGCGATCGCCCGCGCCATGCTCAAGAACCCGCCCCTGCTGCTGCTGGACGAAGCCACCAGCGCGCTGGACGCGCAGAGCGAGCGCATGGTGCAGGCCGCGCTGGAGTCGGCCATGAAGGACCGCACCACGCTCGTGATCGCCCACCGCCTGGCCACCGTGCAGCAGGCCGACCGCATCGTGGTGCTCGACCACGGCCGACTGGTCGAACAGGGCACGCACGCCCAGCTGGTGGCGCAGGGGGGCGTGTACGCCGGGCTGGCGGCGCTGCAGTTCAACGCCTGACCGCTGACGCGCCGAGCCTGGGGCGTCGAGCCGACGTCATGAAGCCGCGCTGAACGGCGTCCTCGCCCATGAAGGGCAAATCGGGCGGCCTGGCGGCCTTGGCCGCCACGCCCACCACCACCTCCAGCAACTCTGCCGTGCGCGCGGAAAACCCCTCCAGACCGTCGGCCGCGCCACGCCCATGGAGTAGTTTGGACAACTCCGATGCGCACTCTTCAGTTCTCATCAGCCGGTGGATCAGGGTATCCATGGCGCGCAAGGCCTCCGACGGCGCGCCCTTCGTGGGCAGGGACGCACGGCATTGGGCGAGACAGTAGGCCGACAGCAACCGCAAACCCACCAGGGACTGGTTCTCCGAAACATTCCGCTCCTGCGCCCGTTCCTTGCTGACCTCCCACCCCAGGCCATCAGCGCTGGACAGACGCGCCAGCAGAACCGCGAAAAGGTAGTACGCGTTGGCGACCGTCGTGCCGGACGCCTGGCAGAACGCCTGCACACCCTGGTCGACCCGCGCCGCGTGCGGAATGTCCTTCTGGCTCTCCACGAGCAAACGGAACAGATCGGCCGGCGGGATCCCGCGCCCTTTCCGATTCAGCGCGGTCAGCACATCCTCCAGTGCGACATCGTGCAAGGTCGTCCGCATCTCGACCTTGGTCTCGAAGTGGGAGGAAAACTTCGTCGTCTCGGAAACGGCATACCGGATGGCACCCTTGAGCAGGTCGATCTGATCTGCAGAAAGCGCCTGCGGGTTGTCCCCCATGAAAGAGGTCAGCAGTTCGAACAGACCCTGCTGCACCGGAGAGAGCTTGGCGTGGCCGGACAAGGCACCGTACAGATACGGCGGCAGGGCCATGCTGCGCAGGTCTTCCAAATCGATCGGCCGATCGGCTGAGCCGGAGCGAACGAAGAACTGGTTCACGTTGGAGAAGTTGATGGCCTGCGGATGGAACAACGCAAGGTTGGCGCCCCTCAGAAAGCGGGGCTCGGCGCCGTCCCCGTGTGCATGGCCCACGAACATGAGTGCGGTGGCATCGGCTGGGTCCTGAACGTCCTTCAGGCTGTCACAGGCCTTCTGCAGCACCCGCCTGAAGTCTTCATGAATCCCGGGACGGGCCATGACCGACTTCAGCTGGTCGGGAGAGCGGTAGGGCAAGGTGGCCAGCACGTAGTGAGCAAAGGCACGGGGTGAGCAGAAGCCGTGCATGGCACCGTCCAGGTCTTCGAGCTGGCGGGCGATCTCCCCGACCGCTTGCTCGAGGTGTGCATCCATCCTCACGCGCCAGTTCAGGAACCCGCGAAACACGGCGAAGAGGCGATCCAGCTGCTCGGGCTCCATCCGCGGGCATTCACCCTGAAGCCATTTTTTCAGGGCCATGTAGCGATCGTTTTTCGCCAGCGCGCACACCAGCGAGCTCACCTGATCCGCGAACAGATGCTCAACCCTGTCAAGCGCCCGCTTCAAGACGATGGGCAACATCCTGCCATCGCTCTGGGCAAACAGCATCTCCCGGATCTCGTCGCGCTGCGACGCGTCCAGACGAACCAGCTGATCGCTCAAGACCCGGTCCATTTCGGCATCCAGGATGCTGCGCACGGCCACATCAAAAGAGGCGTGCTTCAAGCCTTCGAGCATGGTCGACACCTCCTCCTCCGGCGGGTGACAGTTTGCGGCGTTCAAGGCCTCACGGAAATCTTGAGCCACCTTTTCATGCAATGCATCAGGCGATGGCGGCAACGCCAGCCCGATTTGGTGCAGGGCAAGGGCGACGCCTGGAGCATCCTTCTGCAGCTGGTCACGCAACCACAGCTGGTTGTGTGCAATGAACCCCAGCGCGGAACATTGGGCGGCGTTGAAAAGTTGCACATAGAAGCGCATGCCCGACTCGACATGCTCGGCCCGGATACGACCTTCTTGGAAAGCCTCGACCAGGAACCTCAGGGTCTCAACATCCCTCACCTTGCCGAGATCGGCGCAACGCGTTGCCGCCTTCAACACCTGCAACTGCTCATCGCTGTCGAAATCGGCCCACATCGCCCGGAGTTGTCGCAGGGCTCCATCCACACCCGTCTCCCATCGCGCCATGGACTCCAGGACCACCTGTCGGATGTCAGGGCCACGGTCACCCCGCATGATCTCCCCCAGACACGCGCTGTTCAGCGGACGGGGAATCGTCCGCAAGGCCTCCAACAATCGGCGCTGACAGCTTTCGATCTCAGGATGTGACGGCGCCCCCGCCTTCGGAAACAACGCGCTGATCCATTGCGCCAGTTGCCCGCATTCTTCGATCGCGCTCTGACACATGGGCGGCGCTGCCAGCCAGATTTGCAGGAGCTCCCCCAGCCGGGCCATGGACAGCCCTTTCATCGCCGGATCCTCCTGGACCATTTGCAGCAGGTCCACGTGGGAGAAGGGGACGCCTTCTTTGCGCAGGCACTGGTGCAGCACGATCTTGAAGCTGGGATCGTGCAGAGGGCTCTTTTCTTCACGGAGGTAGCGGAACAGGAACTCCTTGCTCAGATCGATGTGCAGACTCTCGTTGCGCCTCAGATAGGTCGATCGGAGAAGCAGCAGCACGTCGGCGGGATCGCCATCGAACAATTGGTCCCGCGATTGAGGATGGAATTCGGCCAGTGAGCGGTCCAATAGAAACTTGAGTTTCTCGGCCGTCTTGACACGATTCTCGTCACCGAAATAGCGGTGGGTGCGCAACAAATCATGCAGTTCCGCCTTCATCACCGGTGTGAGCCAGGGGCCCGCAAATTCTTGCAATGCCACAGGCAGCCGGCTCTCATGGATTTTGCCCATCAGGTAGTGAGCCACCTCCTCATAGTCGCCCGTGTGCCCACGGCCCCGAAAACGGACATAGTGAATCGCCTCATGCAGAAACAGGCGGCACTCCCGGCTTTTCACCCAATCGGCGGAAGCGTTGTAGCGGGATTGAACGCCTTGAAGAAGGGGATCAACCTGTGGATTGGCGGCGAAGGGGCGGATATTCATGCCGACTCCAAATGCAGAACAAGGACAGGCGCCAAGCACAGGCGCCGCGTGCTGGTTTCTGAGTCGATCGAAAAAGCGCCCCGGTTCGGCCTCGACCTCTTCATGCATGAATTGCATAACACGATGGCATCATGGCCTTGGACATGACGAAGCCATCTTCGTAAGCTTGCGCGTGTTGGCTCAGTGCATGGGCCACACACCCACAAGGAATCTTCCATGTCACAAACACCGCCCGTCCCGGCCGGCAGCGCCACCAGCGCTCCGGCCGTTTTCACGCAAGCCCTCCCCTCCTACCTCGATCCCAAGCACCTCGGCCCCTGGGGGGTCTATCTGCAGCAGGTCGACCGCGTCGCGCCCTACCTGGGCCCGCTGGCGCGCTGGGTCGACACCCTCAAGCGCCCCAAGCGCACGCTGATCGTGGACGTGCCGATCCACCTCGACAACGGCACCGTGGCGCACTTCGAGGGCTATCGCGTGCAGCACAACACCTCGCGCGGCCCGGGCAAGGGCGGCGTGCGCTTCCACCAGGACGTGACGCTGTCCGAGGTGATGGCGCTGTCGGCCTGGATGTCGATCAAGAACGCGGCGGTGAACGTGCCTTACGGCGGCGCCAAGGGTGGCATCCGCGTGGACCCGCGCCAGCTCACGCGCGGTGAGCTCGAGCGCGTGACGCGCCGCTACACCAGCGAGATCGGCATCATCATCGGCCCGACCAAGGACATCCCGGCGCCGGACGTGAACACGAACGAGCAGATCATGGCCTGGATGATGGACACCTACTCGATGAACGAGGGCGCCACCGCCACCGGCGTGGTCACCGGCAAGCCGGTGGACCTGGGCGGCTCGCTCGGCCGCCGCGAGGCCACGGGCCGCGGTGTGTTCACCGTGGGCGTGGAAGCGGCGCGCCGCATCGGCCTGGACGTGGCGACCGCGCGCGTGGCCGTGCAGGGCTTCGGCAACGTGGGCGGCGTGGCCGGCAAGCTGTTCGCCGAGGCCGGTGCCAAGGTGGTGGCGGTGCAGGACCACGGCGGCACGATCTACCGCGAGGCCGGCTTCGACGTGCCCGCGCTGCTGGCGCATGTGAAACAGGCCGGCACGGTGGCCGGTTTTGCGGGGGCCGAAGTGATTGCGAACGACGCCTTCTGGGGCGTGCCTTGCGACATCCTCATCCCCGCCGCGCTCGAATCACAGATCACCGAAGCCAACGCTGGGCGCATCCAGGCGCGCATGGTGATCGAGGGCGCCAACGGCCCGACCACGCCGCAGGCCGACGACATCCTGCACGAGCGCAACGTGCTGGTGCTGCCCGACGTGATCGCCAACGCCGGCGGCGTGACGGTGAGCTACTTCGAGTGGGTGCAGGACTTCTCCAGCTTCTTCTGGAGCGAGGACGAGATCAACGCCCGCCTAGTGAAGATCATGAAGGACGCCTTCGCCGCCGTGTGGCAGGTGGCCGACGAGAACAAGGTGAGCCTGCGCACGGCGACTTTCATCGTGGCCTGCAAAAGGATCCTCCATGCCCGAGATCTTCGCGGGTTGTATCCCTGAGCCGAGTCGGCTTGCTCAAGAGAAAGCCCCGCGATGCGGGGCTTTTTTCATACGGGTCCGATGGTGGGCTACTGCAGCGTTTCCTTGATACCGGGCACGGAGGGCAAGGCGATCACCTCGATGCCCTCTTCCATGAGCTCCAGCGCTTCCTGCGGGCTAGCCTGCCCGCGAATCTGCCGGTGCTCGGCCTCGCCATGGTGCATGGCCCGGGCTTCGTCGGCGAAGCGCTCGCCGACGTCCTCGGTGTTCGCCATCACCTCGCGCAGTGCCTGCAGGATGCGCGCCTGCATGGCGATCAGATCCGGCTGGGCGCCGTGGTTGCTCATGGCCACGGCGGTGCTGCTGGCGGAGGGCTTCTCCGCGTCCTGACGGCTGGCGCGCAGGTTCAGCCGGGGGGCCGAGAGTTTCTTCTCGATGTGCACATCGCCGCACATCGGGCACGACACGAGGCCGCGCTCCAGCTGGCTCGTGTAGTCGTCTTCGGAGCCGAACCAGCCTTCGAATTCATGCTGGTGCGCGCATTGCAGGTTGAGGACCTTCATGCCCCGGATTGTCCCGCATCCGCCCCGTCCGGGCCGGCGGTCCAGGCGAGAGCCCATTCGCCGCGCAGCACATTCTGCAGCCACATGGAGCCGATCAGGGTCTTGCAGTCGATCACGTCGCCGCTGAAGCACCAGGCCTGCAGTTCGGCGGGGGTGGCCGCGAACACGTCCAGGAATTCACCCTCGTCGAGCCGGCGTTCGCCCAGCGTCAGGCCGCGCGCGAACCAGATGTCGATGACCTCGTCCGAGTAGGCGATGGTGGGGGCCAGTCGGCCGGCGAAGGCCCACTCGCGCGCGCGGTAGCCGGTTTCTTCGAGCAGTTCGCGCTGCGCGCAGGCCAGGCTGCCCTCGCCCGCGTCGAGCTTGCCGGCGGGGAACTCGATCATCACCGCCTGCATGGGGTGGCGGAACTGCCGCTCCATCACCACCCGGCCATCGTCCAGCAGGCCGATCACCATCACCGCGCCCGGGTGCAGCACGAACTCACGCGTGGCCTGGGCGCCGTCGGGCATGCGCACGGTGTCGCGCACCACGTGCAGGAAGTGACCGCGCAGCAACTCGGTGCGCGACAGCGGGGTTTCTCGGAGGTGGCTGTCGTCGGCCATGGCACTCAGCCGCGGCGGCGGTACAGGTAGCGGTAGACGAAACCGGGGAACGCCAGGGTCAGGAACAGCGCGCCCGTGACGGCGTAGAACTCCCAGCCCTGGGGCGCGATCTGGCCGGCGTCCTGCTCCAGCGCCAGGCCCAGTGCGCCGACCACGAAGTACAGCAGCACCAATTCAGCCAGGCGCTGCCACAGCGTCTTGGGCGCGCGGCGGGGCAGCACGGCCAGCCAGCGGTCGTTGAGGAAAGGCAGGTTGGCGGCGATGAAGGCGGTGATCAACACCAGCCAGACGGAGTATGTGTGGGTCATGGAACGGTGTGAGCCGACGGCCACCGGCAAGTTCACCGGTGGGCCGCCGCCGCGTTCAGCCGAGCAGTTTCGCCACGGCCTGGGCGCACAGGGTCATGAGGCCACCGGGCACGATACCCAGCACCAGCACCAGCAGGCCGTTGACCGAGAGCACCGAGCGCGCGTCCAGGCCGGCCTCGATCCCTGCGGTCTGCGTGGGGGCGTCGAAGTACATGATCTTGACCACGCGCAGGTAGTAGAAGGCACCGATCAGCGACATGACCACGGCGAACACGGCCAGGCCCACGTAGAAGGCGCCGCTGGAGGCCAGCAGGGCTTGCAGCACGGACAGCTTGGCGTAGAAGCCCACCAAAGGCGGCACACCGGCCAGCGAGAACATGCAGACGGCCATGACGCCGGCGTACAGCGGGCTGCGCTGGTTCAGGCCGGCGAGGTCGCTGATGTCGTCCGACTCGAAGCCGCCGCGCGAGAGCAGCAGGATCACGCCGAAGGTGCCGAGCGTGGTCAGCACGTAGGTGATGACGTAGAACATGGACGAGCCGTAGGCGTTGGCCATGTTGCTGGTGTCCAGGCCGTCGGCGCCCTGCACCACGCCCGCGAGCAGGCCCAGCAGCATGAAGCCCATCTGCGCGATGGTCGAGAACGCCAGCATGCGCTTGAGGTTGCGCTGCGCGATGGCGGCGAGGTTGCCCACCAGCAGCGACATGACGGCCAGCACCGCGAGCATCTGCTGCCAGTCCACGGCCAGCGGCTGCAGGCCTTCGACCAGCAGGCGGATCACGATGGCGAAGGCGGCCAGCTTGGGCGCGCCGCCGATCACGAGCGTGATGGCCGTGGGGGCACCGTGGTAGACGTCGGGCACCCACATGTGGAAGGGCACCACGCCGAGCTTGAAGGCCAGGCCGGCCACCACGAACACGAGGCCGAGCGTGAGCACCTGCGGCGAGCCCCGCAGCGTGTCGCCACCGCCAGCGATGGTAAGCATCACCTCGGTCAGGTTCAGGGAACCGGTGGCGCCGTAGACCATGGACAGGCCGTAGAGCAGGAAACCGCTGGCCAGCGCGCCCAGCACGAAGTACTTCATGGCCGCTTCCGTGGCCTTCAGGTCGTCGCGGCGCAGCGCCACCAGGGCGTAGCTGGAGAGCGTGAGCAGTTCCAGGCCGAGGTAGATCACCAGGAAGTTGCGGCCCGAGATCATGACGAACATGCCCAGCAGCGCGAACATGCCCAGGCTGAACAGCTCGCCACCGCGCAGCATGTCGCGCTGGCCGGCATAGGCACGGCCGTACACGAAGGTGACCATCATGGCGATGGCGGCAAAGCACTTGAGCCAGTTGCCCATGGGATCGCTGACGATCATGCCGCCGAAGCCGTAGACGGTGTTGCCGGTGCTCGCGGCCAGGCCTTGCAGCACGGCGACGGCGCCCAGCGTGAGCAGCGTCAGGGCGTAGGTGACGCCACGCAGCGGCGTCTTCACCGCCAGATCGACCAGCGCGATCACGCAGGCCATCGTCATGAGGAGAATTTCCGGGTAAGCCGCGACCCAGCTGAGCTTGTCAATCATGTGAGGATTCTCTCGAGTAGCGTGGGCTCAGTTCAGTTTGGAGATGGCGACATGGCGCAGCAACTCGGCCACGGACGCATCCATCACGTCGGTGAAGGGCTTGGGATACACACCCATGTAGAGCACGGCCAGCGCCAGCACGCCCAGCACCAGGAATTCGCGTGCGTTGATGTCGACCAGGGCCTTGACGTTGTCGTTGCCCACGCTGCCGAGGTATACGCGCTTGTACATCCACAGCGAGTACGCGGCGCCGAAGATCAGGGCCGAGGCGGCCAGCAGGCCGATCCAGAAGTTGGCCTTGACGGCGGCGATGATGACCATCCACTCGCCCACGAAACCGGCGGTGCCCGGCAGGCCGCAGTTGGCCATGGTGAAGAGCAGCGCGAAGGCGGCGAACTTGGGCATGGTGTTGACCACGCCGCCGTAGTCGGCGATTTCACGCGAGTGCACGCGGTCGTACAGCACGCCGATGCCCAGGAACATCGCGGCCGAGACAAAGCCGTGGGCGATCATCTGCACGATGGCGCCGGAGACGCCGAGGTCGCTGAAGACGAAGAAACCGAGGGTGACGAAGCCCATGTGCGCGACCGACGAGTAGGCCACGAGTTTTTTCATGTCCTGCTGCACCATGGCGACCAGGCCGACGTAGATCACGGCCACGAGCGAGAGCGCGATCATCAGCCAGGCCCACTCGTGCGCGGCATCGGGCAGGATGGGCAGCGAGAAGCGCAGGAAACCGTAGGCACCCAGCTTGAGCATGATGGCCGCCAGCACGGCGGAGCCGCCGGTGGGCGCTTCCACGTGCACGTCGGGCAGCCAGGTGTGCACCGGCCACATCGGCACCTTCACGGCGAAGGCGGCGAAGAAGGCGAAGAACAGCAGGGTCTGCGCGGTGCCGCCCAGGGGCAGCTTGTACCAGTCGGCCAGCGCGAAGCTGCCGCCGGACTGCGTGTACAGGTAGATCAGGGCCACCAGCATGAGCAGCGAGCCCAGCAGGGTGTAAAGGAAGAACTTGAAGGCCGCGTAGATCTTGTTCGGGCCGCCCCAGATGCCGATGATCAGGTACATCGGGATCAGCGTGGCTTCGAAGAACACGTAGAACAGCATCGCGTCCTGCGCGCTGAAGACGCCAATCATGAGGCCCGAAAGGATCAGGAAGGCGCCCATGTACTGGTTGACGCGCGAGGTGATCGACTCCCAGCTGGCCACCACCACCACCACGTTGATGAAGGCGGTCAGCAGCACCAGCCAGAGCGAGATGCCGTCCACGCCCAGGTGGTAGTTGATATTGAAGTGCTCGATCCAGGCGCGCTTCTCGACGAACTGCATGGCAGCGGTGCCGAGTTCGAAGCCGGTGTACAGCGGCACGGTCACGGCCAGGCCGGCGATGGCACCCACCAGCGCGATCCAGCGCACCACATGTGCCTGATCGTCGCGGCCCAGGGCCAGCAGCACGACGCCGAAGAAGATCGGCGTCCAGATTGCAAGGCTCAGCAAACCCATCTTGTTATCCCTCTTCTTATTTGGCGAGCCAGACGAAATACGTCATGAACAGCAGCACGCCCACGATCATCATGAGCGCGTAGTGGTAGAGGTAACCGGTCTGCGCACGGCGCACCACCGAGGACACCGCACCCACCAGTTTCCAGCTGGCGTTGACGACGCCGCCTTCGATCACGCCACGGTCGCCGCCCTTCCAGAGGCCGACACCGAGGGCGCGCGCGCCCCTGGCGAGCACGTTCTCGTTGAACCAGTCCAGGTAGTACTTGTTCTCCAGCACCACGATCAGCGGGCGCAGCGCGCGCGCGATGGCCGCCGGCACCGCCGGGTTGATCAGGTACATGTACCAGGCGCACACCGCACCGGCCAGGGCCAGGTACAGCGGTGCGGTCGACAGCGCGTGGGTCGCCATGGCCAGGGGGCCGTGGAACATCTCGGCGAACTTCGCCATGGCCGGGTGGGCCGCGCTGTTGATTGTGATGGCGTCCTTGAAGAAGTCGCCGAACAGCATGGGCTGGATGGTCATGAAACCGATCACCACCGAGGGGATGGCCAGCAGCAGCAGCGGCACCGTCACCACCCAGGGCGACTCGTGCGGCTTGCCGTCGCCATGGCCGTGGCCATGGTCGTCGTGGTGGTCGTCATCGTGATGGCCGTGGTGGGCGTCCGGGTTCTGGTCGTAGCGCTCCTTGCCGTGGAACACCAGGAAGTAGAGGCGGAACGAGTAGAACGAGGTGACGAACACGCCGGCGAGCACCGCGAAGTGCGCGAAGCCGGCCGCCGGCAGGGTGCTGAAGTGCACCGCCTCGATGATGCTGTCCTTGGAATAGAACCCCGAGAACAGCGGCGTGCCGATCAGGGCCAGCGTGCCCAGCAACGAGGTGATCCAGGTGATGGGCATGTACTTGCGCACGCCGCCCATCCAGCGGATGTCCTGGTTGTGGTGCAGGCCCATGATGACCGAGCCGGCCGCGAGGAACAGCAGCGCCTTGAAGAAGGCGTGGGTCATCAGGTGGAGCACCGCCACCGAGTAGGCCGAGGCACCCAGCGCCACCGTCATGTAGCCCAGCTGCGAGAGCGTGGAGTACGCGACCACGCGCTTGATGTCGTTCTGGATGATGCCCAGGAAGCCCATGAACAGCGCGGTGATGGCGCCGATGACCAGGATGAAGTTGAGCGCGGTGTCCGAGAGCTCGAACAGCGGCGACATGCGCGCGACCATGAAGATGCCGGCCGTCACCATGGTGGCGGCGTGGATCAGCGCCGAGATGGGCGTCGGACCTTCCATGGAGTCGGGCAGCCAGACGTGCAGCGGGAACTGCGCGCTCTTGCCCATGGCGCCGATGAACAGGCAGATGCAGATCACGGTGATCAGCATCCAGTCGGTGCCGGGGAAGCCCAGCGCGCCGAGTTCGGGCGCCTTGGCGAACACCTCGGTGTAGTTCATGGTGCCGGCGTAGGCCACGATGAGGCCGATGCCGAGGATGAAGCCGAAGTCGCCCACGCGGTTGACCAGGAAGGCCTTCATGTTGGCGAAGATCGCCGTGGGCTTGTTGAACCAGAACCCGATCAGCAGGTAGGACACCAGGCCCACCGCTTCCCAGCCGAAGAACAGCTGCAGCAGGTTGTTGCTCATGACCAGCATGAGCATGGAGAAAGTGAACAGCGAGATGTAGGCGAAGAAGCGGTTGTAGCCGTCGTCCTCTTCCATGTAGCCGATGGTGTAGAGGTGCACCATGAGCGAGACGAAGGTGACCACCACCATCATCATGGCGGTGAGGCCGTCGACCAGGAAGCCGATCTCCATCTTCAGGCCGCCCACCACCATCCAGGTGTAGATGGTTTCGTTGAAGCGCGCGCCGTCCACGGCCACGCTCTTGAGCGTCATGGCCGAGAGGATGAAGGCCACCAGCACACCCAGAATGGTGAAGGTGTGCGAGGCGCGGCGGCCGATCACGTTGCCGCCGAAGGTGGTGCCCAGGATGCCGGCGATCGCCGAACCCAGCAATGGGGCCAGCGGAACGGCGAGCAAGGTGCTTGCAGAGAGG
>Ga0247823_10001113_pt1 | contig 22500 bp, 3 predicted proteins | sample 13C_PalmiticAcid_2_FD_192426 | JGI IMG/M metagenome (GOLD analysis project Ga0247823, IMG submission 192426) | Soil microbial communities from agricultural site in Penn Yan, New York, United States - 13C_PalmiticAcid_Day30 | ecosystem: Environmental > Terrestrial > Soil > Agricultural land... | reverse complement strand
CTGTCGTGCACACGCACGCCCGCCGTCGCAGTGCGATTGAACCACCCAAAACACCCAGCCGCACCGCCGTCCCCGTCCAGTTCCGCATCGGCCGCGGCTCGGTCCCCTCTTCTCCCGCCTTCCGCTTCCCCTCCCCCTTGCACTCGCCCGTCACCACCGCCGTGGTCCCGGAGACATCCCCGCATCGGAACCGTGCCTCCCGCCCCATGTCGTGGGACTCCTCCCGCGAGATCAAGCCGCTGTACCTGCCAGAGAAGGTCAGCTCCACCACCAACCCCGCCGGGAGTGACGCGCGGGAGTATCCTGAGCTGCCGCCGAGCGAACCGCCTTCGCGCGAGAGTCCCGGGCCGGAGTTTGAGGAGCGCGAGGGAGATGTGGACTATATGAGCGTCGCGTTAGGGGTGGCGGCGGCTGCGGGGTTGTTGCAGTCGCTTCAGATCGATACCAGTGGTGCCGCTGCTGGCGCGCGGGAGATGAAGTTTGGGGAGATGCTTCAGTCTGGATCCGGAGAGACGACGCCGAGGGCGCTTGTTGCGCCTGCTTTTGGGGGGTCGCCTGTTGTGAGGGACGTGGAGGATTTCGGGGAGTGGGAACTCGTGGAGCGGTTGGAGGCGCTGCCACCGTTGCCGGAGAGCAGGCCGGAGTCGCCTGTCCCCGTGGCGGAGTCTCCCGTCCTAGCTCAACGGGCTCTTGATGTTGAGCTGGAACGGTTGCCTGCCCTCCCCGACAGCCGCCCCGAGTCACCCACGGTCCAAGAACCCCTAGTCATCTCTGCTCAACCCTCCGCTGGCGAGGATCTGGAAAACCTCCCCGCTCTCCCAGAGAGTGAACCGGGCTCGCCTCTCCTCACAGCGCTGCATCCGGTTTTGCCTGCTGACGATGAGCTGGAACAACTGCCAGGCCTTCCCGAGAGCCTCCCCGCTTCGCCTATTCTGGCCTCACCGTCTCCTGCTTTCACCCCGCTGCCTCTGGGTGACGAGCTCGAGCACTTGCCTGCTCTTCCCGAGAGTCCTCCCAGCTCGCCTACCCGGGAGCCGCTGTCTGCCATAACCATTGAACTGCTGGTCGATACAGACCTGGAGACGCTGCCAGCCCTCCCCGAAAGTCGCGCCAGCTCGCCCGCCCTGGAACCACTGTCCCCCGTTACACGTCAGCAGCTGGTTGGCGAGGACTTGGAGAATCTTCCGGCTCTGCCTGAAAGTCGTCCTGATTCCCCCGTACTGGGTATGTTTTCGCCATTTCTTTGACCCCCCAGGAACCGGTCAACTAACATTTTGCCAGTCGTCCCAGAGACCCATATTGTCCCCTCAGCTCTTTCCGCCTCGATTCCTCTTGTGACAGGCATTCATATGGACCAGTTGCCGCCCCTCCCCGAGAGCAGCCCAACCTCGCCTCTCCTGGAAGCACTCGTTCCAGCTGCGGATCTCGAAGTGCCGACAGCCACGGTTCTCATGGATGAACCTAGCGCTGGAGAACCTGCCGTTGCTTGGGAGCCAGACTCGCAACGTGATTTGGAGGCTCTGCCTCAGCTTCCCGAAAGCCAACCAGACTCACCTGTCCTTTCGGAAGCGTTCCATACCCCCACGCAACTGCCAGCCGACGACGAGTTTGAGTTGTTGCCTCCCCTCCCGGAGAGCCGCCCCTTTTCGCCTCTGGAGGAGGAACTCGCCCCGGTTGAAGATCTGGCGTCTCCGCTGGCCGCTTTCTCGCGAGCTGAACCCGCCGAACAGGTTAGCATTGCGCAAGAGCCAGGGTTTGATTTGGATCTTGAGACGTTACCTGCCCTCCCCGAGAGTCGTCCTGCTTCACCTGCCGTGGAAGTCCTCGATTCGGTCGTGGAGCCCGACTTCCACCCAACTCCAATTCTCTCAGCTCAAGAGATTACTGCTGTTCGGGACCGAGGCTTTGGCCAAGACCTTGGGGGGCTACCGCCTCTTCCGGAAAGCCGCCCCGATTCACCTGTTCTGGAGGTGCTCGCTCCGGCTGTGGGAACTGAGACTCTGCTAGCTCCGGCTGCCTCGGTTGAGAGTGTTGAACAAACTCCTGTTGTACAAGAGCGAGGGTTTGATCAAGATCTCGAGGCGTTGCCTCCCCTTCCGGAAAGCCGTCCTGCTTCACCGGTTCTGGAAACAACTGCTCATATCGAGTCTGTTGAGTCTCTTCCGGGTACAGTTCTCCCATCTGAGGAGCGTGGTTTCGAGCACGAGGGACGCCCAGAGGAAGATCTACAGACACTCCCTCCACTCCCCGAAAGCCGACCTGGTTCACCCGTCGAAGCTGAAATGGCTCCAGTTGCAGCTCTTGACTCTGAGCCTGCCATCGAGCGGCCTATACCTACCCAAACCCGAGGTTTTGAGCTTGACTTGGGCGAGTTGCCGCCTCTGCCGGATAGCCGCCCCGAGACACCCTCGTACGCGGAAACGGCTCCGGTAGAAGTTGTCGCACCACAACCTCTTGGTGACACCGAGGAAATCTTGGAGAAGTTGCCTCCGCTTCCGGAAAGCCAACCCGGCTCTCCTCCACAGCCACCAACGTTGCAGGTTGTCCTCTCTGAGCCTTCCACAAACCCGATTCCTCCAGTTCAGAGGACACCTGTTTCCCGGTCGTTTAAGCCCAGTTTTAGCCAAGAATCCACCATCCAAGAGCGGGATTTTGCGCGTCAGCCCTCTAAAGTGAGCCGGCTCAAGCAGCTCTTTGAGTCTCAGTCGACCTCTGAAGAGTTCAAGAGCCCTGGATTCAGCAAGCGGATACCAAGTCCTTCTCCCAGCCGTGCCTTCAACAAGAAGGAAGCAATGGATGCCGCCGACAAGACTGACTCAGCTCTTTTGGCTTCTGCTGCTGCCGCGGGCGCTGCTGCGGCAGGTGGCCTTGTTGTCGCGCACATGCGTCACGATGATCCTCGCCCTGACATGCAAGGCCTCGACTACGACAAGATGGACACCCCTAGCTATGACAGGACAGAGAGCGTTTACTCGTTCAACGAGGATGCTTCTACTATTGCGGCGTCCGAGGCACCTACCTACTTATCTGGCTCGACGTTTTACGAGACGCAAACGGACTCTGGGAAACTTGAGGAGTCACCGCCGCGTCCAGGGACACTCAGCTATCTTCTGGGCAAGAGGGGGCAGCGATCACAGATTCAAGAGGATGACTGGTCCGCCGCTGGTGTTGCTTCACCCTCTAAGATTGGCAAAAAGGGGTTCCGGCAAGATTCTGAATTTGGAGCCGAAGCACCAGCTGAGGGGACAGTTGCCGCATCTGCCACTCTGGAAGAAGAGGAAAAGGGCACGCCCTCATCATTGGAGCGAACTGCCAGCGTTCGCAAAAAGGGGAAAAAGAAGGCTGGCAAAAAGGAGGTCTCCTGGATCGAGCCAGAGCCCGAACGTCAGCACGAAAGCCAGGCTGCCGAGCTTGCATTTGAGCCCCCGGTGTCCGTTGCTACTGCTGAGCACGACATTCCCTCGGGTGGCCAACATCAAGCCCCCACGCTTGAGCAGCCCGCTCAAGACCCAGCCGGCGTTCGCGAGCTGCCTGACGCTCCAGAGACAGTCTCCACTTCTGGCAAGAAGAGCAAGAAAAAGAAGAAGGCCAAGAAAGTTGATGCAGCCTTGGAGCCCGAAGAGGATCCTCAACTATCCGGTGGCATCTCTAGCTCCGGAAACGTGGCTGGACCCGGCACCGCGGACAACCTTGCCTCGGAAACAGGCTTGCCTAGCGGCGGTGAGGTCGAGCCGACGACTCCAGCGCAGTCAGCGGCTGAACATGACCCTGGCTCGCGGCCCGCCTTACCCGCCTCCGCAGAACCCGATGCACAGGAGCAGCTCCCCCGGAGTCGGCAGGAGGTGGAAGCCTCGCCTGCCGAGGTGACAAAGCCAAAGAAGAGTCGCTGGGGCTCGTCATTCTCGATGCTTCCCTCCATCGCTGGCGGCGTGGGCTCGCTTTTTGGCATGGGGAAGCGTGAGTCACTTCAGGCGGAGCCTCAAGAGGCCGCGAAGAGGGATATTCAAAGCCCGCCCGAGTCCGAGTCGTCATCTCGTGATGCACTTCCGATGCAGGACAAGGAGCCAAAACAACAACGCAGCGCCGTGGAGCCGCTGGAGCTGCCCAAGCCCCCACTCCAGCCGCCAAGTTTAGGCGAGTCCAGCAGCCCGATTCCCGATGTGGGGCCTGCAACGGGAGTGCATGAACCCCCTGCCGGCGACAAATCAATGGGCGACACGGCAAGCAGCGCGCTGGACACCGCTGTTTGGCTACCCAACGAGCGGGCCCTTACCCCTGGAATCCCCACACTCCAACCCCCTGTCGGCGAGGCGACGCCCGCCCCGGACGCAGCACGCCTCGAGGCTGTTGTGGACAGCCCGGCCCAGCCACGCGAGGAACAAGAAGGTGAGCAGCCAGACAAGTATGCGCCTCGGTCGCCAGACCAGTCCCAGGCCTTTGCCACACCAGACGATACCCAACAACCACCTGTCGACACTCCTGTCGCCGCTGATGCCGGTGACGAACCAACAGATGCCATGGGAAAGAAGGGCAAGAAGCAGCAGCGCAAGGACACCCCCAAGGACACCCCCAAGGACACACCCAAGGATGAACCAACACCCCAGGAGTCCGCACAGGATAGGACACCTTCACCGGCACCAGTAATCGTCGACGAGGCTGGCCCACAAGATGTTGTCCCTGAGCCGCAGGCCAATCCTGAGCCTGCTGCCGCCACTGAAGTCACCAGTGAGCCCGCCCCTGTGACCAGCCCGGCCGTCGAGGACGAGGTATCGGCTGAGCCCGCTGGGAAGAAGGGGAAGAAAGGCAAGGGCAAGAAGAAGAAGCAGGCTGCGACTCAGAGCGATGAGACGCCTGCTGCCGAGCCAACCACATCGGAGACGGCGCCGGAGTCTACGGTTCGTGAGGTTCAGGACCAGAGTGCAGCGAGTGTGGTGGTTGAGAGCGCTCCGGTTGAAGGCTCTGCTGTCGAGATTGCTCCGGTTGAGACACTTCCGGTTGAGACAGCCTCCATTGAGACTGCTCCCGCTGAGACTGCTCCTGTTGAGATTGCCCCGGTTGAGATTGCTCCGGCTGAGATCACTACAGTTGAGACTGCTCCGGTTGAGAGTATTCCGGCTGAGACACCACAAGAGGACTTAACCCCTGAGCCAGCATCTTCTAGCAAGAAGAGCAAGAAGAAGAAGAAGAAGCAGGCCAGCCAGGACATTTCACCGCCCCTCGCCGAAGCTGCCCCAGAACAGAGCATCCCAGAAGTCTCTGAGGAGCCGAAACCAGAGGCGACCTCTGAACAGATCACTCTCACGGCCTCGCCTCAGTTGGAGCCAGTGCCAGTCACCGCCGACTTGCCTCAGCAAGTTCCGATCCCAGTCACCGTGGACTCACCCCAACCGGAGCCGCCAGCAGCCGAGCCAGCTCAAGACGATGTGGCACCCGAGCCAAGCAGTTCATCAAAGAAGGGCAAAAAGAAGAAAAAGGCCAAGGAGACAGCGTTGCCCACGGAGGACGTGCCCCAGCCTACCGAAGCCGCCCAGGAACCTGAGGAGATTCCTGCTCCGCCACTCGAAGAAACTTTTACTTCCCAAGGAGACGCCAGCCCTCAAGCTGAGGACACCCTTGAGCCGACTGTCAGCGGAAAGAAGTCCAAGAAGGACAAAAAGAAGAAGCGGGCATCGCTATCTTTGGAGACCGAGACCGCCGTGCAACCTTCAACATCTGATGATACGACACCGGCCTCGGTCACGGAGGAGCCTCAGCAGCAACCCGATGTGACTGGAGCAGCAGCCGCGACAACCGAGCCCCTGGTCGACCCTTTGACTAGCTCCAAAAAGGAACAGGAGTCCGCGAAGAGCGTTGCATTTACTGCAGATGATCAACTCAGCAGCCCCAGCGACGACACGACCCAGCAGGACAGCGCCTCCCCCGTTGAGGACATGGACGACCCACTCACGGCCGCGCAGAGCAAGAAGGACAAGAAGAAGAAGCGGCAGAGCGTCACCTTTGCGGAGCCTCTTGAGGAGCATCTGGGCTCTGCCAAACCAAGAGGTGAGGACGACAACCAGAAAACCAAGGACTCCAAGGACTCCGTCTCCGAGGTTCCCCCGGTTCCCCCGCAAAGCGGCGACTCCGTTGATGAGCAGCCTGCGCAATTCGAGGCCCAGAGTCCCAGCGCTCAAGTTGGTGTTACTGTCCCCTTGCCCGATGCGCGAGACGAGCCTGGAGCCGGTTTTGACTTGGAGTCGCAGCAGGAACCTATCGAGCCGCCCGCCTCTCAAACCCTGGATCAGCCGGCAGAACGTGAAATTTCTGGTGAAGTCGTTGTTGGCCAGGACAATCAGGATTTACCGTCTTCGGACGAACCTCAACCGCAAACCGAGTCACCTAAGGAAGTTACTGTTGAGAGTATGTGAAAATAAAAGGAAGAAATTGAAAGGGCGCGTGAGTTGACTTGTTGAGTTTTAGAACTTTCGTCCGAGGATTCAGCTGCTGCCGAGACTGAGACCCCGGTTTCCGCAAAAAAGTCCAAGAAAGACAAGAAGAAAAAGCGCAAGAGCCTACTGGAGACCGAAGCCGAGCCAGCAACAGCACAACCAACGGCGGAGTCACTTCCAGGTGTGCAAGAAGGTGACAATCCGGAACTCGCCTCAGGTGTTACCGCCCCACCAGAGACCACCGACAGCACCACTGAACCAGTGACAAGTGGTGCAGTCAGTGCCGAGCCTGAACCAATAACACCCGCCGTAGCCGCCGGCCAACAGCTTCCGGAGCCACTCATCTCTCGGGAGCCTGACCTTGAGCCCACTCCGTCTCAGTCACGAAAGGATAAGAAGGGCAAGAGCAAAACATCTCACGACAGCCCTGACCTGGTGCCACCAACCGAGCAGGTGCAACAGCTATCCACAACTCAGGTCGCCGTCGATGAGACGCAGTCATCCACGCAACAGGACATTGCTGCCCAACCAACTGAGAGTGAGATCTCCATTCAACCTCTTGATGAACTCACAGCTCATGAGACTCCAGCTACGGAAAGTGCATCTCCCGCGCCACCTCCAATTGGAGCACCGGATGAGGTCCAGCCAACCACCCTGGATGAGCCCGCTTCCACTGTCGACCCCGAATCTCAGCCCGACTCCACCTCCCAGGACATGCCGCGCCAGACCGAGGAGGAGAGATCCCCTTACAGCCTCCTCAACAAGTCCAAGAAGAAGAGAAAAAAGCCCAAGGCTGACGCCGAACCATGGCCGGTCGGATCTCCAGAGCTACCCCGGCAGGAACCGGCCGAGATCCCCTTCGAAAGCCGCGCGATAGAGCGCATGCTCAAGCAACTCAGCACCGTCGAGGAGGAGTCTGAACCGCCTACCGAGTACGCCGAGAGCGATGGCCGATCACTCATTTCGGGCGATGACGACAGGTCCCTGCGCCGCCGCAAGTCGACCCTTTCCGAATCCTCCCGAACCATTTCTTTGCCTGACTCTGATGCTGCTGCCACCCCATCTCAGGATGATGACAATGCCGGGGAGGGCCGTGCCTACTCTCTCAAGAAGGCATCTGGCAAGAAGGAAAAGAAGGACAAGACCGAAAAGAAGAAGCGCAGGGCCTCGGCTTGGGATGAGCCTTGGCCTAGTAGCGAGGCGTCAGGCGCCGAGGAGTTCACTGAGCTCCTCACCGAGGGCGAAGACAAGGCTGCCGACGAACCTACACTTGTGGTCGAGAGCGGGACGGTCGATGACACCCAGCCTGCCGACGAGAAGGTGGAGGCGACACCGGATTTGGCTCTTGCTGAGGAGACGCAGGCCGAAAAGGAAGTTCCTCAAGACGAAGCCCCCAAGAATGATGTTCAAACCGCGCTAGAAGCAGCCGTGGAGCCTGTACTTGAGCCTGCCACAGAGGATGTCGTCGCACCGGTCAGTGAAGAGGCCGAGAGATCACTCTCCGACGATATCAGCACAACCATCACAGCAGAGCCCGAGCCCATCCAAGAGCCCGAATCTCCCCAACCGCCTCAAGAACCCGAGGTACAAGCTGAGCCAGAAGTCGCCGTCAGCAAGAAATCCAAGAAGGGCAAGAAGAAAAAGCAAGTAGCTCAGACGCAAGACACTCCACCCGAACCTGAGCCCGTTGCCCCAGCTGAGGAGCCCGCTGCCGAAGTCACCCCTTCACCCGCCGAGGACACCGCCGCCGACGCGAGCGTTCAAGAGCCCCTTAACACCGGTGCCGAGCAGCCGGTTGAGCAGGCCGCCGCAGACGAACCCGTCGCCGAATCACTTCCCGTCGCCGCAGACGAACCTGTCGCCGAACCGCTTCCCGCCGCCAAGAAGTCCAAGAAGGACAAGAAGAAAGCAAAGAAGGCGGCCAAGGACCAGAGCGAGGCCGGCTCGCAGTTCTCTGCTGCTGAGGCGCCTGTTTCCGAGGAAGTTGTCCCGGCCCAAGAACCGATCACGGTTGAAGAGCCTGCTCCCGTCGAGCCGCCTTTACCCGCTGATGAGCCTGTCCTTGCTCCGGTTGAGGATGCCGTTTCTGTTCAGGAACCTGTTGCAGTTGAGGAGGTCGTTCCTGTTCAGGACCCCATTCCTGTTGAGGAGCCCGTACCGGTCGAGGAGCCCGTACCGGTCGAGGAGCCCGTCCCGGTTGTGGAGTCCGTCCCGGTCGAGGAGGCCGTTCCAGTCGAGGAGGCCGTTCCAGTCGAGGAGCCCGTTCGGGTTGAGGAGCCTGTCACTGCTCTACCGTTGGAGGAACAGCTTGTGCCTCAAGAACAAGACGAGTCCGCCAAGCCATCCGATGCTGATGTTCAGGCAGAGGCTTCCGGCCAACCTGAGGAGGTTGCCGAAGAGCTCCCACTTTCCCGCAAAAAGTCAAAGAAGGACAAGAAAAAGAAGAAGGGAACTCAACCGGAACCCGAGCCCGTATCAGAGCCTGTGGCACCCATTATCGAAGAGCCCAGTTCAACTCCGGCAGCTGAGACCCAGGAACTTGTTCAGGAAGCTCCAGAGCCTATCCCTGCTGCTCAGGATGATACACCACCTGTCGATGCGTCCCTTGAGGCTTCCGAGGCCCCGATTGAAGAGGTTGCCCCTGCACCAACGAAGAAGTCCAAAAAGGACAAGAAGAAAAAGAAGGGCACACTTCAATCTGATCCAGAACCTGCCTCCAGCATCGAAACACCAGTTGCCGAAGAGCCAATTTCTCCTCCGCCACTCGAGACCCAAGAAGAGGTGCAGGACGCCCCAGGGCCTGCTGCTGAGGTTGTCCAGGATACCCCTGAGCTTGTTGCCGAGCCTGTTCAAGAGACAGCTGAGCCTGCTGTTGAGATTAATGAGGAACTCGCGCAGCCTGAGGTCGCTTCCCCTCAAGAGACAACAGTCGAGGAAGTGTCCACCAAGAAGGGCAAGAAAAAGAAGAAGAAGGGATCCAAAGCTGCGGAACCTGAGCCGCCTTCCGACCCTGCAGCGCCTCTGGCTGAAGAGCCAACCCCTCTGGTGGAACCTGAGCCTGCTGTGCCTGAGCTTGCTCAAGAACCCGAAACTGTCGCCGCTGAAGAGGCGCCCGTGCAGCCAGTTGAGGAGATTCAGCAGTCCGAGGAAGTCCAACAACCCGAGGAGATCCAGCAGCCTCAGGAGATCCAGCAAGTTGAGGAGACACAACCGCAGCCTGAATCCACACCACAGGAACCACAGGAGTCGCCCGCTGAGGACATTGTGGACGTTCCTGTCAAGGGCAAGAAGAGCAAGAAGAAGAAGGGCAAGGGTGCCAAGGTGGCCGAACCAGAGTCAGCCTCCGGCACCGCAACACCGGTCGTGGAAGAACCTATCCCAGTTATCGAACCCGAGCCCGAGTCACTGCCTGAGGCCGTACAAGTACCCGAGGCAGAGCCCCTGCTTGAAGCCGTCCAGGAGCCCGAGACACCCCTCGTGGACGAGACGCCTTTGCAACTCGCCGAAGAATCCCAGCTCCCTGAAGAGACTCCAGCACCGGTCGAAATCCCGCAGCAGGATTCGCCAGCCGAGGAGACTGTGGAGACTCCCGTCAAAGGGAAGAAGGGCAAGAAGAAGAAGGGGAAGGGTGCCAAGGCTGTTGAACCCGAGCCTGAACCTTCTACCCCCGAAGTGCTGGCCGTGGAGGAGCCTATTCCTGTTGCTGAGGAACCTGCCCCTGTCATCGAGGACCCCACTCCGGTTGTTGAGGAACTCACCCCAGCTCCCGAAAATGTCACACCTGCTGTCGAGGAGCCTGTACTTGTTGCTGAGGAGCGTGGCCAGCCAGAAGAGACCGCAGGTTCTTCGCCTACTGAGCCCGAGCCTGTTGTCGAGATTTCTCAACTAGAACTCGAGCCCGTCCAAATTGCTCAATCCGAATCGGAGCTGGTTCAGCTAGAAACACCGCCCGTGGAGTCTCAGGAAGCACCAGCCACCAAGAAGTCCAAGAAGAAGAAGAAGAGCAAGGGCTCCAAGGTTCTAGAGCCCGAGACTGTGGTCGAGGCTACATCTTCTTCTCCGCCTCCTGAAGAACATGCTACGATTATCGACGAATCTGCGCCAATTGTCGAAGAGCCGGTTGACATTGCAAAGGACCTTGCTGGTGAACCCGAAGAGCCAAGCTCCCCCGTTCCCGACGTGCCAAGCGCCCCTGTTCCAGACGTCCCGGACACCCCAGTCCCCGAGGTGCCTAGCTCACCTGTGCCCGACGTCCCAAGCGAACCCGTGCCTGAAGAGCCGACACCGGTCGCCGAAACGGAGGAGGTTCCCGCTCAGCCAACCAAGAAGGGGAAGAAAGACAAGAAGAAGAAGAAGGGCAAGGGTTCGCAAGTCATTGATCCTGAGCCTTTGGCCGAGTCTGCTCCTGCCACCCCGGCTTCTGAGGAACAGCCTACAGTCATCGAGGAGCCCACAGTCGTCGAGGAGCCCACAGTCGTCGAGGAGCCCACAGTCGTCGAGGAGCCCACAGTCGTCGGAGAGCCCACAGTCGTCGAGGAGCCCGCAGTTGTCATCGAGGAGCCCACATCCCACGAGGAACCCGCCCCAGTCCTCGAAGAGATCATCCCTTCTGTGGAAGAGTCTACCCTTGTTGTTGAGGAGCCGATTTCTGCCGTCCAAGAACCTGAAGCGGCTGGCCCCACTACCGTTGAAGAGACCTCCCCCGTCTCTGAGACGCCTGCACAAGACGTACAAGCTGAGGAAAGCCTTGACTTGCCGTCCAAGAAGTCCAAGAAGAAGGCCAAGAAGGGCAAGGGCAAGGCTACTGGGCCCGAACCTGAGCCTGAAGCGGAGGCCAAGACTGAGGTCGATACTGAACTTGTTGCTGATGTCGTGTCGACACCTGCCGAGGAGGCCAGCCTTGTGGTGGAAGAGCCTGCTTCTGTTCTTCCCATCGAACAGCCGACCGTCGCAGCGGGAGACACTGCCGTTCCTGTCCCTTCTCTGCAGGAAACAACACCAGCCCCTGAGAGCCCCCACCCAGAGCCCCAGACTGAGGATGAGCCGGTCGCTGCTGCCAAAAAGGGCAAGAAGAAGAAAAGCAAAGTCGCGGCGCTCATGTCTATCTTCGAGGCTCAACCAACGGTTGAACCAACTTCCACGAGAGGGCCGATCTCTCGTGCCAAGGAGCCGGCTACTGCTCATGAGCCCACGCCTGGTACTGAAGAACCCGCTCCTGTCGAAGAGCCAGCTCCCGCCATTGGACTTGCGCCTGTCGAAGAGCCCGCTGCCGCTGTCGACGAAACCGCTCCCGCTATCGAGGAACCCCGTCCCGTCTTGGAGGAACCCCCCACTATCGATGAGCCGAGCGCTGCAGCCCAGGAGCCCGAGGCCACAACTGAGGAGCCCAAACCCGAATCAACTCAACAGGAGACGCAAGCTGAGGAAGACTGGGCAACCCCGATCAAAAAGTCCAAGAAGGACAAAAAGAAGAAGGGCAAGGCTGCAAAGACTGCTGAACCGGAACCCATCCCCGATGTGCCGCTCGCCGCAGAAGAGACGGCTCCGGTTGTAGAGGAGACCATCGAGGTTCTTGAGCAGCCAAACACATCTCAGGAACCCGAGGTTGAGCGCCTCGCAGAGGTTCCTGCTGAGCCGACTACTGTTGAGGAGTCATCTGTAGTCATGGAAGACGTCAAGCCAGAGGAGTTGGTGCAAGAGGCGCAACCCGAGCCCGAACAGATCCTGGAGGCACCCGTCAAGAAGTCCAAGAAGGATAAGAAGAAGAAGAAGGGATCCAAGGTTGTCGACACGGAAGATTCCGGACCAAGCACCCCTGCTGCTATCGAAGAGCCGAGCCTGGTCGTAGAGGAATCTTCTTCACGAGAGCTTGAAGAGACTCCGACAGAGCCCCCGGTGGACGCATCTGAGCTCCTCCCTATCCAGACAACCGAACAAGCTTCACCCCCAGCTGTCGAAGAACCCGCGCCGTTGCCTGAAACGGCTGAGCAGCCCACATCAATATTCGTTGAGGAACCGATTTCTCTTCCCGAGACTCCTCAGGAGCAGCCTGAAGAAAACGAGGCCCTGCCTTTCAAGAAGTCCAAGAAGGATAAGAAGAAGAAGAAGGGGTCCAAGGTTGTCAACACTGAGGATTCTGAAGCAAGCACGCCTGCCGCTGTCGAAGAGCCGAGCCGTGTTGTCGAGGAACCTGCTCTCCAAGAGGCTATCCTCGAGTCTCTGGCCGAGACCCCTGCGGATACAACTGAACAACTCGCCGTTGAAACTCCTGAGCAGCCTCCTGTCGGCATCGTTGAAGAGCCAGCCATTGTTCCCGAGTCAGCAAAGCAGCAATTGCCCACGGTTGAAGAACGGGCTCTTGCGCCCGAGACACCCCAAGAACAACCCGAGCAAAGCCAAGATCTCCCCGTCAAGAAGTCCAAGAAAGACAAAAAGAAGAAGAAGGGCTCCAAGATCATTGAGCCTGAGATTACTTCCGAACCTACCACGCCTGCTGTCGAGGAACCGTCTGCTGTCGAGGAGCCGCCTGCTGTCGAGGAGCCGCCTGCTGTCGAGGAGCCGCCTGTTGTCGAGGAGCCGCCTGTTGTCGAAGTACCGCCTACGATTGAGGAATCGTCTCTCGTCGAGGAGCCAGCAATTCCCCAAGAACCAATTGCCGATTCCCCTGCGCCTCTCGAAGAGACAATGACCGAGCAAGCGCCTCTCTTTGTTGCTGAAGAGGCAAGCTCGGCGCCCGAAGCGCCCAAAGAAATGCAGCCCGAAGAGACTCTCGACTTGTCTGTCAAGAAAAAGAAGGGAAAGAAAGGCAAAAAGGCGGCCCTCGGGTCCGAATCTGCATCTCCTCCTGTGTCACCTTCAGTCGAGGAGCCTACCTCTATCGTTGTGGAGGAGCCGGTTGTTGCGCCAGAGCCAGTGGTCGAGTCTCTCTCACCCCTTGATGAACCAGTCGCTGAACAGGCCTCTGTTCCCGAAGATGTTTCAGCTTCTGAAGTCCCAAAGGAGGCGGAAGCACAACCCGACGAAACCTTTGCTCCACCGACCAAGAAAAAGAAGGGCAAGAAGGGAAAGAAGGCGGCTCTTGAACCTGAACCCGAGCTTGTTTCCGAGCCGGCCACGCCTGCGACCGAGGAGCCCGCTCCGGCAGCCATGGAGGAGGTGGCGAGTTTGCAAGAGCCAATGGTCGAGTCTCTACCACTTGATGAGGCCGCCACTGAGACACCCTCTACTCCGGTCACCGAAGCAGTGCCAGCTCCTGAGGCGCCGCAAGAGACACAGCCCGATGCGAGCTTTGATCTCCCCGTCAAGAAAAAGAAGGGGAAGAAAGGAAAGAAGGCCGCGGCTGAACCTGAGCCCGAGCCCGAGCCCGAGCCCGAGCCCGCGCTCACCTCTGAGCCGGCCACGCCCGCCACTGAGGAACCCGCCCCTGTAGTAGAGGATTCCGCCCCTGTTCTTGAAGAGCTAGCCGTTTCCCAAGAGCCAGCTCTTGACCGTTCGCAGCCTCTGGATGAGCCAACAATCGAGCAACCATCTTCCCCCATCATCCTCGAAGAACCCAGCCAGGCGCCAGAGGCCGCTCCCGAGACCCAAGCTGGGGACGACCTCGGCCTCCCTGTGAAGAAGAAGAAGGGCAAAAAGGGAAAGAAGTCGTCTGTGTCCGAGACGACTTCTGGTGTTGCTACGCCTACCCTTGAAGAAGAGCCTTCTCCGACCGAGCCTGAGGTCCCGGTCTTGGAGGTTGCCGACGCAGAGACACCTATCAGCGGCGAGACTGCTGCTGATGCGATCAAGGATGCAACTGAGACTTCGCCGTTGGAGTTCCAACCAGAGGAGGTTGCGGACCAGCCAAGCAAAAAGTCTAAGAAGGGCAAGAAGAAGAAGGGTTCCAAGATCTCTGATTCTGAGCCTGCCTCTGGCACGTTGACTCCCGCTCAAGAGCCCGCCGAGCTTCAAGAGGCGGCGCCTGTTGTGGTAGAGGAGCCTGGCAGCATCCAAGAGCCGGTTGAGGCGATCGAAGAACCTCACCCAACCAGCAGCGACAACCAACAACCACCTGCTGAAGCTGAAACTGTGAGTTTACCCCACGAGCACGGTGATGGCAGACGCGATTTGATGCTGACCAATACGCCGCAGCCCGAGGTTCTTGAGCCTATTCTTGCTGAGGAACCTGCGCCTGGTTTCCCAGATGTCGTGGAGCAAAAGGAAACCGAGATGGCGGTACCTGGTTCTTCCGAAGCCACACAGCCGGAAGCTGAAGCCGAAGACTCCTGGGCTGTCCCGACCAAGAAGAACAAGAAGGACAAGAAGAAAAAGAAGGGCAAGGACAGGTCCCCCGAACCCGAGCCTGATCTTGAGCTCGAGCCCGCAGCACCTGCCATCCCCGAGCCGGAAGCATCCGAACCTTTTATTGCCCCGGCTGTCGAGCGCGACGCGGACGTTCCGGACCCTGTTGCCGTCGCTGTCCAGGATCAGCCAATCCAGGCTTTGGAGGTTTCCAACGATGTTCCCGAGGTTGCCCAACTCGTGCAGCCCGAAGAAATTCCCGACATCTCCCAGACCGAACTGCAGCCAGAACTTCAACTCGAGGAAGTGCAGGATGTCCCCTCCAAGAAGAGCAAGAAGGACAAGAAAAAGAAGGGCAAGAGCAAGCTCGCCGAGGTGGAGCCTGAACCTCAAGTCGAGCCGGAGTCCCCTAGCGCTCCCCCGGATTCCTTGGACAACCGCGATTTGACGGAGCCAGTTGCTGTTGCTGTTGAAGATGCCACCAGCAGCCAAATCCCAGATCCTATCCCCGGGCTTTCTGAGGCCCCACAGCAAACGCAAGATGAGGAAACACCACAGGAGGCTGCCGACGACATGTGGGCTGCGCCAGCAAAGAAGGGCAAGAAGGACAAGAAAAAGAAGGGCAAGGCTTCCAAGGCTATCGAGCCTGAGCCTGAACTTGAAGTCGCAACCGAGCCCGCAGCCGAATCTGTGCCGGAGCTTGAGCCTACTGCCATCGTTCAGCCTGGACCTGCCGAGGCTGAAGAGTCACCTGTCGCCGCTGTTGAGGAAGTCATCGCCGACATTCAAGAGCCTGTTCAGGAGCTCGTCCCTGAAACCTCAGAACTTCCCCAGCAACACGAGCCTGCTCAGGAGACCATCCTCGAAAGCACAGACATTCGGGAGCTTCAAACGTCTGGTCAGGAGTCCGCTCTTGACACTCCTGAACTTGTTGAACAGCAGGAGCCCGAAAAGGCCCCACAAGAGGAAGCTGAGGATCCATCCGCCGCACTTGCAACCAAGAAGAGCAAGAAAGACAAGAAGAAGAAGGGCAAGAGCAAGATCGCAGACCTCTTGTCCGTCTTTGAGCCTCAACCATCAGCTGATGCTGGCTCGGCGTCTGTGCGAGAAGCTGTCACGCAGCCTGAGGCTGCTGCCCTTCCCGAACAAGCCGCCGTGGAGCCAACCAAGCCAGAAACAGCCGTCATCTCTGCGACCGCAGACGAGGAGCCCGTCGCCAGTATTCAGGAGCCCAGCCAAGAACTAGCTCTGGATACAGCAGATCTCCAGTCAAACGAGCTCGACGCCGCCCAGGGGCAACAAGCAGAGGAGTCTTGGGATATTCCGGCGAAGAAGGGGAAGAAAGCCAAGAAGGGCAAAAAGGGCAAGACTCTTGAGCCCGAGCCTGCTGTTGACCTGGCTCTTGAGCCTGCCCCTGAGCCCGCCCCGGAGCCTGCCCTTGAAGCTCCCGAGACTGTCGCCGAGCCATCTCTTCTGCCAGAATCGACCTCTGAGCTCGTCCCTGAGCCTTTGACCGAGCCACTGCAAACCGTCATCGAACCTGAAGCGGCCGTCATCCCTGTTGTTGTCGACGAGGGACCTGCCACCATCGCCCTGGAGCAAGCCCAAGAAACCGTCCCGGAGTCTGCCAACATTCAGCCAAAGGAGCCCGATGCCACAACAGAGGAGCAGCCCGAGGAAACGCCAGGTGCGCCAGCCAAGAAGGGGAAGAAGGACAAGAAAAAGAAGAAGAGCAAAGCCGCTTCCCCCGAACCCGAACTGATGGTTGCCCCCGAGGCTGCTCTCGAGCCCGCGGCCCATCTCGAGTCCAACGTTGCTCTTGAAGAGGCCACTCCTGAGCCCGAAGCAGCCATCATTCCTCTCGAAGAAACACCCGTGGTCGTCGCCCAGGAGCCCAGCCGAGAACTCAGCCTGGACACCACGGTTTCCCAGTCAAAGGAACTCGACATCACACCCGAGCCGCAGCAAGCAGCCGAGGATTCCTGGGATCTCCCAGTCAAGAAGGGCAAAAAGGAGAAGAAAACGAAGGGCAAAGGCAAGAATGCTGCGCCTGAGCCTGAACCTGAGCCCGAGACGTCCCTGCTTGTGGAAACCCCTGCAACGGAGGAGATCGCTGCCCCTGTTCCTCCCGAACCCGAGACGTTGACTCTCGTGGAGGCTACTGCTGAGGTCGCCGAGCCGATCGTCGAGCCCGTCACTGTTGCTCCAGACTTTGCCGCGGAACGGGGCGTGGAACTTGTTGTGGAGCCAATCACGGAAGCGACTGCAGAAGTTGTCTCGGAACCCGTTGCTGAACTCGCCGTTGAGCCCGCTACAGAGCACGTGGCTGAGCCTGTCACAGAGGTTACTGCTGAGCCTCTCACCGAAACCATTGCCGAACCTCCTGCGGAGCTCGCTGTCGAACTTGCCACCGAAGACAGCCAAGAACCACAGGAGGACACTTGGGCGCTACCTACCAAGAAGTCAAAGAAGGACAAGAAGCGCAAGGGCAGCAAACAAGCAGTGTCCGAACCTACTCTAGAACTCGCGGCAGTCAGTCCGCCTGAGGAAATCGCCAACCTGCCCCTCGCAGAACCCGAGGTCATCCATGAATCCACCACCCGTGATGCTCCCATCCAGACTCCCAGCCAAGAAGAGACAACACCCGCCGATCTCTGGCCTGAGCCCTCCAAGAAGTCACAGAAGGGCAAAAAGAAGGGCAAGCAGGCCGCTCTCGAGCTTGAGACCGAGACTCCGGCGGCCGCAGCCGAGGAGATCCTTGATGTCCCTGAGCCTCGGGACGTCTCCCTGGATGAGGATGAGGCAGTCTTTGGCGGCCCAAGCCGCGAGGACAGCGAGTCGTCGCCTACAAAAGAGGCCGAGCCTGAGGAGGCCTCCTTTGCGCTGCCTAGCAAGAAGTCAAAGAAGAAGAAGGGCAAGAAGGCGGCAACTGACATTCTGGAGTCCGAGCCTGTTGCAGCCTTGGCTCTCGAGGAGACAGTGGCGGTTCCCGAGCCGGTGCAAGTTGAAGAGGTGCCTGTCGCCGAACCTGTTCAGCTGACCGAGACGACCGTTCCTGAACCCTCTCTGCTCGAGAAGACACATCTACCTGAATCTGCCCAACACGAGGAGATGGCCATCCCTGAACCCGCCCAGTTTGAGGAGACGCCCATTCTACCAGACCCTGTCCAACTTGAGGAAACGCCTATCCCTGAGCCCATCCAAGTTGAGGAGTCGCGTGCTCTGCCGGAGCCTGTTCAAGATGAGGAGTCTACAGTCCCTGCAGTTGTGGAAGAACCCATTCCCGCCGACACTCAGGCATCCAACGATACACCCGCCGTGGACATCGTTGCTGAGGAGCCACCCAAGGACGAGGAGGTCGTGGAGTTCGCCAGCAAAAAGTCCAAGAAAGACAAGAAAAAGAAGGGCAGGAAGAGCGACTCAGCGCCATCCTTCGACTCGGAGGTTCCACAACTTCAGGAGGATACTTCAAGCGCCGATGTCCTTCCCGCCGCAGCGCTTGCCACGGTCGTTCCCGCAGGTGTTGCTCTCGCTGACAATGACACGGCAACGCCAAAGGAGGCCGATGAAGATGGCTTTGGCCTCTTGAGCAAGAAGGCGAAGAAAGATAAGAAGAAGAAGAAGGGCAAAGCCGCAGCCGCGGTGGCGGAAGAGGAGCCGATTACTTCCGCGGCAGAGACCAGTCGAGAAGCTCAAGATGCTCCGGCCACAGTCGACAAGGAGCCGGAGCTGCTCGAAACCGAGCCTCTTGCTCCCGCCGAGAAAATCGGCCTCGAAGACAAGCCAAACAGCAGGCCTCCCACCCCTGTTGGTGACAAGTTCTCAATCCACCCCGCAGTCTCGGAGGCCCTCGGCCGCTCGCCCGGTCTCGCACCAACCTCCACCATCGGCCTGGGGCTGATCCCCAACCCGCCCGAGCCGTACCCCGAGGACGCGCCGTCGCCGCAGCTCCTGACGGCGCTCGAGACGCCGTTCTCGCTCGACGCGCAGGTGGAAGCGTCGCGGCAGCTCGGCGTGGACATGACGCCGGCGCAGGACAGCAGCAGCATCGCGCACGACCCGCCGTTTGACTATGACGCGCACCGGAAGAAGGTCAAGACGAAGGAGGCGGAGGCCGAGCTTGCTGGGGAGAGGGGCTTTGACGATGAGGTCAGGGAGATGGGGGCGGACAAACCTGAGGAGGAGGAGGAGGATGTGGCGCTTGCCGCAGCGGTGGGAGCACTTACTGGGGGTGTGTCGTTGTTGGCGGAGAAGTTTGGGGGTGGAAAGAAGAAAGGAGAGAAGAAGAAGAAGAAACAGGCGGATGTGGATCGGGAGGAGAAACCAGTGGAGAGGCGTCTGGATGGTGAAGAGACGAGAGAGTTCAGCTCGGAGCCGAGAACGATGGAGGTGGATCTACCGAAGGAGAAGCAAGCCGAGAAGGAGAAGGTTGAAGAGAAGGAGAAAGAGACGGTTGAAGAGACCAAGCAGCGCAGCTTGGAATCGACATTGATGGAAGTCGATGAACCGCAAAAAGTGGAAGTGCACAGCAGGGGTTTCGAGGAGGCATCAAGGATGGAGGTGGATCAACAACAGGAGACGACAACAGAGAGGAGCATGGACGTTGATGAGCCAGCAACCGAGGGCGCAAGAATCGAGTCCCGGGACCTTTCCGCGGTGCCCGGCCTGGGCCGTATGGATTCAGAGACGATCCCCAGGTCGCTCAGGGAACCGTCGGAGACAGGAGAGCCGTCGAAGAAGAAGAAGAGGGAGCGGCGGGCACGAACGCCATCGCCTGAACCAGTGCAGCGCGCCTTTTCATTCCCAGACGATATCGCAGACGAAGAGGTGTTCACGACGCGCGAGGTCAAGGTGGACAAGAAGAAGGCAGCCGAGCTCACAGCAGACGACCCGGTCCGGCTTCCGCCTCTGTCGCAGTTCTCCGAGTTCATGCGGTCGCACTCGAGCCTGCCGCCAGTGCAAGAGGAGCTATCGGACGACGACGAACCAGCCAAATACCGGGACCGGACATCGCAGTCGCCAACGCGGCGCAGCCGACGGATCCCCGAGACACCGGAGCTCCATCGGGACAGCGGCTTCTCGTCGGGGTCCCGGTCCCCCCATGTGTCGCGCCGCATCCCTGACGACCACGAGGCCATTCGAGACAGCGGCGTGCATCTCCGGGATTCGCTCGAGAGCACGACGCCCGTCCGGCAGAGCCACCGGTCGCTGTCGCCGAGGATCCCCGAGGAGCGACAGACGATGGCGCTGCAAACCCCACGACACGGCCACGACGATGCAGAGCGCCGTCTCAGGCGGTCGCCTCTGAGTGGGCACCGGGGAGTGGGCGCTGTGGGCGCTGCGGGCGCTGTTGGGCCCGAGACACCCCGCCTGGTCGAGCCCTCACCGCCCCCGCGAACCCCCGAGCCAGAGAAGCTGCAGGTCAAGAAGCGGGGACTGTCGTCCACTCCTGCTCCTGCTACTGCTCCTGCTCCTGCCAGTGGTGGTGCTTCACTCTCCCCCGCGCCTGCCATTGTTGGCCCTGTGGGCGCTGCTGCCTCAGTGGCCAGCCTGCGCAGCCTGTCAGACAGCCCGCTGCAGCCGCCAAGGACCATCGACCCCACTCCGCGCCGGGTGTCGTCCAATACCAGCATGGCCCGCCTACGCACCCCGGAGCCTGCGTTGCGGCCTGACAGTCCAGGCAGTCTCCGCTCGCACGCTGGCACGCCCCCACTGCAGCTGCGGCGGATGGACAAGCGTGCCAGCGGCAACCTGCGGTCCGTGTCCCTCAGCCAGCAGGACCTGGCTGCCAAGGCCCGCGAGCAAGAAAAGCAGCGGCCCGCCACGCCAAATCAGAGCTCGGGTGCTGCCGCCGCTGGCATCGCTGCAGCAGGTGCCGCTGCACTGGGAGTGCTCGGAGCTGCACAGCTCCTCTCGTCGTCGCCGTCGCCAGCCACCTCGCGAGCTGCGCACACCACCACCACCCCCATCGCGAATGAGGGCCGCGTGCGTGCCAAGGACATGACCGATGTCTTTGTGAGTTTTGTTTTCTGTTGTTTTTTTTTCCTTTTCTTTCTTTACCCAATGTCTTGCAATTCAATTCAATCCACTGGAAGGCATCAACACTAACAATCGCAGGATGGCTACGGCGAGGGCCGCATCGGCTCGCCGCGCTCACCGACTCGCCCGCACAGCATGCGCCGCCGCCAAAGCATGCAGGTGCTCGAGCTCGAGTCGCGCGTCGAGCAGCTCCTGGAAGAAAACCGCGTGCTCGCCGAGGCCCGCGCCCAGTCCGAGTCGTCTCAGTCCCACCGCAGCGTCACCGCTCTCGCCGAGCGCGAGTCCGAGATCGAGTCGCTCAAGCGCATGCTCAAGGAGGCCAACGAGGTCATCGACCGCCTGAAGCAGACAAACGAGGGCCTGCGCAGCTCCACCTCGGCCATCGCCGTCAAGCACTCCGAGGAGCTCCGCCGCCTCGAGACCCAGAATGCTCAGACCGCCAACGAGCTCAACCACGCCCGCGACGCCTCTGCCCAGATCGCCCGCACCGTACAAGACAAGGACGCCGAGATTGCACAGCTGCGCGCCCAGCTCGAGGCCTCGACCGCACAGATACGCGAGTTGCAACAACAAATCCTCGAGCAGACGCGGCCGTCGGACGACCCAGACTTCCTCGACTACCACGACATCGACTACTTCGACCACCGCTGCCAGCAGCTGTGCGCCCACGTCCAACAATGGGTCCTGCGCTTCTCCAAGTTCAGCGACATGCGCGCCTGCCGCCTCACCTCGGAGCTCAGCGACGAGAAGCTGATTGACCGCCTCGACAATGCCGTGCTAGACGGCTCCAATGTCGACACATACCTCAACGACCGCGTCCGCCGCCGCGACATCTTCATGAGCATGACCATGACCATGATCTGGGAGTTTGTCTTCACCCGCTACCTCTTCGGCATGGACCGCGAGCAGCGCCAAAAGCTCAAGCAGCTCGAAAAGCAACTCATCGACGTCGGCCCGCCGCACGCGGTCCGCCAGTGGCGCGCCGTGACCCTCACCCTCCTGGCCCGCCGCCCGTCCTTCAAGAAGCAGCGCGACCAGGACACAGAGGCCGTCGTCCAGGCCATCCTCGACACCCTGTCCAAGATCCTCCCGCCGCCGTCCAACCTCGAGGACCAGATCCACGCGCAGCTCCGCCGCGTCGTCCGCGAGGCCGTCGGCCTCGCCGTCGAGATGCGCTGCCAGCGCGCCGAGTACATGATGCTGCCGCCCCTGCAGCCTGAGTACGACGACACGGGCGAGCTCACCGAGACGGTCACGTTCAACGCCGCGCTCATGAACGAGGCCAGCGGCAGCCCGGACCAGACCAACGAGGAACTGGAAGCCGCCAACACCACCGTGCGCATCGTCCTGTTCCCCTTGGTCCTGCGCAAGGGCGACGACGCGGGCAAGGGCGAGGACGAGATCGTCGTCACCCCCGCGCAGGTCCTGGTCGCGTCGGGGTACGGCGGGAACGGGAGCCGGAGGGGCTCGCCGGGCGATGCCGGCAAGGGCAGGGGAGCGAGGCTGCTGACGCCCGTTTCGGATGCCGGCGGGGTCAGCCTCGAGGCGAGGAGTCTGGCGGGGGATAGGAGTCCCCGCCACGGACCGAGCGGGAGCAGTGTGAGGGGAGGAGCCGGGATTGGGCTGCAGAGTGATGTTAGTATGGATGGGATGGGGCACGGGGGTTATCTTTGATCTGTTGATGATGTGTGAGGGAGGGTGTATGAGAGGTATTTTTCAAGGGTCTGATAGAACGGATGGGATGGGATGGGGT
>Ga0247823_10001112_pt1 | contig 22513 bp, 25 predicted proteins | sample 13C_PalmiticAcid_2_FD_192426 | JGI IMG/M metagenome (GOLD analysis project Ga0247823, IMG submission 192426) | Soil microbial communities from agricultural site in Penn Yan, New York, United States - 13C_PalmiticAcid_Day30 | ecosystem: Environmental > Terrestrial > Soil > Agricultural land... | reverse complement strand
GCCGGGCGCGGCGCGGTGCGTCGCGGCCAGGATCAGAACGCGAGGGCCTGCGCGCGGCGCTTGACCTCTCGGCCGCGGTCGCCGCGCAGCGCGTCGATCGGGGTGCCGGGCAGCGACTCGTCCTCGGTGAACAGCCACTGGATCATCTCGTCCGGGCTGAAGCCGGAGTCGTTGAGCACGGTGATCGTGCCGGACAGGCCCTTGACCACGACGCCCTCGGCTTCGTCGAGGAACGCCGCGGGCACCATCAGCACCCCCTTGCGCCGGATGGCGATCAGGTGGTGGTCGCGCAGTGCCTGGTGGATGCGGGTGATCGGCTGGTTCAGCCGGTCGGCGACGTCAGGCAGAGGAAGGACCTCCACCGAGGAATCCAGGACGTCGGCTGCGGCGGGAATCGAACTCACGGGGCACAACGATGCCACACTCCGGGGCACCCGGCCGACCACTTGGTCACAGAAATCCTGGGCGCGACCACGGCGGGGCGGTCGGCCACCTACGATCCACCACTGTGGTGGACAAAGGACCGGGGCTAGTCGGCACGCTGCTCGAACAGCGATACCGGGTCGACGCGTTGCTCGCGCGCGGTGGCATGTCCGCGGTCTACCGCGGCCTGGACACCCGGCTGGACCGACCGGTGGCGATCAAGGTGATGGATTCGCGGTTCGCCGCGGACCAGTCCTTCGTGGAGCGGTTCGAGCGCGAGGCGCGGTCCGCGGCGAAGATCCACCACCCCAACGTGGTGGCCGTGCACGACCAAGGCCTCGACGGCGCCAACATGTACCTGGTCATGGAGCTGGTCGACGGCGGCACCCTGCGTGACCTGCTCAACCAGCGCGGGTCCCTGCCGACGCCGCTGGCCGTGGCGATCATGGAGCCGGTGCTGTCGGCGCTGGCGGCCGCGCACGCGGCCGGGCTGATCCACCGCGACGTCAAGCCGGAGAACGTGCTGATCAGCTCGGCGGGCGTGGTCAAGGTCGCCGACTTCGGGCTGGTCCGGGCCATCTCCAGCGTCGGCACGACCAAGAGCAGCGTCATCCTCGGCACCGTGTCCTACCTGTCCCCCGAGCAGGTCGAGGCGGGCTCAGCGACCGCGCGCGGCGACGTCTACTCGGCGGGCATCGTGTTCTACGAGATGCTCACCGGGTCCCCGCCCTACCACGGCGACAACGCGCTGACGGTGGCGTACCGCCACGTCAACACCGATGTGCCCGCGCCGAGCACGGCGGTCGCCACGCTGCCCGGCCTGCTCGACGAGCTGGTGGTGCGGGCGACCCGGCGGGACCCGGAGACCCGGCCCGCGGACGGTTCGGCGTTCCTGCAGGAGCTGCGGGCCGTGCGCGAGCAGCTGTCGCTGCCCCGGATGCGGGTGCCCGCGGTCGCGGCGCCGCCGCCGGATGAGACCGTGCCGGTGTCCAGCGCGCAGCTGGCCGAGATCAAGCAGCCATCGGCGCCCGTCCCAAGTGCGCCCCAGCCGCCCGCTGACGAGCCGACCAAGGACGCGGTCGCCCCGGTGGACCCAGAGGCCACTGTGCGGGTACCGGCGGTCATGCTGCCCGCGTCGCCCCCGCAGGGGATGACGGTGGTGCGGCCGACGCCGTCCGGGTTCAGCGCCAGCGGCCCGCAGGGCACGCGCGCGATGCTGCGGTCGGATCTGGAGCGGGCGATCGACTCGGCGGCGGCCAACCCGCTGCCGACCGGCCCGCACGCGGTGCCGCACGTGCCGACCGGGCCGCCGTTCCCGCACCAGCAGCACTCCCAGCACCCACAGCAGTCACAGCAGTCACACCCACAGCAGCACGTCCACCAGCAGCCGCCGGACGAGCCGCGTCCGCCCAGCCAGACGCGCCGCATAGTGCTGTGGAGCGCGGCGGGCGTCGTGGCGCTGGCGGTGCTGATCACGTCGATCTGGTGGTTCACCAGCGGCCGCTACACCGAGATCCCGTCGGTACAGGGCAAGGACGCCGCCGCTGCGGAGAAGCTGCTGCGCGACGCCGACCTCAGCCCGAACACCACGACCGTGCGGCACAACGACATCCCCTCCGGCGAGGTGATCGGCACCGAGCCCGCCGCGGGCACCGAGGCGCTGCGCGGCGACCAGGTCAAGCTCATCGTCTCCGCCGGGCGCCCGGTGGTGCCCGACGTGCCCGCCGGGTCCACCATGGCCCAGGCCGAGCAGTCGATTCGCGCGGCGGGCCTGCGGCCGGAGCGCGACGACGGCAAGAACGCCTTCGACGAGAAGATCGCCAAGGGCGCCGTGGTGAAGCTCGACCCGGCGCCGGGCACGAAGCTGCAGCTGGGTCAGCAGGTCATCGTGGTGCTGAGCAAGGGCCCGGCACCCAAGCCGCTGCCGGACATGCGCGGCAAGACCCGCGACGAGGCGTTCCAGGAGCTGACCGATCTCGGGTTCGAGCCGTTCGACGCGCCTGCCGAGTTCTCCGCCGACGTCGACGGCGGAAAGGTCGTCCGGACGGATCCACCCGCGGGCACCAAGATCGCGGTGGACGGCAGCAAGCGGGTGTCGGTCGTGGTGTCCAATTCGGTCACCGTGCCCGACCTCAACCAGCGCACCGTGTCCGAGGCGCAGGCCGAGTTGGCCAAGGTGGGGCTGCAGATCGATCTTGGCGTGTTCTCCAACCCGAACGGCCGCGTCCTCACCCAAAGTCCAGCGGCGGGAACGCGCGTGGCCAGGGATTCGAAGGTCGGGGTCTTCGTATTCTGACCCGCTGGTCCGACCGAGTGTGACGAACTCGATCGAGTGGTCCTGACCTCCTTGTCCCATCTGGGTTACGCGTATGTCATGTCGACCTGGTCTCGTTGTGGCATGACCACACTCAGCGGGCTGGACCTCGCGTTCCTGAGCCTCGAACGAGCGAGCACGCCCATGCACGTGGGTGCGGTCGGCTTGTTCCGTCCCGACTCCCCGATCGACGTCAACGCGGTGGCCGAGCTGCTGGCCGAGCGCGCGGGCAGGCTCCCGCGGCTGCGCCAGCAGGTCCGCCCGACGCTGTTCCCGCCCGGCGGCGCGGACTGGGTGTCCGCTGAGGACTTCCGGGCCGCCGACCACATCTCGGTGTACCGGCTGCCCGACGACCTCGACCTGCTCGACGCCTACGCGTCACGCTGGGTCGCCACTCCCCTGGACCTCACCCGGCCGCCGTGGGAGCTGCACGTGGTCACCGGCCTGCCCGACGGCGGCTTCGCGGTGATGCTCAAGCTGCACCACGCCCTGACCGACGGCGCGGGCGCGGTGGAGATCGCGGGCGGCCTGCTCGACGGCCTGTGCGAGCTCCACATTCCGGCGCAGCGCAAGGCACCGCTGCCCGGCCTGGTCGACCGCGTCCGCCAGGGCGTCGAGGTGGCCACGGCGGTGGCCAAGGCGATCCGCCCGCCCTGGGCGGCGCCGCTGCTCAGCCGGACCTCCCCGGACCGCGAGTTCGCCCGCGTGCGGCTCGACCTCGCCGACATCCGCCACATCCGCAAGACCCACGGCGGCACCGTCAACGACGTCATCCTGACCGTCCTGACCGGCGCCCTGCGCGACTGGATGGACGCGGCGGGCAGACGCGCGGAGGACGTGCGCGCGATGGTCCCGGTGAGCGTGCGCGGCCGCAGGGAGGTCGGCGGCGGCAACCAGATCTCGGCGTACCTGTGCGACCTGCCGGTGGCCACGCCGGATCCGCTGGACCGGCTGCGGGCCGTCCGCGCGGCGATGGACGCGAACAAGAAGATGGGCCCGTCGAAGGGCGCGGGCGCGCTGCCGCTGGTGGCGTCGTGGCTCCCGCCGATCGCCCACCGCGTCGGCACCAGGATGCTGGCCGGCACGGCGTCGATGCTGTTCGACACCGTGATCACCACGGTCCCGTTCCCGCGGATGGAACTCCGGCTGGCCGGTGCGCGGCTGCGCGAGATCTACCCCGTGGTGCCGCTCGCTCCCGGTCACCGGGTCGGCTTCGCGGTGTCCACCTACCTCGACGGCGTCCATATCGGACTCAATGCCGACCCGGCCGCGGTCGCGGACCTGGGCAGGCTCGCCGACGCCATCGTGAAGTCGACCGCCACCCTGCTCGAACGCTGCGCCTGACCGGCTACTCGAGACCGACGGCCAGGTCCGGCGCCGCGGCGATGAGTTCCTCCGGCGCCGACAGGCGCCAGGCCTCGAAGACGAGTTCGGACAGCTCGTCGAAGTCGATGCCCCCGAGGTAGACGACCACCCAGCCGAAGCCGCCCGCGGTGAACTGCTCCTCGAACACCTCGGGCCGCTCGGAGACCAGCGCCTTCTGCTCGGACAGCGTCTGCTTCAGTCCGACGGTCTGGGTGCGCGGCCAGTAGTAGCCGAATCGCTTACCGCGCACGCTGTACGACGTGTACTGGCCGCCCTCGGCCCGTGTCACCTCGGCGAGCGCGTCCAAGATCCGGAAGAACCCGTCGTTCCCAACCGCCACCACAACCCCCGAACAAAGTCAGAGCCCGCAGTATAAGTGCGGGCTCTGACGGTTTCCGGGGTCGATCAGGAGCGCAGCATCTCCGCGACCAGGAACGCGAGTTCCAGGGACTGCTGGGTGTTCAGCCGCGGGTCGCACGCGGTCTCGTAGCGGCCCGCGAGGTCGTCGTCGGAGATCTCCTGTGCGCCGCCGAGGCACTCGGTGACGTCCTCACCGGTGAGCTCGACGTGGATGCCGCCCGGGTGGGTGCCCAGCCTGCGGTGCACCTCGAAGAAGCCCTGGACCTCATCGACGATGCGGTCGAAGTGGCGGGTCTTGTAGCCGGTCGACGACTCGTGGGTGTTGCCGTGCATCGGGTCGCACTGCCAGATGACCTTGTGGCCGGACGCGGTGACCTTCTCCACGATCGCGGGCAGCACGTCGCGGACCTTGCCGTTGCCCATCCGGCTGATGATCGTCAGCCTGCCCGCCTCGTTGCGCGGGTCGAGCCGCTCGACGTACTCCACGGCCTGCTCCGGCGTGGTCGTCGGGCCGATCTTGAGGCCGATGGGGTTGCTCAGCAGCTCGGCGAAGGCGATGTGGGCGCCGTCGAGCTGGCGGGTGCGCTCGCCGATCCACAGGAAGTGCGCCGACAGGTCGTACAGCTTGGGCTCGCCGCGGGTGTCCAGGCGCAGCAGTGCCCGCTCGTAGTCCAGCAGCAGGGCCTCGTGGCTGGCGAAGACCTCGACGGTGTGCAGCGAGCTGTCCTCGACGCCGCAGGCCTGCATGAAGCGCAGGCCGCGGTCGATCTCGGTGGCCAGGGCCTCGTAGCGCTCGCCTGCGGGCGAGGTGCGCACGAAGTCGCGGTTCCAGTCGTGCACCTGGGTCAGGTCGGCCATGCCCGCGCCGGTCAACGCGCGAACCAGGTTCATCGCCGCGCCCGCGTTCGCGTAGGCGCGGATCATCCGGCCCGGGTCGGGAACGCGCGCCTCGGGGGTGGCGACAAGGGAGTTCACGATGTCGCCGCGGTACACCGGCAGGCCGAGCGCGTCGAGCTTGTTCGAGCGGGGCTTGGCGTACTGGCCCGCGATGCGGCCGACCTTGACCACGGGCATGCTCGCGCCGTAGGTGAGCACCACGGCCATCTGCAGCAGGGTGCGGATGTTGCCGCGGATGTGCGGCTCAGTGTTGTCCACAAAGGTCTCAGCGCAGTCGCCGCCCTGGAGCAGAAACGCCTCGCCGCGCGCGACCTCGGCCAACCGCGCTTGCAGGCGGTCGACCTCGGCGGGCACGGTGATCGGGGGCACCGCTTCGAGCAGGGTGCGCACTTGGCGCACCTGGTCGGCGTCGGGCCACTCGGGCTGTTGCGCGGCGGGGCGCGCGAGGGCGTCGTCGAGGCGGTTGCGCAGCATCGGGGGCAGCGGGGGCAGCTCGGGAAGCGTTTCCACTGGCACGTCCACGGTCCAGTTCACGTGTCAAGGGTAGGAGGTCGGGTTTTCCGGCCGCACGCCGGGACGCCTGTCCCATACCGTGGACCGACGGCAGGATGGCGGGATGACCGACGAGCTGGATCCGGAGCGGGCACGGCGGCTGTTGGAGCTCGCCGTGGCGAACCTTCGGCGCGACTACCCGGTGCACTGGCTGCGGGTCGTGGAGTCACCGAGCGACCTGCTCCCCCACCGCGTCCTGCACCCGGTGTTCGGCGGGTCGTTCGACTGGCACTCGTGTGTGCACCAGACCTGGCTGATCGCGCGACTGCTGCGCCTGTTCCCCGGCCTACCCGGCACTGACCAGGCAGAACAGGTCCTGGACGAGCTCATCACGGCTGACGGCGTCGCGACCGAGGCGGCCTTCTTCGCCGGTCCGGACGGCGCCGCGTGGGAGCGTCCGTACGGCTGGGCCTGGCTGCTGCTGCTCGACGCCGAGCTGCGCGGCGGCCGGTGGGCCGAGCCGCTGCGACCGCTGACCGAGGTGATCCGGGGCCGCTGGCTGGGCTGGCTGGCGAGCGCCCGTCGACCGATCCGCGCCGGGGTGCACGCCAACTCGGCGTTCGCGCTCGGGCTTGGGCTCGACGCCGCCCGCGCCGTCGGCGACACCGAACTGGCCGACGCCTGCGCCGACGCGGCCCTTCGCTTCTTCGGCGGGGACCGGGGCTACGGCGGGTTCGAGCCAGACGCCGCCGACTTCGTCTCCCCCGCCCTCACCGAAGCCGACCTGATGCGCCGGGTCGTGCCGGACTTCCCGGCCTGGTTCGACGCCTTCCTGCCGGACCTGGACACGCCCCGCTGGTCGACGCTGCGCGCGCCGATCGAGGTCGACGACCCGGCCGACCCGTACGGCTCCCACCTCGCCGGACTCGCCCTGTCCCGCGCGTGGGCGTGGCGCGGGATCGCCGCCGCCCTGCCCGCCGACCACCGGTATGCCGACCTGGCGGTGGCGGCGGCGCGGGAACACCGGGAGGTCGGCCTGCGGTACGTCTTCGGCTACGGCTACGCCGCCGAGCACTGGCTCGGCACGTTCGCCGCCTACCTCGACGTGGGCGCGCTGTAGGCGATCAGCTCGGCCACCGGCTCGCCCCTGCGGACCTTGCCGACCGCGACCAGCGGCGCCATCGCCCGACACCAGCCGTCGAGCCGGTCCGGGTCGAGATCACTCGCGGCGACCAGCGCGTCGCGCCTGGCCTCGATGCCGGGACCGTCGAGCACGAAGTCGACCGCGTCGAACTCGGGCTCGCCCAGGGTGCCCTGCGGGTCGAGGACGACCAGTCCGGTCGGGGTGTCGAGCAGGTTGAAGCGGTGCAGGTCACCGTGCAGCAGGACCTGGCGGCTGGGGTTGTCCAGGAGCCGCTGGGCGATCTCCCAGGCCGCGTCGAGGTGGTCGGCGGTCACCGGCCCGGTCGGCGGGAACCTCGGGAAGAACGCGGCGACGCCCGCGCGCAGATCCCGCCAGGCGGCCCGCTCCGGCTCGGCGACCGCGTGCAAGTCGGCGAGCAGGCCGGCGAACCGGGCGGGTTCCGGCCAGCCCTCGGTTCCGTCGATCCACGCCATCAGCAACGCGCCGTCGGCCTCCGCCAACAGCGCGGGAACGCGACCGCTGGGCTCGAACGCGCGCAGGATCCCGGCTTGGGTCGCGGCGAACTCGACGTCCGGCGACACCTTGAGGACCACCTGCACGCCTGCCCGCTCGGCCCGCAGCGTCACCGCCGACGCGCCGTCGGGGAATGGGTCGCCCAGCGTCAGTCCCCAGTCGGCGGCCAGCCGGTCGAGGCGGTCGGGGAGTTCTGCCAGCCACGGCCGGACCGACTCGCCGAAGCGCCGGACCAGTCGCTCCTCTGCTGTCACTCGGCCCGTGCCCGGATCGTGCGAGAGCCGTATTCCCCGCGGGAAAGGCAGCACGGGCACGGACAGGGTGGCCTGCCGTGCGCGTCCGGCTGGTGCCGCCAACCGATCACGCCCTTGACGTGGCGCACATCGTGGATCTCGGCGGCGCGCACAGGCCTAGGCAGGAACACCTCGTAGCCGCGCGGATCAGGGTGGGCGCTGATCAGCGCCGCCGCCTTCGCCGCTGTCATCCGCAGCGGCTTGCGGGTGTAGTGGGAGACGGTCACCGACTCGTCGTCCGGCACCCGAAACCGCACGGCGACGGTGCTTCGATAGCCCGATTTGCGCAGCTCACGGCCCCACTGGTTGGTCAGCACGTAGGACTGCAGTACCGGCATGCAGAACACGCCGCGGTCGGTCAGCCAGCGGTGCCAGGACGTCCGGATCCCGCCCCGGCGGATGGCGGCGGCGAGCCGGGCGTCGGTCAGGTGGACCAACAGCATCAGAGCTCGGGCCTCCGGTCGGCCCACGGGTGGGCGCGCTCGTACTGGCCCGACAGCGACAGCAGCAGCCGCTCGGACCGGCGCGGGCCGATCAACTGCACCCCGATCGGCATCCCCACCTCATCGCGTCCCACCGGCACCGCCGCGACCGGGTTGCCCAGGACGTTCCACGTCGGGAAGTACGGGATCCGGATGCTGACGCCCGCGTACGTCGCGCTCAGGCCGCGGCCGTGGAAGGCACCGACGCGGGTGGGGCGGCGGGTCCATGACGGCTGCAGGATCACGTCGTGGTCGGCGAAGAAGTCGGTCATGGTGCGCTGCAGCCGTTCCTCGACACGCGTGGCCCAGTCCAGGGCCGAGTCGGGCACGCGCCTGCCGAGGAAGGCGATCTTGCGGGTGCGCGACTCCAGCCACTCCGGGTGCGGCAGGCGCGCCACGTCGTCGGCCACGCCGCGCAGGTAGCGGACAAGGAACAGCTGGGATGGGGCGGAGCCAAGCGCCGGGTCGGCCTCGGTGACCTTGTGGCCGAGGTCGCGCAGCCGGTCGGCGGTGTCGACCACCGCGCGGCGCCAGCGGGGGTTCATCGGCGGGCGGCCCATCGGGGTGCGCCATGACAGCGCGATCCGCAGCCGACCAGGGTCGGCGTCCACCGCGGCCCGGTAGCCACCGCCGTCGTCGGCGATCACGTCGAGGAGGCCACCGACGTCGGCGACCGTGCGGCCCAGCGGCCCGATCCCCGACAGGCCGTTCCACCCGCCGAGCGACGGGGCCTGGTCGACCAGGCCGCGCGAGGTCTTGAGGCCGAACACTCCGGTCGCGGTGGCCGGGATGCGGATCGAGCCGCCGCCGTCGGAGCCGGTGGCCGCGCCCACGATGCCGCCCGCGACGGCGCCCGCGGAGCCGCCCGACGAGCCGCCGGTGGTGTAGTCGAGGTTCCACGGGTTGCGGGTGGCCCCGTAGGTGAGGGTCTCGGTGAACGACCAGAGGCACTGCTCAGGGGTCAGCGTCCGGCCGATGACCACCGCGCCCGCGGCGCGCAGCCGGGCGACCACGGCGCTGTCGTGTTCGGCGGGCGGGAACTGGGGCCTGCCGCCCTTGGTGGTCACGTCGCCTGCGACGTCGGTGTCGTCCTTGACCGCCACCGGCACGCCGAGCAGCGGGGTCCGCTCCCCCGCGTCGAGTCTGCGCTGGGCGTCCGCCGCCGCCGCGCGCGCCGCGTCGAGGTAGAGCACGCGGAAGGCGTTGATGGTCGGGTTGAGCGCCTCGGCCCGACGCAGGACGGCCTCGAGCAAGTCGGGCGCGGTGACCTGGCCGTCGCGTAGGGCACGGGCCTGTGCGTCGGCGCCCGCCCAGAGCAGATCCTCCATGGCGGGCACCCTAACGCGGGCACGGCACAGGGCCGAGCGTCAGCCGAAGAAGATCTCCGCCTCGGCATAGCGCTCCAGCGGCACGGTCTTGAGTTCGGCGGTGGCCTCGGCGAGTTTGACCCGGACGATGTCGGTGCCGCGCAGCGCCACCATCACCCCGAAGTCGCCGTCGGCCACCGCGTCGACCGCGTGCAGGCCGAACCGGGTGGCCAGCACCCGGTCGTAGGCGGTTGGCGTGCCGCCGCGCTGGGTGTGGCCGAGGACCACCGCGCGGGACTCCTTGCCGGTCTTGGCCGCGATCTCCTCGGCCAGCCACGTGCCGACACCGCCGAGCCGGACGTGCCCGAAGGCGTCCTTCTCACCGCTGGCCAGCACCTCGGCGCCGCCCTCCGGCAACGCGCCCTCCGCCACCACGATGATCGGCGCGTACTGCCGCTCGAAGCGCCGCTGCACCCACTCGATGACCTTGTCGACGCTGAAGGGCCGCTCCGGCACCAGGATCACGTTCGCCCCGCCCGCCAGACCGGAGTGCAGCGCGATCCAGCCCGCGTGCCTGCCCATGACCTCCACGACCAAAGCCCGGTGGTGGGACTCGGCGGTGGTGCGCAGCCGGTCGATGGCTTCGGTCGCGATGTGCACAGCGGTGTCGAAGCCGAAGGTGTAGTCGGTACCGCTGAGGTCGTTGTCGATCGTCTTGGGCACGCCGACGACGCCGATGCCGTCCTCGGTGAGCCGCTTGGCCACCCCGAGGGTGTCCTCGCCACCGATCGCGATGAGCGCGTCGACCTCCAACTCGGCCAGCGTCGCGCGGATCTTGTCCGGGCCGCCATCGACGTTGTACGGGTTGGTCCTGGATGAGCCGAGAATGGTGCCGCCGCGGGTCAGGATGTCCTCGACCTCGGCCAGCCCGATCTGCTTGGTGTTGCCCTCGATCGGTCCCTGCCAGCCGTTGCGGAACCCGACGATGTCCCAGCCGCGTTCCTCGATCCCCTTACGGACCACCGCCCGGATGACCGCGTTGAGACCTGGACAGTCACCGCCACCGGTGAGCACGCCGACCCGCATGAGACCTCCTGGACTTGTCGGTGAGTGACTATCGTCACCGTTGACATCGCCCAGCCTGCCGGCTACTGAATCGGTGTAGCAAGCAGGGCTCTAACCCGCGACCTTTTTGCGCCACTCGCCTTCGATGATGCGCCACCGGACGAGGTTGTGACGGGCGTCGGCGAGCGCGTCGTGCGCGTCGTCCGGCGGGGAGGGCAGGTGCGGCTTGCCCACGTCCTCCCAGCGCTGCCGCAGCTCGCGGGTGAACCGGGGGATCTCCCTGGGCAGCGCGGGCATCGCGCCCCACAACTGCCCGAGCACCACATGGTCATAGGCGCCGAACCAGGCCCAAAGCTCGATCTTGTCCCGGGTCTTGGGCGTGGTCAGGAACTCCAGCAGCCGCTTGCGGATGGTCGCCCGGTCACACCAGGCCTTGTCGGCAGGCGACGGCAGCTTGTCCAGCACGTTGTCGCGCACCCAAGGGCCAGCCTTGGCCGGGTTGAACTCGGTGGAGACGGCGTAGAACTCTCTGCCGTTCTCGTCCACCACACCGATCGACACCAGGTCGATGGTCGTTCCGTCCTCAATGAATTCCGTATCGTAAAAGAACCGCACCCTACGTTTTCTCCTAAGATGAATACACAGCCGATGTGTCCGGCTGCCGGGGCAGCGAGAACTTGGGATCTGCCGACCGGCACCTGGTCAAGATACGCAGATGGGGTTCAATCGAAGCCGCTCCGGGTCGCGGAGCGCCCGGCCGACCGCGACGGAACGAGAAACCCGGGCAACGCTTGACATCGAACGGATATCGGCTGATCCGCATGGGAGCGGGCCGTTGGGTTCTGGAGCACCGACACATCATGGAGTTGACGCTCGGCAGGCCCCTGCTGCCCGGCGAGAACGTCCACCACATCAACGGCGACCGAGTGGACAACCGGCCCGAGAACCTTGAACTGTGGGTCACACGGCAGCCACATGGGCAACGAGTGCAGGACGCGCTCGCCTGGGCTCGCGAGATTCTCGCCCGATACGAAACGGGTGTCGTAGACGAATCGCACTGACAAAGACTAGGCCCTGACTAGCTGGCCTCGGTTTCCGGGACGCGGGCCTCACGCTTGAGCTGGGTCGGCACATCGGTGATCGCGCCCGCTTTGTGCGCGGCCTCCAACTCCTTGGCCTTGGCCGCGTAGATGTCGACGTACTCCTGGCCGGACAGCTCCATCAGCGCGTACATGATCTCGTCGGTGATCGAGCGCTCGACGAAGCGGTCGCCCTCCAGGCCCGCGTAGCGGGAGAAGTCCAGCGGCTTGCCGACCTTGATCCGGATCGGGTACGGCCGCCACATCTTCGAGCCGATCGGGTTGGCCTTGTCGGTGCCGAACATCGCGACCGGCACCACCGGGACCCCGGCCTCCAGCGCGATCCGGGCGATGCCGGTCTTGCCCTTGTAGAGGCGGCCGTCCGGCGAGCGGGTGCCCTCCGGGTAGATGCCCATCAGGTGGCCCTCACGCAGCAGCCGCACCCCGGTGTCGATCGCGGCGCGCGCGGCGCTGCCGCCGGAGCGGTCGATCGGGATCTGACCGAGCCCGGTGAAGAACCACTTCTTGAGCCTGCCCTTGATCCCCGGCTCGGTGAAATACTCGATCTTGGCGGGGAACGTCACCCGCCGCGAGACCTTCAGCGGGAGGAAGAAGGAGTCGGACACCGCGAGGTGGTTGCTAGCCAGCATCGCGCCGCCATCGGCGGGGATGTTCTCCGCGCCCTCGATCCTGGGCCGGAAGAACAACCGCAGCAGGGGCCCCAAGAAGACCCACTTCATCAGCCAATAAACCACGTGACCAGCGCTCCCGTTCTCCCCGCGTCCCCGATCGAGCCTACGAACCCCCGGTGGCCTGGCACAACAGCGCGCCGGAGCGGTAACAAGAACACCCCGAGTCGAGACACCGAAGTCACCCGGGTACACAACGATGAAACCGGGTGCCCGGATCCGGTCCGCGCCGTGTGCAGTCATGCGACGATGGCCACAACCCAGGCTCGCCAGAGCTGATCATAGGAGGAGCGGGGTGCCCGCTATCGAAGGCGCGCAAGCCTACGCGCACGACGCGTCGACCGAGATCGGCGTGGTACTCAGTCACGGCTTCACCGGATCACCGTTCAGCATGCGGCCATGGGCCGACCACCTGGTCGAGCAGGGCTACAGCGTGCGGGTCCCGCTGCTGCCCGGCCACGGCACGCGGTGGCAGGACATGAACCGCACCGAATGGCCCCAGTGGTACGGCGCGGTGTCGTCGGCCTTCGCCGAGCTGCGCGAGCGGTGCGACAAGGTGTTCGTCTTCGGCCTGTCCATGGGCGGCGCGCTGGTGCTGCGGGTGGCCGAGGAGCAGGGCGCCGACGTCGCGGGCGTGGTGCTGGTGAACCCGTCGGTGATGACCCTGCGCAAAGAGATGCGGTTCATCGGCCCGCTGTCGAAGGTCGTGTCGTCACTGAAGCCGATCAGCGACGACATCGCCAAGCCGGGGGTCAGCGAGCACGCCTATCCCCGGACGCCGCTCAAGGCGGTGCACAGCCTCACCCACCTCTGGGCCCAGGTCCGGCGCGACCTGGCCAGAGTCGACCAGCCGCTGCTGGTGCTGCACTCGGCGGTGGACCACGTGGTGGAGCCGGAGAACTCCCGCGAGATCCTGGCGCGGGTGTCGAGCGCGGACAAGACTGAGATCGTGCTGGACAACAGCTACCACGTTGCGACGCTCGACAACGACGCCCAGCTGATCTTCGACTCGAGTGTGGAGTTCGTCCGCCGCGTCGTCGCGGGTGAGCGGGTGTGATGCGCCCGGGAGACGGCCCGGAGGACGTCGACGCCGCGTTCGCCGAGATCATCGCCGACCTGGAGCGCGAAGGTGTCGGCCGCGACATCGGCACTCGGCGCGACCAGTTGGTCGACGAGCCGGTGACCGAGCCGACGCCGGTCGTCGAGGCGGGCCCGGTCGCCGCGGCGTGGCGCGGCCACGAGACCGAGTTCGACTGGGCGGGCGACGACGACAACGAGCGCTACCAGCCCCCGGAGCCCCCGCCGCTGCCCAAGCTGCGCCCACTGACCCTGGTCGCGTTGTTCCTGCTGGTGGTCGGGGTGATCCTGCTGATCCTGCCGAACGTCATCGGCCTCGACGCCCGGATCGCCACCCCGATCGCGCTGATCTCGCTCGCCTCGGGCATCGGCCTGCTCCTGCTGCGGGTGCGCAAGACCCCGCCGACCTTCCCGGACGGCGACGACACCGGCGCCCAGGTATGACCGCGCGGTCCTGGCGTCCCGCGAGGGACACCAGGACCGCGCGTCCGCCTAGGTCCGGCGCCTGCGCATCAGCAGCACGCCGAGCGCCACGGCGACGAACGCGCCCGCGATGACCGCGAAGGCGGGGAACTCGGAGTCCTCCTCCGGCGCGACCGAGGCGACCGGCTCCACATCGAACATGACCATGTCCTCCGGGGTCGGCGGTTCGCTCGACGGCATGCTGCTCGTGGTCGGGCTGGTCGTCTGCGATGACGACGACGGGCGGCCACTCGTGGTGGACTTGCCCGGTGCCGACGGCTTGGCCGTGACCGCGTCCGGACCGATCCCGACCTTGACCTCCGCCGATGTGCCGCCCTCGGCGAGCACGGTGATCGAGATGTCGCCGACGACGAGCGAGCCACCGACCGGGATCGAGTTGTCGCCGCCCTTGGCCGGGGTCTGCGGGCTCCCGTCGATGAGCCGGGAGGACCCGTACTTGCCCGCGGGAACGACGTAGACATTCACCCCTTGCTTGATCTCCCGGTCGACGCCCAGGCCGGGTGCGCGGTACTCGACCAGGAGCCGGTCGCCGCCAACGGGCATGTCGATGGCGCGGACGCCGCCGACCGAGTCCGGCGCGTGCAGCGCGGCCAGCTTGACCGTGGTGGTCTTCGCCGGGCCGGTCACCTTGTCTGGAGCCAGCCACTTCACCTTGATCAGCTCAGGGGCGGTGTAGCCCATCTTGGGACCGCCCGCCCCCATCGGCGAACGCCTGCTGTAGTCGTCCTTGGCGCAGCCGGTGATCACGCCTGCCGGACACACCTCGCGCGACTGGTGGTCGAAGCCGAGGTTGTGGCCGAGCTCGTGAGCCAAGGTGCCCATTCCGAGGTGCTGGGCGGGATACCAGGAGCGTTTGCCGGTCACCTCGGCCAGTCCCGCCCAGTCGCACTTGGCCTTCTCGCCCGCGAAGACCACGACGAGGTCGTCGTATTGGACACCCTCGCTCTTGAGCGTCTCCTCGGCCTTCGCGGTCAGCGGCTTCGTCTCACACTTGGCCGGGATGTCGACGGTGACCGGGCCGTACACCTTGCCGCCCGCCATGGTCAGCGTGCGCTGGCCGTGACTCTGCGCGGCGAAGTACTTCGAGATCGAGTCCGGCGCCTCGACCAGATAGTCGATCGCCTTCTGCTTGAGGCCGGGCACGTCCGGGATCGTCTCGTCGGCGAAGTTGATCAGAACGACGGCGACGCGTCTCGCGGCGGGCTGGGCGGTGGCGGGGCTCGGGACGCTGAGGAACGCCAGCACGAGCGCACAGGCAAGGGCTAAGGGCTTCGAGAGCGGCGACGTCACAATTCGCGAGCATACATGCGCGATGTTGGCCAGTTTCAATCATATTCATTCAGTTCGTGATCATGATTACGCAGAGTCGATCGCCAAGGTGGCCGCGCCGACGATGCCCGCGTCGTCGCCGAGATGAGCGGTGCGGATGCGGGCCAGCGGACGGTGTCCGGCCCCGGTGACCAGCGACTGGTAGTGGTCCCGCGCCGCGTCGAGGAACAGCGGACTCGACTCCGAGACACCGCCCGCGATGACGATCAGCTCCGGGTCGTACACGTCCGCGACCAGGGCCAGGCCCTCCCCCAGCCACCGCGCCAGTTCGCCCATCGCGCGGCGGGCGATGGGATCGCCGTCGCGCGCGGCGGCGGCGACCTTGCGCCCGGTGAGCCCTTGGACGTCGCGCGCCGCGCGAGCCAGAGCCGTCGCCCGGCCTTTGTACTGGGCGAGCATGTCCAGCGCGGTGGTGGCGAGCGCGGTGCCGCTGCAGTACCGCTCCCAGCAGCCCTGTTTCCCGCACGAGCACGGCCGCCCGTCCTGCACCAGGCGCAGGTGCCCTAGTTCTGGCGCGACCCCATGAGCGCCGCGGAACAGCGTGCCGTCGAGCAGCAACGCGCCGCCGATGCCGGTGCCGATGGCCACCAGCAGGCCCACACGCGCGCCGCGCAGCGCGCCGAAGTGGTATTCGGCGACCCCGGCGGCGTTGGCGTCATGTTCGAGAACGACTGGAAGACCCAGCCGCTCGGCGATCCGGTCGGCGACCGGGGCGGCGCGCCAGGCGAGGTGTGGGGCGAACATGACGGTCCGGCGGTCGTTGGCCACGAACCCGGCCACGGCGAGACCGACAGCGCTCACCTCATGCCGGGCGGCCAGCGACCCGACGACCGAACAGATGACGTCCTCCAGCTCCGTCTCGCCACTGGGGGTCGCGCCGCGCGCGGTGTCGAGGATCGCGCCGCGGGCGTCCACGACACCGGCTCGAACGCTGGTGCCGCCGACGTCGACACCGATCGCCGTCACTCGGGAGTGGAGCCCTTCCTGCGGACCTCGATCCGCTGGACCCGCGGCGACGCGGGCTCCGGCCGAGGCTCAGGACGGAAGCCGGGCATGTGCGGCTCGGCCTCCGGGTGCCAGCGGTCGGCCAGCACCGCGCGCAGCAGCGCGACGATGTCGGCGACCCGGTCGAGGCTCTTGCTCGCCAGTTCGTTCGGCTCGCCGCGCAGCAGGGCGATCAACGCGCACAGCGGGCACCAGCCGCAGGCCGTCGGCGGGCCGTCGGCAGGCTCGTGCTCGTCGTGGGTGCTGACCGCGACCCGGTCCAGCCACGGCCCGGCGCGCTCGGCGACCGCGGCGAGCAGCAGACGCAGTTCGTCGGCCAGCCGCGTCCCCGGGTCCTGTGTGGTGGTCACGCGCGCTCCTCATGGCCGAGCGCGAAGCGAAGCACCAGTCCGGCGCTGTCGGCCTCGGCGTCGATGACGGTGTAGCGACGCAGCATAAGCGGCAGGGCGACGAGCCTGCGCACGCCGTCCACAGTGACCGCCAGGTCGTCATCGACCCGGACGAGGTCGAGATCGCTGCCGTCGCCGAGCGGCAGCGCGACGGTCAACAGATAGTCGGCACCGTCGGCGTCCACCGAGAGCAGCGGGACACCGGGCCTGCGCAGCCCGTCGAGCGGGTCGATGCCCGCGTACAGCTCGTCGGCCAGTTCCAACAGCGGCGCGGTCCCGATCGGCTCGGCGGCGCGGTGTTCCACCACATGCAGCGACAGCGGGGTCGATGCGTCCAATTCGGACAGCACGGCGTCCTGCTCGGACCGGCGCACCCGCAGCCACTTGGCCGCGGGCCCCTGCCACAGCCGCGACTTGGGCACGAGCCGGTTGGCGATCAGCGCGTCGACGTGCACCCCGCGCAGGGCCAGCGCGGCCAGCGTCCGCCGGGTCTCGGCGACGACCAGCCGCTCCGGGGTCAGCACCAGGCGAACGCTCGTGGTCTCCGGGTCGGTCAGCACCGTGCGCAACCCGGCGAGGTGCGCGGCGAGCGTGCGCACCGACTCCGCCGCGGCGCGCAGACCGGGGACCACGCCGCGGAAGGAGCGGTCGAGGTAGCCCGCGATCGCTTCGGGCAAAGCCAGCAACCGCAACGTCTCCGCGGTCGGGCCGCAGTCGACGACCACGACCTCCCACGGCCCGGTCTCGGCCAGTCTGGCCACTTCGGACAGTGCGAGCAGCTCGTCGACACCAGGCAGGACCGTCAGTTCCTCGGCGTCGAGGTCGGCGATCCCGGCGCCCGCGAAGACCCCGCGCAGCTGCCCACGCAACTGGGGCCAGGAACGGTCCACGAGCGCGCGGGCGTCCACATGGGCCGCGTACAGCGAAGTGTCCACTTCGGACGGCTCGGTGCCCAGCGGGACACCGAAGGCGTCGGCGAGCGAGTGCGCCGGATCCGTCGACACCACCAGGGCCTTGCGGCCGGACGCGGCGAGGCGGGCGGCCGTCGCCGCGGCCAGGGTCGTCTTGCCGACCCCGCCCTTGCCGGTGAAGAGCAGTATCCGCACCCGTCGGCCTCCGCTGGTGTCCTAGTGCTGTTCGACCCGCCGCTTGAGTTCCTTGAGCGCGGTGTCCATGACCATCTTCTCGGCCTTGCGCCGGAACAGGCCGATCATCGGCACGACCAGCTGCACGGAGAGCGTGTAGGTGACCGTGGTGCGGCCACCGGCCTCGCTGAGCGCGTAACGGCCCCGCTGCGAACGCTGCATCTGTCCCTTGACCAGGTTCCAGTCGACGGACAGGCCGTCGTCGGACCAGTCGTAGGCCAGCGTGTAGACGTCCTTGAACGGTCCGGCGTCGAGCGTGAAGGTGACCTGCTCGCCGCGGCCGTCGTCGTAGGTGGAGAGCACCTCGGTCTGTTTGACCGCGGCGGCCCACTCGGGATACGCCGGGAAGTCGGCGATCACCGCCATGATCTGCTCCGCCGGAGCGTCGACGACGATGGACTGGGTGGACTCGTCGGCCATAGTCCGGCAGGTTACCCGGTCACCAGGTCAGGACGTACGGCCACCGGGTCCGCTGGAAGTGTCCGACGTTGGCGCACTCGGTGCGGCCGACCCGCATGCGCGCGGCCAGCGGCTGGTGGACGTGCCCGAACACCGCCCACCGCGGCCGGTCGCGGTGGATCCGGTCGAGCAGGCCCGCCGAGCCGATCTCGGCGCGGCGGGCCATCACGTCGTAGGTCAGTTCGGGCACGTCCGGCGGGATGTGGCTGCACAGCACGTCCACCTCACCCAGCCCGGCGACGGCGGCGTCGAACTCGTCGTGGGTGCGCAGGTATGGGACGAACGGGCCGGTGCGACGCGGCTGGATGTGCGGCGGGAGCAGCGCGCCGCCGACGAAGCCGAACCGCAGGCCGCCGATGGTGACCACCTCGCCGTCGACGACCTCGATGCCGTCGCCCGCGAACTCCGGCCACAGCGCGGGGATGTCGACGTTGCCCGGGGTCGCGTAGGTGGGCACGGCCATCGCGGCGAACAGCGTCTTGTACTGCCCCCGCACGGCCTCCTCGATGACCGCCGCCGCGTCGGCCTACGCCCGCGAGCTGTGGATGAGTCTGTCCGACGCGGCGCCGTGCTGGCGCTCGCGGCGGAGCTTGGCGAAGACGCCGACCTTCTCCGCGCCGAAGATCGTGCCGAGGATGCCGCGGGAGTGGTCGTGGTAATCGACGAAATCGATCAGGTCGCCCAGGACGACAAGGACGTCGGCACCGTCACCCGCTCGGGCCAGAGCCTCAGCGTTGCCGTGCACGTCGGAGACCACATGAACCCGCACGGCGCCCACATTACGCGGGCGCCGGGGCGCAGCCGGGGGCTCTCCCATCCTCCAAGACGGCCTTCAGCCGCAGCGCGAGCGACTTCGCGGCCAACTGGCGGGCGGTGATCTCCTTGCGGGTGGCTCTGCCCGTGGCCTTGCCCGTCGCCAGGTTTCCGGCCGGGAAGTCGGCGCGCAGGAAATAGTGCACGACCGTGCCGTCGAGCACCGCCTCCAGCCAGACCTCCATGGTCCCGACCAGCGCTCCCCCGACCGTCCAGCGCAGGCCCTCGGCGCCGCGGTCGGCGTAGACCTCCAGCTTGAGGTCCGGCCAGTACCCGCGCCAGGCTGCGGGGTCGGCGAACGCGGCGGCCACGACCTTGGGCGGCACCACGATGAACGTCTCGTCAACGACGTCGACTTGCGGCATTCCCGCAGCATGACATGCGACCCACGAGCGGGTCGCGCACCGGGTGGGGATAGTTTCGTCACCGATCACCTGGGGAGGTCGACATGCGGGAGCGGGGCGTGGCGTTGGCCGACGAGGAGAGCCTCACCGACATGGTGTGGGCCAACGCCGACAGGTTCGCCGACGCGGTGGCCCTGCGGCGGCGGGTCGACGGATCGTGGATCGACGTGACCACCGCGGACTTCGCCGCGCAGGTCATCGCCCTCGCCCAAGGCCTGATCGGCGTCGGCCTTGGCCCCGGCGACCGGGTCGCGCTGCTGTCACGGCCCCGCTACGAGTGGACGCTGCTCGACTTCGCGATCTGGACCGCGGGCTGTGTAAGCGTGCCAGTGTCCATCGCTGACGACTTGGTGTCGGTTCTCGGCAAGTCCGCCGCGAAAGCCGTCATCGTGGAGACCACCGACGACCGGCACGCGGTCGAGGGCGTGGTCGACCGGCTGGCCGAGATGGTCAAGGTCTGGCAGCTCGACCCGGTCGGCGAGTTCGCCCCGGCCATCGACGAGCTGGTCGCGCTCGGCGCGGGCGTCGACCCTCAGGAGGCGCACACCCGGCGGCTGGCCGTTCGCTCGTCGGATGTGGCGACGATCGTCGACGGGGCCGAACTGACCCACCGCGACCTGCTCGGCCAGGTGCGCGCGACGATCTCGACGTTCCCGGAACTGCTGCGGCCGGGTACCGCGACGCTGACGTTCCTGCCGCTCACCGGCCTGGTCTCGCGGGTCGTGTCCCTGTGCTCGGTGTACGCGCGGACGACGCTCGGGCACCTGCCGGACACCCGCGCGCTGGCCGCCGACCTGGCCACGTTCCGGCCGACGTTCGTGGTCGCCGACCCGGCGGTGCTCTCGACGGTCTACGAGACGGCCCGGGCGGCTCGGCCCGATCCCCGGCTGTTCGCCGTGGCCGAGGAGGTCGCGGTGTCGTTCAGCAAAGCGCCGACGCTCTCGCTGCGGGTGCGGCGGGCGGCGATGAGCAAGCTGGTCTACGGCGGGGTGCGCGCGGTGCTCGGCGGCCGGTGCGAGGCGGTCATCCTGGCCCAGGACGGCCTGGACCCGGAGCTGGGACACTTCTTCCGCGGGGTCGGGATTCCGACCCACCGCGCGCCACAGCTCTAGAGCTGTGTCCACGAGCGTTGTCGGGCTATCGGCGGATCCAGGTTTAGCGGAGTCGGTACGTCGACTCACCGGTGATCAGGTCGGCCAGTCGGTCAGCTCGGTCGGACCAGCGCCAGGACGCCTGCATCCAGGCCCGGCCCGCCGCGCCCATCGCCGCTGCGCCGGCAGGGTCCGCCAGCAGGCCGCCGACGCGGGCCGCCAGTTCCGCCACGTCCCGGCCGTCGACGACGTGGCCGGTCTCGCCGTCCAGCACCGTCTCGGGCGCGCCGCCGGACCGGCCGACGACGATCGGGAGGCCGGTCGCGGCCGCCTCCAGGAACACGATGCCCAGCGCCTCGACGTCCAGGCCCCTGCCGTGGGTGCGGCACGGCATCGCGAAGACGTCCCCGGCGGCGTAGTGGGCGGGCAGTTCCTCCCACGGCACCGAACCGGTCAGCACGACGTCCTTCTCGACGCCGGTCTGGCGCGCGAGCGCCTCCAGACGCGGCCGGTACGGGCCGCCGCCGACCAGCAGGAGGGCCGCGTCGGGGACCTGGGCGCGGATCGCGGGCAGGGCGCGGATCAGCATGTCCTGGCCCTTGCGGGGCATCAGCCGCGACACGCACACCACGGTCGGGCGGTCACCAAGCCCGTGGCGGGCGCGGATAGCCGCGCGGGCGTCCGGGTCGGGACGGTAGACGTCGGTGTCGACGCCGGACGGCAGCAGTTCCAGGGCGGCGCGGGGGCCGAAGGCGGCGGCGAACCGGGTCCGGGTGTAGTCGCTGACGTAGGTGACGACGTCGGTCGTGCTCCCGATGCGGCGGATGGCCTGGCGGGCGCCGGGGAGCATCGACCAGCCGACCTCGTGGCCGTGGGTGCTGGCGACCACGCGCCGCGCGCCCGCGGCCCGCAGGGTCGGGCCGAGCAGGGCCAGCGGGGCCGCGGCGCCGAACCACACGGCGTCACAGCTCTCGGCGCGGAGGATCTCGCGGGCGCGGCGCGCCACGTCCGGGGTCGGCAGCATCAGCTTGCCTGGGTGGCGGACCACCGGGAACGGCTGCTTGGCGTCGAAGTCGGCGGCGCCGTCCCAGGTCGGGGCGTAGACGACGAGGTCCTGCCCGGGCAGGCGGGTGGCGAACGAGTGCAGGTAGGTCTGGATACCGCCGGGGCGGGGCGGGAAGTCATTGGTCACCAGCAGCGTTCGACGCATCCGTCCAACCTATTGGCTAGGCGAGGGTCTCGTTCAGGTAGGTCCGCCACTCGCGCAGCAGGCCCGCGCGGTCCAGGTCGAGCACGCGGCGCAACAGGTCGTCGGTGTCGCCCGCGGACATCGGACCGGCGCCACCCAGTTCCCGGTAGAGAGTGACGAGGCGCGACTCGCCGTAGCGGTCGGCGACGAACCGGGCGATCGACCACGCCTGCTGGTAGGCCAGGTCGAGTTCCTTGTCCTTGCCGCGGAACGCGCGGTCCTCTGGCAGCGCCGTCGGCGGGCCGGATTCCTGCACCTGCCGGACCAGGTCGGGTGCGCCCTGGGCCAGGCCGATGCCGCTGTCGCGGTAGCCCACATAGTCGGAGAAGCCCTCCAGCAGCCACATCGGCGACCCGTCCACGGTCACCGAACGGGCCGCGACGTGGGTGATCTCGTGGCGCAGCACCACCCGCAGCGACGCGATGGACAGCGACCTCGACCCCATCGGGCTCAGGATGACCCGCTGGCCGGTGGCCGCGCGCTTGGCCGTGTCGACCCGGTCCGCGGTCGCGACGGCCACCACGGACTCCACCGGGAAGTCCGGGCCGACCAGCGCCCGCATCTCGGTGGCGCCGTCGGGCAGCAGCAGCGCCACCCGGCCCGTCCACTCCCGGCCCCACACCTGGGCGACGGCGCCACCGAGATG
>Ga0247823_10001110_pt1 | contig 22522 bp, 29 predicted proteins | sample 13C_PalmiticAcid_2_FD_192426 | JGI IMG/M metagenome (GOLD analysis project Ga0247823, IMG submission 192426) | Soil microbial communities from agricultural site in Penn Yan, New York, United States - 13C_PalmiticAcid_Day30 | ecosystem: Environmental > Terrestrial > Soil > Agricultural land... | reverse complement strand
GTGTTCTGGGGTTTGGGAGGGGTTGCGGTGAGGGAGGTGGCCGACGACGAGAGTGAGCGACTCGGCTTGGCTCTGATGGTTGTCCATTGAAGGGTTCAAGGTGAACCGCCGTCCTGGAGGGCTAGAGTATAATGCCCAGGTGCGTTTCTGACCAAGAGCCGGTCGGGAAGTCAAGAGTCAGTCAGGAGGAGGGCAAAACTCGGTCAATAGTAGGGTAAGAGTCAGTCGAATGTAGGTTACAGTGTTTTCTAACCGGTTGGAAGTCTGCATGTTTGTTGCCAGGTATTTCCCAACATTCGCGTCTCTCATCTAACCGGTATATGCTCCCAAGTATGACCCATGCCATGCGATAGAAGGGAATCGCATATTCGCAGTGGGCAGATGCCCTTTCACTTTTGCCGTCCTCCTGTCCATGACCCCTACTCCAAACTTCCAGTAACTTCCCAGTAACTGTGGTATCAAGATTTTCGCCAGTGTTTCCGCGGGTCCTGCCAACCTGCTGCGGCTGCTACCGGTGCCGTCGCTGAAGAGGAAACCACCCATCCTCGGCGAGGTCCCGGCACTCTCACCATTTGGCAGCAACCGGGATGCCGCATCCCCATTCACGGGGCTCGGCGTGTCGTAGGTTTGGCAACGCCTGCCATGTTGCGATGACGGCACACCACCACCCGGCTCCCCCGTAGTCCTTTCCTCGCAGAGGCTTTAGCGCTTGATAATTGTGACTAAATCACCATAGTCAGTAAGACATCTCGAACCCTAGCCAGACAACCACCGAATGCCCAGGACGTACCGATATCTTCGTCTGCCAGCTCATGAGAGAGACCGACCCGCTGCGGCTGATGCTTGACCGACTTGCCGTAGACGACGGCCGACTTGAACTGCTCGGTGATACTCCGATGGATGGCATTGCACTGCGGGAAGTTAGCTTTTAGTGATCATGACCCCGGCACACAGGGGGTGAGAGATGGCACTTACAAAGTCCTCCACGGTGCACTTGGACGAGCGCAGCACGACAGGCGCCGAGTAATCGGGCATCTTGCCCTTGGGCTTGGTGTAGACGCGGACAAGGTTGAGCTTTTCCCACATAGCCTCCATCAACTCGTCAACATTCCACCCGTGCTCCGAGCTGATGGGCACCGAGTTGGGGATGCGGTAGAGCAAATCGAGCTCCTCGATGCTGATGCTGTCGATCTTGTTGAGCACATAGATGACGGGGATGTAGCTTCTGCCCTTGGCCTCGAGGATATCAATCAGGTCGTCGATGGTGGCGTCGCACCGGATGGCGATATCTGCCGAGCTGATCTTGTATCTGTCACCATCTTGTCAGCCCAACGCTTTCCTTTCCCTAAATCAAGAAAAAAGACCGAAAACACTCACTCGCTCATGACGGCCTTGATTTCGTCGTGGTCGATATGCGTCAGGGGTACGGTGCTGGTGATATTCAACCCGCCCTTGTCCTTCTTCTTGAACGTGATGTTTGGCGGCTCCTTGTTGATCCTGATCCCAAAGCCCTCCAGTTCGCTCTCGATGACTCTCTTGTCAGACAACGGCTTGTTGACATCCAGCACGATAAAGATCAGATGGCATGTCTTGGCGACAGCAATGACCTGCCGACCACGACCACGACCGTCCTTCGCACCCTCGATAATACCGGGCAAGTCGATCATCTGCAGCGGCGCACCGTTGTAGACGACTTGGCCGGGCACGCTGGTCAACGTCGTGAACTCGTAGGCGGCCGCCTCCGAGTGCTGCCCCGTCAACCGACTCATGAGCGTGCTCTTGCCGACCGAGGGAAAGCCGATAAAGCCAACGCTGGCAACACCGGTGCGGGCGACATCGAATCCTGCTCCGCCGCCGCCGCCGCCGCCCGAGGGTGTGAGGAGTTCGCGCTTGAGCTTGGCGAGTTTGGCTTTGAGCTGGCCGAGATGGTAGGATGTGGCTTTGTTTTTTTGAGTACGAGCCATCTGGCGGGAAGAGATGAGGCGTCAGGGCCTGGGTCGCCATTGCTGGGGGTGGGGGACTAGCAAACATACTTCGGTCTCGATCTCCTTGATCTGTCGGTTGCACCCACAGGTCAGTTCTCGTCCATCTCCGAAAGCGACAGCTCGGTGCGCGGGACATGCGGGAGATGCAACCTACCTTGTCTACTGTGGTCGACATGATTGCGGTATTGCGTTGGTGCTGCCCGGAAGAGTGGTTTGTTTACGCGGCGAAGAGAGTGACAGAGACGACACTCGAGGGGGTCTTGCGCTTCTGTTGCTTGGTGAGTTCGAATCTCAAAGTGGGAATTTTGATGGTGGGGCAAAATTCAAAGCGGAGGGATGGCCACAACGAGGGGACGACCAGTGTCCCCACAGGCTTGATGTCACTGTGTGTCCCCACCGACCAGCGGCAAAAGTGTCTGATTCAGACACGGGGTTCAACGCAGGGGGCAATTTTAGTCCAAGTAGATTCGAGACTTCACAACACACGGTTTTCACGGCTCGAGTGCGTCCTTGATGGGAGGTTCATCCAGCACTTGATACGCTGATGGATACTCCATGCTTAATTTATGTACAGTACATGCTTGGAAACTCAGCCCCTGTACCGCGCCCGAGTCCCAGTCCCGTTCCGTGTAGAAATCGCCGTCTTTTCCCAAGTTGGGAATCCATCCCGAGAGAACCAACACATCGTCGACATGATCATTGTACATCTCTACTCGTGAAAGCCACTCCTGTTGCAAGTCCATCAACGCGTGCCTCCCAGGACCCTCTTGGATATCGGAGCCAGAGTTGGGCTCTCCGGGGAACGCCTTCGCCCAATCGCGCTGCCCTTCGGTGTTGCCGAGCATTCGGCAGCATGGGGGGATAGAAATGCTCATCTCGCTCTTCAGAACAGCCGCGGTCCCAAAGAGGTGATCCATATATCAATGTTTGCCTACCCCGTCCCCTGGAAACAAAAGAGATATGTCCATCCGGTAAGTCAAGGGCTTACGTAGAACCCCTCGCAGCGCTCTCTATTCGGTGCTGTTGACTGTCCCGTGGATGCCATTAACCAGCGGCCGGGCCTGCCCAGGGCCCGCCTCAGATGACGGGGAGATCGGGTGGTGCCCAGCTCCGTTCGTCGTCGTTGTCGTATTCAATGTCGGCGATGCCAAACCATTGACAGTTGCCGTCACCACACGGGGTGAGACACTCGCTGGGGACGAGTGCACCCCGTTCGGCACCAGGGGAGACTCTGCATCAACCATCAAGTCGTCGGCGCCCTGCTCCTTGTTAAGCCTGCTATACGCCGAATCGTCCCGAGGAACGGCGACAAGGCCGCGGCGGGGCATCCGCTGTCTCCGGAACGGCGAGGGTGATGTGCTCGCCTCCCTGACACTCGGCTTGTCTTCCGAGACTAGTTCGCCGTTGACGTAGTGCTTGTTGCCGGGCGCAAACCCGCGCAGGCCGTGCGCTTCCGGGTCACGCTTCCACTTTTGGTGAGGCGCCCAGCTTGTGCAGTGCATCTCGCTCTCCGGAAGCTCGCAATACGCCATTGTGAGCTTCACGTTGCGAAGATGCTGTATCGTAGGGATGATGAATAGGAAGTCTGAGGCCTGGGAGCATGTTAGTGCGCATACGAGCAACGAGCTGGGTAGAAACTGCTTACCCTGACAAAGAACATCTCCATCGCAGCAAATTTCTCCCACGCCTCCGCTCGGAGGCCCTCGAGCATGGGATAGCCCATCCGATGGGGGGCGTTCCCTTGATAGTAATCCTCGAGCTGTTCCCCAAGTTCAAAGAGGCTGGGCGTTGTCAGCGCATATCGGTCCGACTCTAGCCGCCAAATAACGCGCTTCGCCATCGGCGAGACGGGTTTCCGGGCCCAGGCAGTATCTGCGTTCGTCTCGTTAGCAACGGTTCCAGTACAGCTTCGCGTTTGAGAGACCTACATCGTGAGAGATCCAGATCTTTCTCTCCCAAGAGAAGAGCCACCTGTGTGTTGAGCAACCACTGCTCTCTGCCGTCGCGCGTGCCGTTTGCTTCTGGGTCGATGCAGTCATATCGGACGCCCTGCATGATGCTGAACTTCTCTGCGACCTCGGAGAGTTTGGGGTTGACTGCGCCATCAAGCCAGCGAAGGACGGGAGGAAGTTTGGCCAAGCGGGCGCGCTCTTGCTCGACCCGCAGCCGCCGTTGGTCGGCTTCCTTGGCGGCACGCTCGGCCTCTCTCGCTGCTCGCCTGCGCTCCATCTCCTCCCGGAGAGCACGCTCCTTGCGCTCCTGTTCTCTCCTCTCCTCTTCTTCGCGCTTGCGCCGAGCCTCTTCAGCAGCTTCACGCTCAAGCTGTTCCTTACGTGCCCGCTCTTCCTCTTCTCGCCTCTTTCGATCCTCTTCTTCCCTGTGCCTCCTCTCCTCCTCCTCTCTTCTCTTCCGCTCCGCTTCCTCCCGCTTCTTCTTTTCCTCCTCCTGCAGCCGCCGCCGCTGCTCTTCCTCCCGCTGCTTACGCTCATCTTCCTCCCGTTTTTTCCGTTCCTCTTCCTCTTTCCGCTTCTTCTCACGCTCTTCGTCCTCCTTTCGCCGCTGCTCCTCTTCGTTTCGCCTTCGAGCTTCTGCTTCAGCAAGCTTCTTGGCTTCCTCTTCGCGCCTGAGCCGCTCCTTCTCCTTCTCCCTCTCCCTCTCCTTCTCTCTCTCCCTCTCCCTCTCTTTCTCTTTCTCCCTCTCTTTCTCCCTCTCCTTCTCCTCGTCTTCTCTGCGCCGCTTCTCTTCCTCCTTCCGCTTTGTCTCACGCGCACGTGCTTCGAGATCGGCTTGCCTCTTCTTCTCCCCCTCCTCTTTCTCCTTCTGGAGCAACGGCCGGGGGGCCGAAGTGTCGGTCGAAGACGGGGGCGCATCTGGCATCTCAACATCCGGATCCTCAGACTTGACATGAATGCTACCCTCGGACGATATCGATTTTCCGGATTCCCGACGGCCGTGATTGAGGAGCGTGTCTGCCTTTTTGGGCTTGGGAGTGAGCCTCCGTTCTTCGTCATCCCGTGGTTTTGGTGATGGTCGAGGGCCTGTCGCCGAGCTAAGTGAGGGGTCACGGGGGATGGAAGCTTTGAGAAGCCGGTCGTCAGATTGGCTCGACTTTGGCCGCTTCTCCTTGACGTCGGCGTCCAAGCGCCTCCTCTTAACGGCGACCTCGCTCCCATCCTTCTCGGCAGGGCCTAGGTGCGGAGGGGTCGCACTGGACCGGTGTCGCTTCCCGGTGCTCTCGCCGGAGACAGATAATCTATCGCGGGATTCGTCCCTCTTAAGAGCCTTTGTCCTGTCGTGATATTTCTCTGTCTTCTGTGTCTTTTCGGATTCGTCGCGCGGACTGGCAGGCTCCTTCATGGAAGATGCATTGGAAGTCAGACTGGGGCGCCGCTGCTGCCTCTCCCGCTCCCCTTTCAGTTCCCGCCCAGACACCAGTTTCCGTCTCGGTTTGGCTGCTTCGCCCTCCGAGGATGCAGCCGCGAAATCCGACTCCGCACGCCGAACTTTGGCCGTTGGTTTTCCAGCCGGTGAAGGTTCGCGGTCGGAGACGGCGATGGTCGGAATACGGTCCTCTTTCTTGGGCCGTCCCGGCCCCCGTTTCGGCGAGGTTTGCTCGTCCTGGGGAGCGGTGAGCGAGCTCGCCCGCCGCTTCTCCTTGGGGCTTGCGGATAATTTTGCGGCTGTGAGCTTTTTGGGCTCCCTTGTCGGGCTTAATGCTTTTCTCTTGAGGGCCTTCGCAGCATCATCTTTCGCCTCCACCTTGCGTCTCGGCTCGCGGTCCTGTTCTCGCCTGTTGGGAGATCGGTTTTTCGAGCTCTCCTTGTGTGACTTCTTGTGCTCGTCGTACGCATCCTTCAGCATGTGCTCCTCCTCCATCCAGTTTGGCCCCCGTCGTCTCCTCGCGATCTCGTGATAAGCCTCCCCCTTGATCCGACGGGTGGGGTCGAAATCGGTTTGGTCGAGAAGAAGTCGGACGACTTTGATGTTTTCCTGGCCAATCGCCGCCAGCATGGGAGTCGAGTACTCGCTGTTTGAGCTTGGGATGGGCGAGGGATCGGGGTTCGCCCTGCCCAGGGCCAGCAGGAGTTGCATGACAAGGTCGTGGCCTCCTCGGGCGGCGGCAACCATTGACTCGGGGTCATCGAAGTTGTCCCTCACTTGGAGAATCCGTGTGACAGTCTCCTCGTCACCACGGGCGGCCGCCGCGCGCAGGGTTTTGTCGTCCATGGGCATATACAGCAGGTGATTGCTGGTCTTCGTTGCGCGGACCGTGCCGGCTCGCCGACCGCTGCCGGCATGGATGGACCCCGGCGCTCCAGGGGATCTCCGCGGGCTGTCAGGGCCATGCGAGGATCGAGCATCTGCCGTGTCGAAGTGGTGCTCCTCGGAGGTTCGTCGTCGCTCGCCCATCTTCTGCTTGGCTTCCTGCAGAGCACGCCTAATCTCCTCCGCAAAGTCGAGTTCGTCATTCACCCTATCAATGGGCTCTTGCCCGTATGCGTTCGCCTTGCGCGGGTTCACCCCGGCATCTAGAAGGATCTTGACCACATCTAGATGACCGTTCTCCACCGCATCCAACAGAGGCGTGTCCTTGTCGTTGTTGACACAGTCGAGGTTGCAGCCGGCATCCACAAGCAGCCTCACAATATCGTCGTATCCATTAAGTGCAGCGATTTGCAGTGGGGTGTTGCCGGCGTAATCCGCGACGTTGATGTCCTCGGGGCGGTCTTGTAGCCTGTGTTTCGCGGTGTCGTACTCGCCCTTGGCGCAAGCCCTCGCAAGGAAGGTCTGGCCATGCGCGTCCAAGTGTTTCTTGTGCGGAGCCATTTTGGCGGGAGAAACGTTGGATTCCGCGGTGGCGGGAGTGGCCAGCCCACGCAACTTGGAACTGCGCGGATGTGGGCTCCCACTCGCTGACGAGTCGTCGGACTGGTAGTCGGTCGATTGGAGCGGGGCCGGGATCCGCTTCTTCTTTTGGCTGAGGCCGTTCGAAGAATGTCCGGGAAGGTGCGTCGAGAGGCTGCGACGGTGAGCTCGAGATTGGGGAGAGATGGACCGAGTGCGAATTTGAGGGTGCACCTCATGATGGGACTTGGACGAGACGTGGTGCTTGCGGGAGGCGTCGAGGCCAGATCCTGATGAGCGTTGACGGCGGATCTTGCGATTCTCTGCCTCGTCGTCAGAGTCAGGCCTCGGCGCTTTCCGCTTGTGAGGCACCACCTTGTCGAGCAACTTCGTCTTGTCCTTGGTCGAAGCTCTGACCGAATCCACCGGCGCCGTTTCGGAATCCGACTTTGAGTGGGCGTTTGAGGAGCGGCGGCGGCGCTGGGGTTGAGGTGGGGATCCCGGTGCTGAGCTTAGGCCACTGGATCCGTCTTTGGGCTTCGGCTTGTCCAGGTGCTTCTTTTTCTTACCGAGGATGGACGCGGAGCTTTCATTCGGCCCAGCGCCGGTAGCTGGTACGGCCCTGTCCGGTTTTTCGAGGCGGTCGCTCCTGTCGCTGCGGTCATGGTCGCGATCCTGCTTCAGATGAGAGAGCTTGCGGCTCAGGGCCGAAGAAGGGGCATCTTCGGTGTCGCTCTTCTCGTGCTTGATGATCTTGCGCACTTTGGACGGCGAGTGGCCATCCTTGCCCGGCAGCACGATTGTTTCGGCGTCCGAATTCCCGTCAGCGCCCCCATCTTCATCACTAGGCCGTGAGCCAGGCACGCTGGGCCGGCTGTCTCTGAGAGGCGGCTCGAGTTTGGCGGTGCCCGACGGCTTGGTCACGGTGGAGGGCCTGGTGTGATCGAAGTCGCTGCCTGGCCGCTTGGGAGAAGCAGCAGGCTTCGTGGAGGCGGGCTCGGCAGCATTCTGCGCATCCATGTCATTTAATTCAGAGGACGACTACCGTTTTGCACCATCCTGGTCGCTGGGAGGCCGAGACTTGAACAAGACGGGACGGGGATGCGCGGCGATTGATTCGGTCGAGAGATGTGGTGCGCCAAACAATGCGAGATCGAGGTGGTGGGTTGGTTGTGTTGGAGATGGAGACTTTCGTGGAAGTGAGAGCCTGGCGGAGACACACCTGCACAGCCGCCCCGTGTCCAAAGCAAGCCAGCGACACGCTGAAAGACAAGGGCCCAGTCCAGTCAGAGAGGGTGGGTGAAAGCGGGCACGGCAGCGCACAAAGGCTGAAAAATAAGAGGGCGAGTCACGCGGGAAAAGACCAGGCAGCAAGGCTGCAAGGGGTGTCAAAACGATATACTGATGATACAAGCTGCCGTTAGAGATGGCCGCGCATTCGCTTGTTGTCGATTCGAGGGCGCTGGGAGTGTGTTTTGGGAGAGGAGGCGCCGGGACGGGACTTGCAACCATGGATGGATGCTGGCTTGGCTGAAGGCAAGAGAAAACCAGCTGGGATAGGCGGAACTTGACGATTCCCAGATCAAAGTCTGATCGCCACCGCCGCGATTGGCCAGCTTGGGGTACGGTGGCCGACATGGCCCCTGTGCGCACCGCTTGGGACTGCGTATCGAACGCGACTTGACCAGGCTCAGCCAGGGCAGGCTCGGCAGGGTGACCAGGGTGCGAGGGGGTTGCGACCTGTGCATGCCCTGCAGGGTGCTCTGCAATCGCAACCGGCCGACGCAATTTCAACGAAAAGCGCAGGTGCCTTCCTCCAGCCGGGCGCGCGTGTTCCCGAGGCTTTTGCACTGTGGCTCACTGCTGCCTGCTGCCCCACGAATGCGGAACAGGACAAAACTTGCCCATCACTTCTCGCGTTCCATGACATCTGCATGTGTTGCAGTCTCCCGGATTCGGACTCTGCAATTGCGTGCAGCATTCAATATTGGATGACGAGTGTTTCGCAAATCCTGATGAGCCCTGTCCCAGACTGTTCGAGAGCAGCACTGCTCCTTGGTTTCGCGCGTTAGGCTGCGCAGGGTCACAGGGCAGGGAGCTGTTTGTTGACGATGGGCCCACTTGGCTCTGCCGTCGCAGCCCTGCTGCCCCTCTCCAATTTCCCTGTGCCGCTCGCCCGCCCAGACTTCGAGTCGGGCTGACCAAATGCTGGATGCTCCGCCCCTCCACTGAACAGGGGCAAATGTTTCCAGGATCCCCTCCACCAACACGGCACACTCGAGGAAAATCGCCTTGACCGATGGATTCACCACATCGAATCAATCTCCCGCCGTCGCTGGAGGCCAGTAGGATAACCACGCTCCCGCCGGCAGCGTACTACATCGCAGACTTCATCACCGAGGAAGAGGAGGAAGCAATTTTGCACAAGGTAGCCTGACATGCGCTGCATTGAAGAAACGTTCAGCATCTAACCACGCCGCTGCGAAGATTCAAACCGCACCCAAAGCGAGATGGAGACAACTTACGCATCGCCGACTGCAGACCTGGCCCTCGGACCTTGTTAAAGATACGCTGCTCGATGCCCGACCGCTGCCCGACTGGCTGGAAGAACCTGTCACCAGGCGCATCCTGTCGATCCCCGTCTCGGACGGGGAAGCCAACATCTTTGCGGGCAGCCCTCACGGCCGGCCGAACCATGTGCTCATCAACGAATACCCTCCAAACACAGGCATCATGCCGCACAAAGACGGTAGCGCGTACCATGCCGTGGTTTGCACGGTGAGTCTGGGCTCGAGCCTATGCCTCAACCTGTACAAGAACAAGGAGGACGGGGCTCTGGAGCCGGAGCCGGTGTGGAGAATACTCCAAGAACCGCGCAGTCTCTTGATCACGACGGCAGATCTCTACTCCGAGTACCTCCACGGCATCGAGCCCATTGCCACCGACGTAAACGTTTCGAAACAGACCATCGCGAACTGGGACCTGCTGCGCTCCCCGTCCCTCTATCTGGATGGGATCAACCAGAGGCAGACACGCACCAGCCTGACATATCGCGATGTGCTCAAAGTCTCAAAGCTTGGAAACAGGCTCGGGCCCATGTTCAAGCGCCCATGAATCGGAGCCGGCACCGTGGCCCTGGCGACGACTGGCAGCACCTTTAAAAAAGGAAAGGAATCATGTTCCACTTGCTCGCAACCGGGCCGCTGCCGAACTTGTCGGCGTACCACTTGCGGGTTCCCGAAGCCGTGACCCCAAGATTGACCGTGACAAATACCAGGGCGCACAACAGGGTCCTGTTACACCAGGCGCCGTGAGGAGCCGTGGCGATGGCCATGGAGAAATAGAGGAGACATTCGCACGTATAGTGGGGGCAGATGTAGCGGCGAAACATGCCGCTTTCCGGTAATGAATACTTCTTCAGCCCAGCAAGGTGCTTGTGACACCTGTACTGGTTGACCCAGGCGAACAGGAATGCCGGAAGTGCCACAGCCATTTTCAGTAGAGACTGGGCATCGTCTGTATGACGGCGAGCCCCCGGGTCCAAGATGGCGCCTGCGCTTGCAGTCAGCAAATCGGTCCCACAACTCCCCGGCAGACTGGAAGCCATACCCGATCCTTCGACCCAGACCGCGACGTTGATGGAGAGGTAGAAGAGGAGGCCGAGCAGCCAGTGAACCACCCACATGGTGGACTTGGACGTCTTGACGATAGTCGCGTGTTCAAACACCCGCCTTGCCCCTTGGAGGAGCATCATGAGCCAGCCCAAGGCCACCTGTCCCGAGGTGGCAGACGGCTCCTGACCAGACGTCTGGCTTGACACAATGTACGATAGTACAGTACCCTTGCCAAGGTACTGGACGAGCCAAAATACAGAGCATGCCAGCGACACGACATAGAAGGCGCTGAACCACGCATGGGGCACCTGGGTCCAGGACGTGATGGAGGCGACGAGCGGAAGCAGCCAGCCGCTGTCCGGACTCTTGGGGGAAGATTTGTCCGCAGGCGCCGTCGGAGCCTTGCGCGCGCCGTAGTCAACCAGGAGGGTCTTTGCATCACGCGGCATGGCTGCCACTGCGAGCACAGCGCCTGCGGCCAGGAGGAAGAAGGCCTGGCACCATTGTGCTGGTGTTGCGGTGGGCAAAGTCGTGAGGGCGTGTTGGAAAAGCTCATCCCATTCCATCGTGTGTTGAATGAGAGAAGCCGAGGGCCCCGGGCTGAGATGTGTTGACGGGCGTTGCTTTCGGAGGTTGTGGTTGTTGAACATCAAAACTGTTCATCCAACGGAGGTCTTGATGTCGAATCTGGCGGGCCGTTACCCTAGCCTCGGCCTCACCTTCTTCCGCACCGCGAAGCTTGACATGGAATCCAAACTCTCAGTCTCACCTTGACTTCATCCAGGTGTTTCTTCCTTTTTATGCACATCCCGTGAAATTGAAAAGCGGAGCAGATTGATGGAGAAGCAGCACTATATATTTGAGAACGGCTGTTGATTGCGAGACTGCGGGCTCGGGAGAACATGTCCATTCTTGTTGCCCGCCCCACCAGCCACCGCATCTTCCTACAGCATGGGTGAGTTGAGATGTGGTCCTGGAGTTTAGAACGGATACACTCTGGTGTTATTGCGCGTTTGTCTGTTATCCAGTTTGGAAGCAGAAAAAAAAGAGCAAGTCTCTACCTGTTCCCAGGGCTTGCCCGAATCTCCTTCCGGGCAAAAAAAAAAAAAAAGGCTTACACCGCATCGACTAACACACCCTGACATCATATTTCTACAAAGCGAACTGTAACTTATCACTATTGGATTTCTTCGTCTTCTTCGTCTTCTTCGTCCTCTTCGTCCTCATCGTCCTCTTCGTCCTCTTCGTCCTCTTCGTCCTCTTCGTCCTCTTCGTCTTTTAATTCGTCCCTCTGAGAGCTTTTTTTATAGTTTCTAGGATAAGATCCGATTCCAGAAGAGGAACCGACATTCCACTGGGGGGCTAATGGACCGACGACCTGACGGACAGGCAACTCGGAATCTGGTGACTAAGGCTGGAACTCTGGGAGCTTGTAAAGCCAGGCGATGTAGAAAACTGCTGACTTAGAAGGCCGATGAACTAACGGTTGAATCGCTGGATGTACTGTGGATTTGATAATCACATCGACGACTTGACCAATTCATGGCTTGATGGGTCAAAAGAGACAAAAACCTAAAACAGCTGGAGATCATGTCTGACTGAATCGATGGGTTACGGTTCATCGAGCCGAGGGCCACGGTCCAAAGAGACCGGCTCAAAGAAAGAGAAATAAGAAATGAATTCTTCCAACTGGTTTTTCCAAAGGTCAAGTTTTACCATTCAAGGCCCGGACACAAACCGTCAAACATCGGCGCCATCTTGTGCCCATGCGGTGTCCCCTAGGTTATGACGAGGATGCATCTTGTTTCTTGCTCGTCATGGCCCTTCTATACGGCCGGAAAAAGGCGATGTCCTCTCAGCCACGTTCTGAATGTTGCCACTACGAGGTTCAGTTCAAAAGTTTTGAGAGAAAAGTAAACCAAGTTCGAGGTCGCAACTGAGAAAGCTGGCACAAATGCGCTCGCCTCTTGTCTCTGTTTTTCCCAGCCGAGACAGAGGAGGGAGCACGGCAGCAGCATATCCAGCCACAGTGAGCACGAGTTTATTGGGAGCTGCGATGGGGCCTGGGAGCTCTCTAATCCGGTTTTATCTGTATGGATGTCATCGTCCCCAGCGGCATTTCACTGTGCTGGAGCAGAAAGAACACACGTGAAAAGAGGACGACACCGCCATGGACAAAGCATTCCATTGAGTAATGTCAAGGATCAATATTGGTCACTCGACAAAAAGACCGGGGGTAAATGAGAGACACCTTGGGTCCTGGAAACACCACGGTGCGGTCGAAGGGAGGTGTATCATCACGGGGTCACTGTGGCCGCCATCGTCGTCCATCTCCGGCCGATTCAGGACCCTGGACTCGTACTTTTGCCACGCAGAGAGTGGCCTTCAGCTTCCGTCGGCCAAGAAGGCCGGTTGTTTCAGAATCATGGCCGAGTCACCGCGAGCTACGGGCACAACGTGTTCGTTCTTCAGCGGGCCCCAAAGCAAGCTGCCTCGGAATGCATCTCTTGAACTAGGGAATCTTCGGTATACTACAAGGCGGAATATGGGCTTTTATACATTTACTTCAGGTGCGCCTGCAGGCTCTCAAGGACCTATGAAGTAGTCAGCAACCGTCGAGACGTCCTTCACGAATCTGCAAACTCACCTCCAACTCAATCTTGGCCTCGGCGATATCCTGCTCGCTGCCGCTGCCGTTCGCAACCTTCTGGGCCTCAGCAATCTGGGCACGGACAGCATCCGCGCTGAAGTCCTCCAGGGGGTACCCCTCAACGGCGTTGATGCTCAGGGCGGACTTGGGCTGCACGACGGCAAAACCACCGGAAACTGTGACGTTCTGCGTAAGCCTTGCGCTCTCCTCCATCTGGGAACCTCGGGGGTCTATTTGTGGCACGTACGGAAGAACTTCTTGCTGCTGCCGCTCTCCTCGATGATCTCGACGACGCCGGCCTTCAGCTGCTCGATGGACGGGACGTGGTTGGCGAGGACGCCCATCTCGCCCGACTCGGCAGGGATGTTGACCTGGACGGCATCCTGGGACTGGTAGATGGACTAGATGCGCGATAAACAATCAGCTCTGGCGAACAACGTGTCTGCTTCCGCGCCGCGCCGATTTCTGTCCATGGTAGGATCGAGAGCGAATTGTCGTCCGCGTCTTGGAGTATTGAGAGCACCGTACCTGGTGGGGCAGGGACAAGCTGAGCTTGATCTGTTTACGATGTTAGAGCTGGTTCGCAGGGCGGAGCGACAGGCGGGAAAACGCACCTTGTCCGACACGGCCTCGGCATAGCCTCTGCGCTGGAGAGGGGCGCGCAGGGCAGCGGGACGCGCCCGGAGAGCCGCACGAGCAATGCGGAGGGAGTTCATGGTGGTTTGCGGTCTCAATGAGTGCAAGGCGTCGGCGAGGCCACTGTCGTTCGTCGTCAGAGCAGATTTGGCGGCGGCCCCAATTCGCTTAGCCGGGATCGTCCGGACAGCTCTGCGGAAGAATGTTTGTGCGCTTGCTCTGCCAAGGCCTGCCAGCTCTCACACACTGCTGCAGCCCCGACTGTTGCATGAAAACGGATCAATGCATATTGCCCCTTTACATGCGAATACCTACCTCTAACAGGGCGAGTGCTCTGTCGAGTTCACGTCCATCCAGCTCCAAGTCAGAGCCAAGCCCGCTTCATTTCTCCAGCCCGCATGCATCCTCAGGGTTCACCACAGCAGCCGGAACGCCGCTGTCTGCCCGCGATTCAGCGCCCAGCTGATCTGATGATGCACCAGAGACTGAACCAGTGGCTGCCCTTAATCCCTCATGCAGTCTGCATTCAATGATGGGAAGCTGCAGAGTGCAGAGCACAACTTCAGGGACTGTTGTGCGGAAGGACCAAGACGGTGAGCAGCAGATCAAAAGTTGAGGGTCCAATCCAGCCCGAGGCTGTTCTCTGTGCTCAGGCGCCGCTTTGCCATTGGCCAGCGTGCTCAGTGCTTGGGTGACCGCGCTTCCAAGCATTGTGCGCGTCGTCATCAACGCTCTTATGGATATGGTCTTCCGCAGCCGGGTCCGGCGTTTCAGGACGCCAAGTCGGAAACGGCAGCGCATCACTCTGGGCGCCGATCGCCAGTGAAACGGTTCATGGCTGCCGGCTTCGGCCACGGGATGCTCCCTGGCCGAAGACAGACCGCCGTCTCACGTGTCCCCGCATCGTATGGAGTTGGTCCATCGGAGTAGGCGACCTCGACGGAAGGTCCGACTCAAAGGATGGTCGCACGATGCTCACTGGCATGCGTAAGGTACCTGGTATGGAAAGAGACGGGACACTGTCATGACGCTTCGTTCTTTCCAACGAATTGGGCACTGTCTACAAGGACAACAGGAGGACGACAGTCGTTTCAACAAGCCATCACTGGGAAATGGCGGATACATGATTTGCTCCTCGCCAGGATTATGCCCAGTGCTACTTGGTGGCTGACCAAAGGCCGACTCCTTGTCGGTCCCTCCACTGCAATTAAATCACCAAACGCAAGCAATACGGTGGATGCAGCGCCACGCTCACATGCAACTCGGATCCCACAACAGCGATGGTGAGCCGAGCGTCCTGCAGAGGTCTCCAACAACAGAGCTGTTAGCAAGTCAGGTATCGCAGTCGCTTGTGCCCCGAGCCAACCCCGGCTTGCCAAATCCAGAGTAGCACGCTGCAAACCACACACGTCGACCAACATCCCACGCCATGGGACTGCAGTTGAATGCGGGGTCATACGGCTTTGTTTCATTGTCCTGCCTGCCACCACGAGGGCGATCGCGGGGCCCGACCAGTCGGACCCTGGCTGAGATTGCCCCGGAAAGAGGGTCGTTCGAGGGTCGTTGGATGCGACATGAGACGGCCCTTCGTTTGGTCGGGACGAGACGAGGGCTGGAGGGATCAACCAGACAGCGTTTGCAGGCGAGACGGAGACACGCGGTTTACGAATCGGGGGTTCCTGTTGTGTCCACAGTATGAGGTGGGGAAAGGGGCATTTGTCAATCATTGACACAGACCAACCCGAGTTTGAGAATATTGAGAATACGGCCACTCTGGTGAAAGGCCATTACGAATAATATGCACTCGAAAAGGGCCCCAGAATGCTCGGTTGTTTTTGGAGCACCACGCGGGCATCTTTTCCTCGGCCGGGGGGGGCATCGACACCTTGCAAGTGGGGTTGTTGACAAACAGCATGGCGCTGAGACATTGGTCCTCCTGCACCTCGAGTGGACATCCATTTCGGAGCATTCTTTTCGTCCCACAATCGGATTTCTCGTCGATGGGCATGTACATACTCGGTGAATCCACTGCTTAGTGGGTGACAAGGACGCGGCAAAACTGTCAATGCTAGAGCGTACTCGTAGCGAGTATCCTGTACCTGAAGCATAGACGTCACTCGGGAACCGTCCTGTCGTACCAACTCTGCCGTTAGCGCGTTTCCATTGCCCTCGCCCGGGCCGAAGGGATGAGGGATGGAGCGTGGAAGCTCCTGCTGGCAGGTGTTGCACGGCAGACCCGACCGTCGGACTCCATCAGCCAACTGCAAGCCCTCCTGCGGGTCAGCCCGTGATGCCTGCCAATGTCTTGACTGTCTTGCAGGTTGCAGAATTGGTGCCCCATTAGGGAAGTGGAGCCGCAATTCAAATCTGCAACTGCAGTGCCCCCCAACAATTCCACGTTGACAACTGTCTGCCCCTTGGTCCTGGGACGAAAGGACTGAAATCGACTTGGTGGCCCGGCGGCGCCCTGGCGCAACCAGATTGCTCCCATGGATGCACCGTGTCACTCCACCGGGATGGGCCTGAGTGCACTCGGTGTACTCTGGCGTGTTTGGTCTGATGTGTTCGGTCTTTGAGCCGATTGTTTCTCTGGTGTTCCCATCAAACTCATGGCCGGCTGGTCTGTGCCAACCCGGGCCAAAGGCGAGAATGGAAACGCTGCCCTGGCTGGGGTCGAAGGGCGGAAACGGGAAAGGGAGACGAATCAAAAATCGATGATGCGCCATTTGCCGGCTCTGGTTTGTCAGGGCTCCACCAGCTGCGGTCCCGGGACAAAGCCGCGCTTTGGACTTCTGAGGCCCTGGCGAGCCTGGGTATCACAGCCCGGCACCTATGCCGAGGAGCAAACTTGGGAAGCGTGTGAATGTATCACAAGTCTAATGTTCCTCCGGGTGTGACGTAGGCTTGCTGACGATGGGCTGTGCTGTGTAGATGGTGAGAGACGGCTGCCAATGGAACCTAAGCTTCTGATTCAGCAGCGCTGGGCATCTGCCCGGGAGAAGGGTCTTGAAGATCAGCCCTCGCCATCGCAGCGTGCCCGTCGGGGCCATGCAAAACCAAACGGATTTTGAGGCTGCGTGATGGTGACCTCAGCACTAACAAATCGTCGAGGACCAACAAGGGCTGTGGTCCTGGCCCACCACACAACCCCCGCCACTGTAACCTTACTGCCATTCTGGGCCATTTTTGACCGCCATCCCACGCCCAACCCGCTCGCCCATCTCATCGCCAAGCGTTAGCGCCCTTGTCCCCCTGTCTTCCTTTGTGGCCAAGGTTGCGCCCTGTGGTCCCCCCTCTCCCAAACCCTGTCGCTTTCTTCCTGCTCCTCGCGATGGAGAAACGACCCTCGCGGACTCCGCTGCTCTGAAAACCTGATATTTTGCCGCACTTCTCTCCCACGAATATTGCGCACTGCACCTCTTGACTTCAAGTTGTGTTTTCTCACCAGCCAGCCCTCGCTGACCAAAGACGCGACAAATCTTTCGATTCGACGTCATTCCACCGTCCTCGTCCGCAGAGGCCTACCTTCCTCGGACCACGCCCGAGCACCGTTCTGGGTCGACGGTCGACGGCCGTGCCCTGCTACAAACCCTCGTCAAACGACCCGAGCCCACGTCTTCAACCCATCTTGTGTACGATGCCTTTGCTGTTATAGCAATACGGTCCTTAGGGACACAACCTGGCACGCCCGTCGCGAACCTCAGGTCGGAACTGCAGTCAAGCTGCTACAGCCGTCAAACACCGTCCTTTTCGGGCGGACACCACGCCTACCTCGATCGACGAACCAACCACCCACCATTGGAACCCACGCCATCTCTCAAAGGCGTTTTCTGCGTCTTGTTGGACAGCAACACATCCCTGTCCTCTGTCAAGCGAGCCAGCTAGTCAGCCGCGCCTCTCCCGACGAAAATGGAGAACCACACGCCCCGCGATCAAGCTACGTCAAACGTGCTGGCATGGAACGGTACGCATTCTGCCACTCTCGAACTTTGCGAGGAGGACGCAGGCGCCGACGCCGATGAACCACCGGAACGTCTGGCGCCCTTGTCGCCCACCTCGACACATTTTCACCGCACACCCATCCGCCGAGGCAGCGAGCATCAGGAGTCTCTCTTGACCAAAGCGCTGCAGAGCCAGTCGGACGAGGATACCAACGAATCGGAGTCTTTCCGCCGGCCCTATCGTCGGCGCTCTATCACCAGCAATACAAGCTTTGCCTCGACCTGCGGCACTGGCATTACCACTCCCGCCCGCACAAGCTCCCCGAGTCCGCGGTTGCCCAATGTTGGTTTCGTACCTCTTGTCGGCCCCACGGCCGGGATTGCGCAGCGGAACAAGGAGCCTACCGTGCAGGCTTTGGAGAAGAAACGTTGCATTTCATTTGCCTGTGCAGCTAGACCGAGACCGGATGAAAAGGTGTCGGCGCCTTTAGCTCCTCAACCCCCCCGAGTCGAGGGAAGAGCCGAGGGGGCTCCGAAGAAGACAAGCATCAAATTTGCTTGCCCGCCTCAACCTCCGCGGGCTACCGGTGTGCAGCAAGCGGAAACGCGGCCGCGGCCTAGCACCCCCAAGCCTTCATCGAATCTCGAGAAACAGCGGTCGCCGTCAACCGTCCGCGCTTTTCGCTCCCCGACGTCCCGCAGGGCCCCGGGAAGCCCCTCAGCCGCACGGAACAAGAAGTGGCTTACGGCAGAATCCGGTGACCTGCAGAGTGAATGCGTACGCTTTCACGAATTTGCCAGCGATGAGCCCCAGGAGGATGACTGGATCCGCCGCGATAGCGCTTCGTTGAAACCCAAGCTTACCATCGACGACACGCTCAAGAAGGAAAATGCCATTCGAAAACTTGGCAGGGAAGCGGAAGAGGAGCTTGAGGAGGAGATCGAGGAGGAGGAGGAGCAGGAGGAAGATGATGAGGAAGTTGATGAGGCAGATCTCATTGACGACAACGAGGATGACGACGACGACGACGACGAGAACCAAGACGGCGAAGATGGGGATGATTCAGACGAAGCTGACAACGACGAGGATGACGACGAGGAGGGCCTGGACGACGATGTCGAAACCGAACATGCCTGGGGCTCAGAGGCTTCTGACGGGTACAAAACCGACAATGAGATTGGCTTCGCCGAGTCTGACGACGACGACGACGGTCTGGTGCTGTGGACCGCCCGTATTGGGCAGTATCAGTCACTGTCCGGTGCTGCGTCAATGACCCGGAGGCTGTCGCAGGGCGATAACTCGGATTCTTCGACATCCGCGGAGCAAAGCCCGACTCGTCCCTCCAAGAAGAAGCGGACCAAGACCCGCCCGGTCACGTTCCGGTCTGCCACTCCGGAGTTGCCTGACAGCACTGATTTCGTCTGCGGTACCTTGGATGAGGATAGGCCGCTGGAGGAGGCTTACATCTCCTGTGTCGAGGCACGGAGGCGGAACCGGCATCAGCCCATTCCTCAGGATATCGATCCCAGTTTCCCAACATCTGAGCCTGAAGATGAGGCAGACGAGCTGCACAGGAAGGGATACGGTGACAGCGAGGAACATATCTGGCTTCACGGCGAGCTCGAGGATCTTCACCATGAGCGCGATCGCAGGGGCCGCAAGAAGAAGGGAACGGCGCTGTCTCCGAAAAGATGTCGCTCCCCGCCCCCCAAGCGGCGCCCGTCTCCGGCGCCCAAGGCGCGCGGCCGCTCCCCGCGGAAGTTTCCAAACCAGCGGTCACCCCGGCTCCGGTCTCCGGCTCCACCTCACTCGGCATACAAGTCACCTATCTTGTCACCAGAAGGCGATGGCGGCGCCTTCAAGTCGTTGGCGTTCCAGACCGGTCTTTCGCAGGCCAAATCGCTGCCCAGGGCCCCCGGCATGTTCCCACACCTCAAGGCGCGCAGGCCACGGGCGGGCACGGCCACCAAGGGCACGCATGTGCGCGGCGCCATTGACATCGTGAAGGGCCTCGAGCAGAAGCGTCAAAGGCGCAAGGAGAAATTCTACCAGAAATACTACAACCGAGCCCGGAAGGAGAAGGCGCAAACCAAGCGGGCGCCTCCCGGGCAGGGCGCTGAGCGCATGAGAGAGCTCGGCCTGATCATGGCCGGCAAGGCTGGACATGGGCATTATGTACTTTCCGTATGAAACGGACGGCGGCTTTTTGATGGGCATTTTTCACACTGCGGGCATACCCAGGACATGGCTCAAGGAGGTTGGGTGGCATTGATGAATTCATGAGCCTGCGGGCAACATTTCATTGTTTCTGCAACCACACAGGGGCGCACTTCTTGCATATTTTTACGCATATCTATCTCATTGTATTACACATTTTTGTCTGTTAGACGAGGCTGGGGGGCCAGGTGTACTGTGTAGACTTCCCAGTAGCCCACGTATTCTATCCCAAGTTCAACAGTGGCTCGAGAGTGGTTCTTCCCTGGCTACGGATCTGCAATGTTCTCTCTGTCAAGTGTAAATTGAGACCCTCCACTTGCTCAGCCCCGACAGTTGTTCGACCTGGCTCCTGAAGAAACGGGCTCAAGACAGGCTCGAGGACAGGGTGTGAGTGGCAAAACAACACAGCAAAGTTGTCAGGTGGCCCCCTGCAGATTTGGAGATTTTTGGAAGGAACGGCATGCAGTGTCGGACGAATCTGCCGTCGCCTCATATTTTAGGTATCCACTCGCTTTCCGATCCGCTCTGGCGCGCACTGAAGTCCGGTCCGGGTGGGTGGCCAATGCGCCTTGCTGGCCAATTCCTGCCAGCTTTTGGGTGATTCGAGCATCTTGTCGAACACTACCGTGACCCTTTTCCGCATCAGCCATCCCCATCGTCCGCACTCCAACTCTGATCGACAGCAAGGCTCAGTCTGCAGCCTTTACGCTCTCGAAACCAAACCACTCGCCACCGGGACTCCATTCTCGTCGTGACGAAATAAAACAAGGCGGGGACTACGAGAGGAATCGTCTGCTGACGCCAACTCCAAACACACACCACCATGTGGATCATCAACTGGTGTAAGTAGTCCCTGTGTTTGGCTTACGGCTCGTTGCTGCCGGGGTCCTGATGATGGCCACATGTCGGATCTTCCTCTGGCGACCGAGTATGATCAAATGAGCGTGCTGACACCAAGGCTTCCGCATCCAGTTTACGACGTCCTGTCGTCGCTCGGCCTCCTCAACAAGCACGCCAAGCTGCTTTTCCTCGGTCTCGACAATGCCGGCAAGACGACGCTGCTACACATGCTGAAGAACGACCGCGTTGCGATCCTGCAGCCGACGCTGCACCCGAGTACGTTGCAGAACCTTATCTCGACGACCTACATAAACCCTGCAGGTGGACACGTTGGCTGACGTTTGCCCGATACAGCCTCGGAGGAGCTTTCTATCGGCAATGTGAGGTTTACAACCTTTGATTTGGGCGGCCATCAGCAAGGTACGTTCTCCGTCACCCCCTTTTTCTTGAGGTTGCAAGGGGACCCTGTCTGATACGGATTGTCTCATAGCCCGCCGCCTCTGGAAGGATTACTTCCCCGAAGTCAACGGCGTCGTCTTCCTCGTCGATGCGAAGGACCATGAGCGGTTCCCGGAGGCCAAGGCCGAGCTCGACGCGCTCCTGTCGATGGAGGAGCTGGCCAAGGTGCCGTTCGTCATCCTTGGCAACAAGATCGACCACCCGGATGCCGTCTCCGAGGACGAGCTCCGCCACCAGCTCGGCATGTACCAGACGACGGGCAAGGGCAAGGTGCCGCTCGAGGGCATCCGGCCCATCGAGGTGTTCATGTGCTCGGTGGTGATGAGGCAGGGGTACGGCGACGCTATCCGGTGGCTGTCGCAGTACGTGTAAAGAGCTTTGCGGAAGGATGTGGGGGCGTTCAGTGGAGTGATACCGGGGGCAGCGACTTGGTTGGGAGGGTTGAATCGGCAGAACAGGTCAAGCCCACGGGGCCAAGAATAGATGAGACTTGGGCATAGTTGCGTTCGGTGTCGATGGGGCTGGCTGGCGCAGTTTGGGACCCGCGTCCTTGCGCGGGCCATGGGCGCTGTTGGGGGATATTCTTACTACATCTAGTCTGCTCTACGACACGATATGACTCGGCAATTATACCTCTTGTGTTTGTACCCCTAGCTGCGGTGAGATGACGGGGGAGACGTTGTGGACCTCACTTCATCGAAAGATTGGGCTCGACGTTTCAGTTGGAAGCGAATGATTTAAAAGTTTATGCGTGACTATTCCCGAGATCCTCGGGGACCCGTATAGTTTACTGTGTAGACTCGTAATGACGCATGACTGTGAAAAGGGGCAGATCACAGGATTGCCACAGGTCGCCTGAGTCGGAGCTTGTCCTGGCAGCTCCAAGGAGATGCCGCGGCATAAGCATGCTGGCAGGGCTCGGAGCAGGGGTCGGGTTCAATGCTCACAGCGGAGCGGGGTCCACTAAAAGCGTGGTGGAAATGTTGGGGAAGCGCTGTGGCTCAGACTGACCGACGTCATTCCACTGGACCTGCACCAACACTGAATTTCAGACCACAGTCACGGGAAGGAGTCGCCGCGAACATGCCACACATGCCGAGTGGTCCCTAGGTTGCGTTGCTACTTACTTTAGATATACCTGCCGGTTGCATGCATGCGACTCTCTTTCCGAGGCCCCTCCTTGCACACCCTCCAACGCTGAGACAACGAGACGTTGGGACAGAAGACCTCGAGCCATCGCATCTGGAACATCACCGGCAGCACGCTGAAGCAAACCAAACATTACGTCGTGTGTTAGAGCACGCAAGGACAGAACCACCATGGCCGGTCCGGAC
>Ga0247823_10001109_pt1 | contig 22540 bp, 20 predicted proteins | sample 13C_PalmiticAcid_2_FD_192426 | JGI IMG/M metagenome (GOLD analysis project Ga0247823, IMG submission 192426) | Soil microbial communities from agricultural site in Penn Yan, New York, United States - 13C_PalmiticAcid_Day30 | ecosystem: Environmental > Terrestrial > Soil > Agricultural land... | reverse complement strand
AGGTGGAGTCGGGCGCGCGCCTCGTCAAGGACGCGGGGTCGACGATGGGCGAGATCGTCATGTCGGTGCAACGCGTGAGCGACATCATCCAGGAGATCACCGTCGCCACCGGCGAACAGAGCACCGGCCTTGGCCAGATCAACACAGCCGTCACCGAACTCGACCACATGACGCAGCAGAATGCGGCGCTCGTCGAGCAGTCGGCCGCGGCCGCCGAGAGTCTGAAGGACCAGGCGGAGCGCCTGTCCATGGCCGTGGGCGCGTTCAAGATTTCGTGAGGAGGAGCAGCGGCGGAGACCGGCACGCGGGGCGGACAATGGCGGGGCATGGAAGAAAAACAACGCCCCGCCGTCCGCCCCCGCTGTGAGGCCTGCCGCCGGCCTCCGCCCACGTGCCTCTGCGCGCGCGTGGTCCCGGTCGAGCACACCACACCCGTGCTGATCCTGCAGCACCCGCTGGAGGTCGATCACGCGAAGGGCACCGGCCGGCTGCTGCACCTGAGCCTGCGCGACAGCCGCCTCGAAGTGGGCGAGGCGTTCGACGATGCAGCGCTGCAGCAGTGGCTGGGCGACGACGCGGTGCTGCTGTATCCCGGCGTGTCGTCCGTGCCCGTGCCACCGCGCACCGGCCGGCTCGTCGCGCTCGATGCCACGTGGCGCAAGAGCCGGCGGATGTTCCACGCGAACCCCCGGCTGCAGGCTTTGCCGCGCCTGTCGTTGAACGCGCCACCGGCTTCGCGCTATGGCTCGCGGCGCGCCCACTCGCCCGGACAGCGGTCCACCCTCGAAGCCACGCTGCTCGCGCTGGCGCTGCTCGACGGCGAGCATCCCTCGCACGCGCAACTGCTCGAACACCTGGATGCGGAACAGCTTGCCTGGGCCGAACGATGCTCCTAGAGGATCAACCCTGTACGTGTTTTTGCGGACGGGTTGGACCTAGTTGAAAGTGCACGGGGGTGAGGAGGACATTCGACGTCCGGACCGCTCACGTTCGCCGTCGCGGGGATGTGCTGGTGGCCTGATCCGATTCCTCCAAGGAGTTCCACGATGACCGAGAAACCATCCGCCCCTCGTCGCCGGTTCCTGAAGAAGACGGCCGTGGCCGCCGGCAGTGCCGGTGCCCTCGCAGCCCCGATGATCGCCACCGCGCAGACGACGACCACCCTCAAGTTCCAGAGCACCTGGCCCGCGAAGGACATCTTCCACGAGTACGCCCAGGACTTCGCCAAGAAGGTGAACGACATGGCCAGCGGCCGCCTCAAGATCGAGGTGCTGCCGGCCGGCGCCGTCGTGCCGGCGTTCCAGCTGCTCGACGCCGTCAGCAAGGGCACCCTCGATGGCGGCCACGGCGTGATCGCCTACTGGTACGGCAAGAACTCGGCGCTCGCGCTGTGGGGCTCGGGTCCCGGCTTCGGCATGGACGCGAACATGGTGCTCGCGTGGCACAACTACGGGGGCGGCAAGGCCCTCGTCGAGGAGGTCTACAAGAGCCTGAACCTCGACGTCGTGTCGTACCTCTACGGTCCGATGCCCACGCAGCCGCTCGGCTGGTTCAAGAAGCCCGTGTCCAAGGTCGAGGACATGAAGGGCCTCAAGTTCCGCACCGTGGGCCTCGCGGTGGACGTGTTCACCGAGATGGGCGCGGCCGTGAACCCGCTGCCCGGCGGCGAGATCGTGCCGGCGCTCGACCGCGGGCTGATCGACGCGGCCGAGTTCAACAACGCGTCGAGCGACCGCGTGCTCGGCTTCCCCGACGTCGCGAAGAACTGCATGCTGCAGAGCTTCCACCAGTCGGGCGAGCAGTTCGAGATACTCTTCAACCGCACGAAGCTCCAGGCGCTGCCCGCCGAGCTGAAGTCCATCATCGACTACGCCGTGCAGGCGGCCTCGGCCGACATGAGCTGGAAGGCCATCGAGCGCAACTCGTCGGACTACCAGGCGCTGCAGCAGCAGGGCATCAAGTTCTACAAGACGCCCGACGCCGTGTTGCGCGCCCAGCTCGCCGCGTGGGACAAGACCATCGAGAAGAAGGCGGCCGAGAACCCGCTGTTCAAGAAGGTGCTCGAGTCGCAGCGTGCCTTCGCGGCGCGGGCCGTGAAGTGGCAGAACGACTACTCGGTCGACTTCAAGATGGCCTACAACCACTACTTCGGCCGACAGGCCCCCGCGAAGAAGGCGTGATCGAACGTGGGGGCGCGGCGGCAGCGCCCCCTTTTTTCATGTCCGAGACGAGGAGCCGCTGCATGCAGAACTGGCTGTGGGGCGTGGACCGCCTGTCGACGTGGATCGGCAAGGCGTTCGCGTGGCTGGTGGTGGTGCTGACCGCACTGATCACCTGGGAAGTGTTCTCGCGCTACGCGCTCAACAAGCCGCATGCGTGGGTGCTCGACGCGCAGATCATGCTGTACGGCACGCTGTTCATGACGGCCGGCGCCTACACGCTGAGCAAGAACGGCCACGTGCGGGGTGACGTGCTCTACGGGTTCTTCAGGCCGCGCACGCAGGCGGGCATCGACCTCGTGCTCTACATCCTGTTCTTCCTGCCCGGCATCGTGGCGCTGACGTGGGCGGGGTGGACGTACGCGAACGAATCGTGGGCCATCCGCGAGCAGACCTTCTCGGCGGAGGCGCTGCCGCTGTATCCATTCAAGTTCATGATCCCGCTCGCGGGCGGGGTGCTGCTGCTGCAGGGCCTCGTCGAGATCGCCCGGTGCGTGATCTGCCTGCGCGAAGGGGCCTGGCCCAAGCGCGAAGGTGACGTCGAGGAGGTGGACGTCGACAAGCTCAAGGAGATGGTCAACGTGCGCGACGAGGACATCGAGGCCCTGGACCGCTACGTCACGCCGAAGGACCGTTCATGATCAAGGTGCGGAAGGAGCTCTGGTTCGGCTTCGTGCTGATGGCCATCCTGATCGCCGGCGCGATCTTCATGCTGTGGCGCGCGCCGGTCATCACCCACGGCCACATCGGGCTGCTGATGCTGTCGCTCGTGGTGGTGGCCATCATGCTCGGTTTCCCCACCGCGTTCACGCTGATGGGGATGGGCATGCTGTTCACCTGGGTGGCGTACGAGCGCGACAGCGCCAAGACGCTCGACCTGATGGTGCAGGCCGCCTACAAGGTCATGGCCAACGACGTGCTCATCTCGATCCCGCTGTTCGTGTTCATGGGCTACCTCGTCGAACGCGCGAACCTGATCGAGAAGCTCTTCCGCAGCCTGCACCTCGCGCTCGCGCGGGTGCCGGGGTCGCTCGCGGTGGCCACGCTCGTCACGTGCGCCGTGTTCGCCACGGCCACCGGCATCGTGGGCGCCGTGGTCACGCTGATGGGGCTGCTCGCGCTGCCGCCGATGCTGCGGGCGGGGTACAGCGTGCAGGTGTCGGCCGGCGCCATCACGGCCGGCGGCTGCCTCGGCATCCTGATCCCTCCGTCGGTGCTGCTGATCGTGTACGGCGCCACGGCGGGCGTGTCGGTGGTGCAGCTGTACGCAGGCGCGTTTTTCCCCGGCCTGATGCTCGCGGGGCTCTACATCCTCTACGTGGTCATCCTCGCCAAGCTCAAACCGAACCTGGCCCCGCCGCTGACGGCCGAGGAGCGGTACGTGCCATTGCCGGCGCCGCTCGTGAAGGCGTCGGTCGATGGAGACGCCCGGGCCGTGCCCGGCCTGCTCGCGCTGTGGCGCGGTGGCGGCGGCAACGGCGTTTCGCGAGGCTGGGTGCTGGGTCAGCTCGGCGTGGCCTTGCTGCCGCTGGTGCTGGCCGTGGGCGTGGCGCTGCTGTCGTACGAGATCAGCACCGCGGTCAAGGTGGTCGACACCGAACCCGGCCCGGCCGCGTTCGGTGAAGTGGGCGGGGTGCCCGCCGAGGCGGCCCCCTCGGGCGGCCTCGACGAACCGCCGGGCGACGGGCTCGCGGAGCCGCCCGCCGAAGGCGGCGCGCTGGCCGAGCCGCCCGGCGCGAGCGAGCCGCTGGCCGAGCCGGCGGCGGCCCCCGCGCCGGCGTCGGTGGCGGTGGCGGCGGCCGAACCCGCACCGGCTCCCGCGCCCGCCTCGGCCGTGCCCGCCGGCGCCTCGCCGTCGGGCACGTACTGGCTGTCCCTCGCCGTCGCCGCCATCGCGCTGTTCGCGTACTACCTCGTGCTGAACTTCAAGCGGCTCGAGGTCTTCAAGATGCTGCTGACCTCGTTCTTCCCGCTGCTGATCCTGATCCTGGCGGTGCTCGGGTCCATCGTGTACGGCTTGGCCACCCCCACCGAGGCGGCGGCCGTGGGCGCCACCGGCGGGCTGCTGCTCGCGCTCGCGTACCGGCAGCTGACCTTCACACGCCTGCAGGAGTCGGTGTTCCTGACGGCCAAGACGTCGGCGATGGTGTGCTGGCTCTTCGTGGGATCGTCCATCTTCTCGGCGGCCTTCGCGCTGCTGGGCGGACAGGAGCTGGTGGAGCAGTGGGTGCTGGGCATGAACCTCACGAAGACGGAGTTCCTCGTGCTGTCGCAGGTCATCATCTTCGTGCTCGGCTGGCCGCTCGAATGGACCGAGATCATCGTGATCTTCATGCCCATCTTCGTGCCGCTGCTCGACAACTTCGGGGTGGACCCGCTGTTCTTCGGCCTGCTGGTGGCGCTGAACCTGCAGACCGCGTTCCTCTCGCCGCCGGTGGCGATGGCGGCCTTCTACCTGAAGGGCGTGGCGCCGCCGCACGTGACGCTGAACCAGATCTTCGCGGGCATGCTGCCGTTCATGGCGATCCAGGTGCTGGCCATCTTCCTGCTGTACCAGTTCCCCGGCATCGGGCTCTGGCTGCCGTCGGTGCTCTACAAGTAGGCCGGGCGGCGCGCGGGCACCGCGCGCCGTTCCAGCCGCACGCTCATCGCCACCACGGCCAGGCTCAGCACCGTCATGGCGGCCCCGGCCCACGTGACCGCGCCGAGGCCCGGGCCGTGCTCGATCACCGCGCCACCGAGCCATGCGCCCACCGCGTTGCCGAGGTTGAACGCGGCGATGTTCAGGCTCGACGCGAGGTTCTTCCCCTGGCCCTCGGCCTTCTCGAGCACGCGCATCTGCAGCGGCGACACGGTGGCGAACGCGGCGAAGCCCATCAGCCCGGTGAACAGCACGGCGCCGACCGGGCTCTCCAGCACGAAGGTCATCGCGCCCAGCACGGCGGCCAGTGCCACGAGCGTGCCGAAGGTGGCGGGCAGCAGCCGGCGGTCGGCCAGCCGGCCGCCCACCAGGTTGCCGAGGATCATGCCGGCGCCGAACACGAGCAGGATCGGCGACACCGCGGCGTCGGAGAACCCGGTGATGCGCGTGAGGATCGGCTGGATGAACGTGTAGACCGTGAACACGCCACCGAACCCGAACACGGTGGCGAGCAGGGCCAGCAGCACCTGCGGCTTCTTCAGCACCGCCAGTTCGCCGCGGAACGAGGCGGGTGCCTCGTCGTGCCCGGCGTCCTTCGGCACCCAGCGCCACACCACCACCGTGGCCAGCACGCCGATCACGGCCACCGCCCAGAACGTGGCGCGCCAGCCGAAGTGCAGGCCCAGCCAGGCACCGGCCGGCACGCCGAGCAGCGTGGCGACGGTCAGGCCCGTGAACATCAGCGAGATCGCCGAGGCCTTGCGGTCGGCCGGCACGAGGTTCGTCGCGACGACCGAGCCGATGCCGAAGAAGGTGCCGTGGGCCAGCGACGTGAGCACGCGGGCGGCCATCAGCCAGCCGTAGCCGGGGGCGAGGGCACAGGCGAGGTTGCCGGCGGTGAACACGAGCATCAGCATCAGCAGCGCCGTCTTGCGCGGCAGCCGGCCGGTGGCCGCGGTGAGCAGGGGGGCGCCCACGAAGACGCCCAGCGCATAACCGGAGATCAGCAGGCCGGCCGACGCGATGGTCACGTTCAGGTCGGCGGCGACCTGCAGCAGCAGGCCCATGATGACGAACTCGGTGGTGCCGATGCCGAAGGCGCCGGCGGTCAGCGCGTAGAGGGCCTTCGGCAGGCGTGGTGTGGCGGGGGTGGACATGGGAACTCCTGTGGAATGGTCGCCAGCGTAGCGATGGCCACTCTTTTGAAAAACCACCACAATCGAGATTCAGTTTCAGCAGAATATTGAAAATGTCCGACAGCACCGCCGACATCGCCCTGTTCCTGCGCGTGCTGGACCACGGCTCCATCAGCGCCGCCGCCCGCAGCCTGGACCTGTCCGTGGCGGTGGCCAGCCAGCGCCTCAAGCGGCTGGAGGCCCACCTGGGCGTGCGCCTGTTCCAGCGCACCACGCGGCAGCTGCACGTGACGGCCGAAGGCACCCTCCTCGCGGAGCAGGGCCGCCCGCTGGTGGAGGAACTCGACGCGCTGACGAACGACCTGCGTGCGGCCGGCAGCGGGGTCGCCGGCACGTTGCGGGTCACCACGTCGTCGACCTTCGGGCGCATGTACCTGTCGCCGCTGCTGCCCGAGTTCCTCGAGCGCCACCCGCGGGTGCGGCTGCAGGTGGACTTCGACGACCGCAACGTCGACCTGGTGGCGAGGGGCTTCGACCTCGCGATCCGCATCGGCGCGCTGGACGACTCCTCGCTCGTGGCGCGCCGGCTCGCGACGAACCGGCGCGTGGTGGTGGCCTCGCCCGAGTACCTGGCCCGCCACGGCACGCCGAAGACACCGGCCGACCTCGGCGAACACGAGTGCATCGTGATGGTGGGCGACACCGGCCGCCGCGACGTGTGGCACTTCAGGGGACGCCGCGGCGAGGCGATCGCGGTGCGGGTGCGCGGGCGGCTGGAAAGCACGCAGGGCGAGACCCAGCGCGACGCGGCGGTGCAGGGCCTCGGCTTCGCGATGCACTCCACGTGGCACGTCTGGCCCGACCTGCGCGCCGGCCGGCTCGTGACGGTGCTGGACAAGTACGAGGCCCCGCCCACGGCCATCCATGCGGTGATGCCGCAGCGGCGGCACGTGCCGCCGCGGGTGCGTGCGTTCGTCGACTTCGTGGCCGAGAAGCTGGGGGACCCGCCGCCGTGGGAGCCGCGTGCGCCGGAACGCACCCTCGCCACATAATCGCCCATGCTCCTGTTCCAGCGCCTTCCCGCCTACGCCCTCAACGGCATCGCCGTGGCCCTGGGCGTCGGCCTGATCCAGTTCCTCATCACCGCGCTGGCGGGCCACCACGCGGCGCAGCTCGCGCTGAGCGGCGCGGTGTGCGCGAGCCTCGCGGACGTGCCCAACACACCCGCCCGGACCCGCAGCCGGGTGCCGGTGGCCGCGGCCCTCAGCCTCGCGGCGGCCCTGACCGTCGCCTTGCTCGACCCGTTCCCCATCGCGCTCGGCTTCGGCATCGGCGCCATCGCCTTCGTCGCGATGATGACCATGGCGTGGGGCCCGCGCGCCGGGGCCGTGTCGTTCGCGCCCATCCTGTCGCTCGTGTTCACGATGGCCGTGCCCGAGTCGTCGGTGTCGGCGTGGGAACTGGCGGCCTGGAACGCGGTGGGTGGGGCCGCCTACTGCGTGTGGTCGCTGGTCGGCAGCGCCGTGCTGCAGCGGCGCCAGCGCACGCTGTCGCTCGTGATGGCGATGCGGTCCATCGCCGACCTGTTCCACCTGCGCGCGGCGGTGCTGTCGCCCGACCCCGAGGCCGCGCCGGAGAACATGAAGCGCTGGCTCGCCGGCGAGGCCGCCGCGGCCGACCGGCTGCAGACCGCCCGCGACTTCGTGTTCGCCGCGGCCGACTCGCCCGCCGCCCGGCGCAACACCACCATCCTGCTGCGGCTGATCGACCTGCGCGACGTGCTGCTCGCGAGCCGCCTCGACCTCGACCTGCTGGGCGACGACGACGCGGGCCATGCGGTGCTGAACCAGGTGGCCGCGGCGCTCGCCCGCATCGGCGATGCGCTGGGCGAGGCGGCCGACGCGCTGCGCGACGGGTCGGTGCTCGTGGTCACGGCCCGTCCGGTGGAGCGCCTGTTCGTCGACACGCCGATGACCGCCGACGACCCGCGCATCCGGCTGCTGCCGGCCGTCGCGGGGCGGCTCACGAACCTGAACGACGACGTGCAACGCATCCAGGCGCTGCTCGACGCCGACCCCGAGACGCCGGTGCTGTCCCGCACCGAGCTGCAGAGCTTCGTGGCCCCGGAGGGCTGGCCGCTCGGCGCGCTGGCCGACCAGTTCTCCGGCACGTCCCCCGTCTTCCGCCACGCGGTGCGTTCGGCGCTCGCGCTGGGCTGCGCGTACTTCATCGCGCTGGCATCGCCGTGGGCCTCGCACCCGCACTGGCTCGTGCTGGGCGTGGCGGTGGTGCTGCGCGGCAACCTCGAGCAGACGCTGTCCCGGCGCAACGCGCGGGTGCTCGGCACGCTGGCCGGGTGTGTGGTGGTGGTGTCCCTCGCGTCGATGCATTCCCCCGTGCTGCTGGGCGCCGTGTTCCTGTTCGCCGTGGGCACGGCCCACGCGTTCGTGCTGCAACGCTACTGGCTCACCGCGACGGCGGCCACGGTGATGGCGCTGCTGCAGGCCCATGCGGTGCATCCGGCAGCAGGGTTCGCGATCACCGAGCGGGTGGCCGACACCGTGCTCGGCGCCGCGCTCGCGTGGGCCTTCAGCTACGTGCTGCCCTCGTGGGAGCGGCGCAACCTGCCGGCGGCGCTCGCGCGCACGCTGAAGGAGCTGTCGGGGTACGCCGCGCTCACGCTGTCGGAGGACGCGGTGGACGGCATCCAGCCGCGCCTGGCCCGGCGGCGAGCCTACGACGCGCTCAATGCGCTGTCGGCGGTGGTGCAGCGCACCGGCGCCGAACCCGAGGCGGTGCGGGTGCCGGTGGCCGACGTGGCACGGGTGCTCGACCACGGCCAGCGCCTGATGGCGCACCTGTCGGTGGTGCGCATGATCCTGTCGCGCCGCGGCGGCGAACTGGACGTGGCCGAGACGGCGCGGGCGCTGGGCGAGGCGAGGGCGGCGCTTTCGGCCAGCCTGTCGCTGCAGGAGGGGCCGGCCCGCCCGCCGCCGTCCTACCCGGGCGGGCTGTCGATGCTGCCCATCGAGGCCCCGGCCGACGACGTGATGCCATGGCTGCTGCGGCGGCTGCAGGTGCTGGCGCACGATGCACAGTGCGTGCAGGCCGCGGCGAACGAGGCCATCGCGAAGGCGCGCCGGCGTTAAACCTTCTTCGCGCAGCCCATGACGCGGTCGACGAAATGTCGCACGTCGTCGCGGTTGGGCGGCGTGGCGCCGAAGAGGGCGCGGTAGACGATGGGGGCGACCACGCCGTCCATCACGGCGTCCACCTCCGGCACCGCCTCGCCGCGGGCGATGCCGCGGTCCACCATCACCTTGATCTGCGATGCGGTGAAGGCTGCGCACTGGCAGGTGAGCGGGGTGGCGCCCGGCGTGGCCGACAGCACGTCGCGCAGCATGCGCAGACCCACCTCGGAGGTCATCTCCTCGAAGTACTGCTCGGCCCAGGTGAACAGGTCGCCGGCGATGTTCCCCGTGTCCGCCGGGTCGGTCTCGGGGCGCATGTGCTCCACGGCGACGTCGGCCAGCAGGTCGGCGAGGTCGCCCCAGCGGCGGTAGATGGTGGACGGCGTGACCCCCGCGCGGGCCGCGATCAGCGGCACGGTGAGGGCGGCGCGGCCGTCCTGTTCGGTGAGGTCGTGCACCGCCTGGTGGACGGCCGCCTGCACGCGCGCACTGCGCCCGCCCGGGCGGAGACCGGCAACTCGTGTGTTCATGATCGCCATGTTAATGCAAAGGAATTGCGTTAGTCCGGGAAGGGGCGTAGCATCCACAAACGCAAAATCTTTGCATTAAGGCCATGAACACCGCGACTCCCACCTCCGCGCCCGCTGCCTTGCCCGCCACGTCCGGGCGCCTGTCGAACGGCGCTGCCCTCGGGCTGGTGTCGTCGATGGTCATCACGTTCCTGGCGGCGTCGAGCGCTCCTTCGCCGCTGTACGGGCTGTACCGCGAGGCGTGGGGCTTCTCGGCGCTGACGCTCACGCTCGTGTTCTCGAGCTATGCCTTCGCGCTGCTCGCGTCGCTGCTGGTCTTCGGCCGCCTGTCGGACCACCGCGGCCGGCGCGCGGTGATCCTCGGCGCCCTGGTGATCGAGTTCGTGTCGGTGGTGCTGTTCTGGCAGGCCCAGTCCGTCACGTGGCTCTTCGCCGCACGCATCGTGCAGGGCGTGGCCACCGGCATCGCCACCAGCGTGCTGAGCGCGATGCTGCTCGACCTGGACCGGGTGCGCGGCGCCTTCATCAACAGCGTGACCCCGATGTTCGGCATGGCGCTCGGCGCGCTCGGCACCAGCCTGCTCGTGCAGTTCGCCCCGGCGCCCACGGTGCTCGTCTTCGAGGGGTTGCTCGTGGTGTTCGCGGTGCAGATCGTGCTCGCGTGGCGCCTGCCCGAGACCGTGTCGCGCCTCCCGGGCGCCTGGCGGTCGATGGCGCCGCAGGTGGCGGTGCCGGCGGCCGCCCGGTCCACCCTGCTGCGCGTGCTGCCGTCCAACACGGCGCAGTGGGCGCTGGGCGGCTTCTACCTGTCGCTGGGCCCCACGCTCGCCCGGCAGGTGACCGACACCACCGCGCCCGTGGTGGGCGGCGCGCTGATCGCCACGCTCGTGCTGAGCGGCGCCGTCGCGATCGCGCTGGTGCGCAACCGCCCGCCGCGCGACGTGCTGGAACTGGGCGCGCTCGGGCTCGCCGTGGGCCTGGCGATCACGTTGGGTGGGGTGGTGTCGCACTCCGCCGGGTTGCTGTTCTCGGGCACGCTGATCGCGGGGCTCGGGTTCGGCGCCGGGTTCAACGGTTCGGTGCGCAGCCTCGCGCCGCTGGCCGAGCCGCACGAACGTGGCGCGCTGATGTCGAGCTTCTTCGCGGCGAGCTACCTGGCGTTCGCCGTCCCGGCCATCGCGGCGGGGCTGTTCGTGGGGTACTTCGGGCTGAAGACCACGGCCATCGGCTACGCGGCGGTGCTGGTGGCGCTCGCGGGCGGGGCACTTGCCGAGATGCGCCGAAGCCGCCGTTGACCTGCCGATAATGGCGGGATGGATCACCCGAACGACACCGACCAGCGCCTGACCGACCTCGAGATCAAGGCGAGTTTCACCGAGGACCTGGTCGACTCGCTCAACGAGATCGTCGCGCGCCAGCAGCAACAGATCGAACAGCTCACGCGTGAACTCGTGAACCTGCGCCAGCAGATGCCGGCGCCCGACGCGACCACGTTCCGCAGCCTGCGCGACGAACTGCCCCCTCACTACTGAGGTTCATGCCACGAGAGTGGCAGCGTGCCCTCGGTGCGCACCATCGCGTCCACCTCGAAGCGCACGTGGCGCTCGGGGGCCCACACCACCGTGCCGCGCACCGCGAGGTACAGCGCGCCGGCCCGCTCGCGGTCCAGCACCAGCAGCCCGGCCCGCGGGTTCAGTCCGAGGTTGCCGAAGGTGTTGAAGAAGAAGTTGCCGGCGTAGTCGGGCAGGCGCAGCACGTCCTCGTCGTCGCGCGCGAGGAAGCCCGGCGGGCCGCCGCGGTGCGAGACGTCCACGCCTTCCTCGGGCGTGCGGGCGAGGTCCGCGTCGGGGTGGGCCGTCGCGATGAACAGGGTGTCGGCCCCGTCGAGGATCGCGCGCGCCCGGTCGTCGAGGCCGTGGCTGCGCACGATGCGCGGTGTTCCGGCGGCCGACGGCGTGAAGACGGCCTCGCGCGGGGTGATGTACTTCGGGCAGTTGCCGAAGCTCTGCTGCACGGCCACGGTGAAACCGTCCCCGTCGATCGACTCGACGAGTCCGTTCATGCGGTTGCGCCGCCGCGTGTGCGTCTGGATCCCGAGCAGGCCCACCGGCGCCCCCGCCTTCAGCGCCAGCGGGTCGCCGGGGAGGGCGCGGGCGCGCACCGCGAGGTGGGTCGGTTCCGGCGAGTGCGCGAAGCCGGGGGCGTTCGCGAGCACCGAGCCCCACGGCTGCCCGGTGGCATCGAGGCTGCCCACCACCAGGAACGGCAGCAGCGGGAAGAATTCGCGGTGCTGGTCCGGCATGTGGTCGCGGATGGCGCGGGTCGCCACCTCGGCCATGCGCTCGCGCATGCCGACGCGGTCCTGCGCGGCGGCTTCGCCCGCGTGGTACGCGCCCATGGTCAGGCCGCCGCGTTGAGGCCGACCGGCGTGACCGGGAATGGGAGGAATCCGGGCAGGGCCTCGATGCGGGCGTGCCACGCGCGCACGTTCGGGTAGTCGGCCAGCGAGACGTTGCCCTCCGGCGCGCGGGCCGAATAGCCGTAGTTGGCGAGGTCGGCGATGGTGAGCTCGTCGCCGGCCAGGAACGCGTGGTCCGCGAGCTGGCGTTCCATCAGCCCGAGCAGCGTGTGCGATTGCGCGATCAGCGGGGCGAGGTCGAGGGGCTTGCGGAACAGAACGGCGACCCGCGCGCTCCCTGGGCCGTACCGGAGTTCACCGGCGGCGACGGACAGCCAGCGCTGCACGCGGGCGGCGACCACCGGGTCGGTGACCTGCCAGCGCGGTCCGCCGTAGCGCATCGACAGGTACACGAGGATCGCGTTCGAGTCGGCCAGGGTCAGGTCGTCGTCCTGCAGCACGGGCACCTGGCCGAACGGGTTCATCGCGAGAAACCCGGCGGCGCGGTTCGCGCCGCCGAGCAGGTCCACGTCGACCGCCGTGTACGGCAGCTCGAGCAGGTGCAGGAAGGTCTCGACGCGGTGGCTGTGGCCCGAGAGCGTGAGCCGGTGGAGGGTGATGTTCGGCATGGTGATGAGGGTGGGGTGGGTCGGTCCCCTGATCATGGTTGCTGCGTGGCGAGGATTAAATGCCTTCCTGTGCACTGAAGTACTCCGATGAGCGGATTAATATGGCCGCATGGACAAGCTCAAGGCCATGGCCACCTTCGTGCAGATCGCCGACGCGGGCAGCCTCACGGCGGCCGCCAAGGCGGGTGGTGGTTCGCTGCCGGCGGTGGTGCGGTCGCTCGCGGCCCTGGAGGCCCACCTCGGCGTGCGGCTCTTCAACCGCACCACGCGCCGCATCTCGCTGACGGCCGAGGGCCGGCAGTACCTCGACCGCTGCCGCGCGGTGCTGTCGGCCGTGTCGGACGCGGAGAACGAACTCGCCCTCGAGGCGGTCGAGCCGTCGGGCCGGCTCGTGGTCGCCGCGCCGGCCTTGTTCGGGCAGATGCACGTGGCACCGGCCGTCACGCGGTTCGTGCAGCGGCATCCGAAGGTGCGCGTGCAGCTGCTGCTGTCCGACCGGGTCGTCCACCTGCTGGACGAGGGGGTGGATGTGGCGGTGCGCATCGGCCCGCTGCACGATTCGTCGCTCGTGGCGCAGACCGTGCTCGAGCTGCGCCGGCTGGTGGTGGCGAGCCCGGCGTACCTGGCCGCCCACGGCGAGCCCGCCCATCCCGACGCGTTGCGGTCGGCCAACTGCATCGGCTACAGCTTCCCGACGCCGGGCGGCTGGACCTTCCACGAGGACGGCCGGCCGTTCCAGGTGCCGGTGTCCGGCAACCTCGAGTTCAACCTCGCCGCACCCGCGGCCGAGGCCTGTGCGGCGGGCCTCGGGTTCGGCGTGTTCGTCGAGTACCAGGTGGCGGCGCACCTCGCGGACGGCCGCCTGCGCACCGTGCTGGAGGCCTTCGAACCGCCGCGCCGGCCGGTCAGCATCGTCTACCCGCATGCCCGGGGCCTGCCCGCGCGCACGCGCGCATTTGTCGCGTGGATGAAGCAGGAGCTCGGCGCGTTCGCATTCGGTCACTGAACCGGTGTCCAATTCCTCCACAATGGAGGCTTGACGAAGCCCGCCTCCCGCCGCCCCATGACCGCTGACGCGCTGAACCTGCTGCTGATCGACACCGACGGGGCCACCGTGCCGGACATCGCCGCCACGTCCGCCTTCGGCCCCTTCGTCGCCGTGCGCCTGCACGGCCTGGCGGAGGCCGCCACGCGGCTCGCCGGGCAGCGGTTCGACGGGGTCGTGGTCGCGGCCACCAACGTCGAGGCGCGCAAGCTGCTGTCGTGGTCCGGGCTGTCGCAGGCCGTCGCCGACGGCGCCGTGGTCGTGCTGACCACCGACGACCCCGGCAGCGACCTGGCCGTGCGCCTCGTGCACGCGGGGGTGCAGGACGTGCTGCCGCTCGCCACGGATCCCGTCGACGCCTTGCCCCGCGCGGTGCGCCTGGGCATCGAGCGCAAGTCGCAGGACCGCCAGACCCGCAAGGCCTACGCCACCGACCTGATGACCGGCCTGCCCAACCAGTCCCAGCTCATCGAACACGTGAACCAGCTGCTCGCGCTGCGCGAGCGCGAGCCGGCGCCCATGGCGCTGATGGCGGTGCGGGTCGAGGGCCTGGCCACCGCCGAGGCCCGGCACGGCGAGGAGTCGGCCAACGTGCTGCGCCGCAAGATCGCGGTGCGCCTGCGCATGGGCCTGCGCGCGAGCGACGTCGTGGCCTCCGTGGGGGCCGACACCTTCGTCGTGCTGCTGTCGAAGTTCCAGGAGGCGCAGGACGCCGAGCGCGTGGCCGACAAGCTGCGCGAGGCGCTGCACCCGCCGTTCCCCATCGCGGGCTCCGAGGTCGCCGTGGCCGTGGCCATCGGCACCGCCCACCATCCGGCCGACGGGCGTGACGCCGCCACGCTGCTGCGCCGCGCGGTGGGCCTGGCGGCGTCCGGTGCGGCCTCGGGCCGGGACGGTTTCGCGAACCACCTCGAACGAGGCGCGGCCGCCGCCGCGAACGACGAACCCAACGATTGAGGTTCACCTGTTATCGGAATATTTGACATTAATTCCCATTGGGAATAATCTGCAAATATTCCGATCCGGAGTGAACCCATGAACCACCGCCTCGTCACGGCCGCCCAGCTGGGCCAGCTGCTGCAGACCGCCCGCCGGAGCGCGGGCCGCTCGCAGTCGGACCTGGCCGCCACGGTGGGCCTGAGCCAGTCGCGCGTCTCCAAGCTCGAACTGAACCCGGGCACCCTCACGGTCGACCAGCTGCTGGCGCTGTGCGCGAGCCTCGACCTCGAACTGACGCTGAAGCCGAGGTCCGCCGGGCCCGAGGCCGCGCCGCCCGCGGACGCCTGGTAGGCCCCGCCGATGGGACGGCGCTCACACGCGAGGACCCTGTCGCTCTGGACGAACGGCGTGAGGGTGGGATCGTGGCACCTGCCCACGCGGGGCGACATGGAGCTGCGCTACGACCCGGCGTGGAAGGCTTCGCCGCTCGGGCGCCCACTGTCGCTGTCGCTGCCGTTCGGCCTCGGCGACGGCCCGCTGCGCGGCCCGCGCGTGGCCGCGTGGTTCGAGAACCTGCTGCCCGACAGCGAGGAGATCCGCAAGCGCCTGGCCACCCGGTTCCGCACGGACTCCACCACGGCGTTCGACCTGCTGCAGGCCATCGGCCGCGACTGCGTGGGCGCGGTGCAGCTGCTGCCGGAGGACGAGGTGCCCACCGGATTCGACACGGTGGAGGGCGACCCGCTGGACGAGGCCGGGGTCGCCGAGTACCTCGACCGGGCCGTGGCGCCGCTGGGGCCGGGCGCGCGCGGGGCCGAGGGTGACGACGAGGACTTCCGCATCTCGCTCGCCGGCGCGCAGGAGAAGACGGCGCTGCTGCACCACGAAGGCCGCTGGCTGCGCCCGCACGGCGCCACGCCCACCAGCCACATCCTGAAGCTGCCGCTCGGCCTCGTGGGCAACAGCCGGGTCGACCTGTCCCGGTCCGTCGAGAACGAATGGCTCTGCCTCGCGCTGCTGCGCGAGTTCGGGGTCCCGGCGGCGCGGGCCGACATCGCCGTCTTCGGCGCGCGCAAGGTGCTGAGCGTCGAACGCTTCGACCGCCGGCTGCATTCCTCGGGCCGCTGGTGGCTGCGCCTGCCGCAGGAGGACTTCTGCCAGGCCCTGGGCGTGCCGCCGCACCTGAAGTACGAGGCCGATGGCGGCCCGGGCGTGGCCGACCTCGCGCGGCTGCTGGGCCAGTCCGAGACCGCACGCGCCGACCTCGACACGCTCGTCACCACGCAGGTGCTGTTCTGGCTGCTGGCCGCGCCCGACGGCCATGCGAAGAACTTCAGCCTGCAGCTGGCCCCGGGCGGACGCTACCGGCTCGCGCCGCTGTACGACGTGATGTCGATCTGGCCCGTGGAGGGGCAGGGGCCCAACCGCTGGTCCTGGCACAAGGCGCGGCTCGCGATGGCGATGGTGGGGAAGAACCGGCACTACCACCTGAAGGACATCCGGCGGAGGCACTTCGATGCGCTGGCGGCGCTGTGCGGGACGGGGAAGGATGCGGGGGCGGTGATCGAGCGGGTGCTCGGGGCCACCGACAGGGTGGTCGAGCGGGTGGAGGCGCAGCTGCCGGAGGGGTTCCCGGTGGAGGTGTTCGAGCGGATCACCGTGGGGTTGAAACACTCCGCGGAGAAGCTTCGGCAGATGGCGGATTGATCGGGCCAACCGGCGCGTCATCCCGGCGAACGCCGGGATCCACCGCCATCGAGGCGCTCAGATGTCCCCGAGGCAGAGGTACTTGATCTCCACGTAGTCCTCGATGCCATGCCGCGACCCTTCGCGCCCCAGCCCCGACTGCTTCACCCCCCCGAACGGCACCTCCGCCGTCGAGATCAGCCCGGTGTTCACGCCCACCATGCCGGACTCCAGCCCCTCGCCCACGCGGAACACCCGCCCGATGTCGCGGCTGTAGAAGTACGCGGCAAGGCCGAACTCGGTGTCGTTGGCGAGCCGGAGAACCTCTTCTTCCGTCTTGAACCGGAACACCGGCGCCACCGGCCCGAAGGTCTCCTCGCGCGCACACAGCATGTCGGCGTTGGCCTCGGTCAGCACGGTGGGTTCGAAGAAGCGGTCGTGGAGGCGCTTGCCGCCGGTGAGCACCTTCGCGCCCTTCGAAACGGCGTCGGCCACGTGGCGCTCGATCTTGGCGATGGCGTTGTCGTCGATCATCGGGCCCTGCGTGACGCCGGTCTCGAAGCCGTTGCCCACGCGGATGGCCTTGACCTTCGCGGCGAGCTTCTGCACGAAGGTGTCGTACACGCCGTCCTGCACGTACAGGCGGTTCGCGCAGACGCAGGTCTGCCCGCCGTTGCGGTACTTGCTGGCGAGCGCCCCTTCGACCGCGCTGTCGAGGTCGGCGTCGTCGAACACGATGAACGGCGCGTTGCCGCCCAGCTCGAGCGACAGCTTCTTGATGGTGGGGGCGCACTGGGCGGCGAGGATGCGGCCCACCTCGGTGGACCCGGTGAACGACAGGTGGCGCACCGCCTCGCTCTCGCACAGCACCTTGCCGATCTCGGCGGACTTGGCGGCGGTGACCACGTTCAGCACCCCGTCGGGCAGCCCGGCGCGGCGGCCCAGCTCGGCGATGGCCAGGGCCGACAGCGGCGTCTGCCCCGCGGGCTTGACCACCACCGGGCAGCCGGCGGCCAGCGCCGGTCCCACCTTGCGGGTGATCATCGCGATGGGGAAGTTCCACGGCGTGATGGCCGCGCACACGCCCATCGCCTGCTTGATCACGAGGTAGCGCTTGCGCGGGTCGGTGGCCGGGATGGTTTCGCCGTAGACGCGCTTGCCTTCCTCGGCGAACCACTCGATGAAGCTCGCGCCGTACACCACCTCGCCCTTCGACTCGGCGAGCGGCTTGCCCTGTTCGGCGGTCATGATGCGGGCCAGGTCGTCGGCGTGCTGCACCATCAGCTGGAACCACTTCGTGAGGATGGCGCCGCGGTCCTTGGCCGTCTTGCCCCGCCAGCCGGGCAGGGCGGCCTGGGCGGCGGCGATGGCGTCGCGGGTCTCGGCGACGCCCAGGTCGGCCACGTCGACCAGCTTCAGGCCGGTGGCGGGGTCGGTGACGTCGAAGCGGGCCGAGCCCTTGACCCAGCCGGCGCCGATCAGGGCGTCGGTCTTCAGGAGGCTCGGGTCGAGCAGGTTCGCCAGCGGGGAAGTGCGTGTGTCCATGGTCGTCTCCAGTGTCCGGCCATGATACGGACGGCGGGGGCGTCCGCTGTCGCGCAGGGGGCATCACCCCGGGTGCCACCTATAATCGAAACCCTCGAAAAATCAAGCCTTTGCACCGGGTCTCACCGCCCTCCGCACCGCTGAAAGCCACGGCATGAAAGCCTCCGAAATCCGTTCCCAGTTCCTGAAGTTCTTCGAAGCCAAGGGCCACACCATCGTGGCGTCGAGCCCGGTCGTGCCGGGGGACGACCCCACGCTGCTGTTCACCAACGCCGGCATGAACCAGTTCAAGGACGTGTTCCTCGGCTTCGACAAGCGCCCGTACAGCCGTGCCACCACGTCGCAGAAGTGCATCCGCGCCGGCGGCAAGCACAACGACCTCGACAACGTGGGCTACACCGCGCGCCACCACACGTTCTTCGAGATGCTGGGCAACTTCAGCTTCGGCGACTACTTCAAGCACGACGCCATCCAGTACGCCTGGGAACTCCTGACCGAGGTCTACAAGCTGCCGAAGGAGAAGCTCTGGGTCACCGTGTACGCCGAGGACGACGAGGCCTACGAGATCTGGAACAAGACGGTGGGCGTGCCCGCCGAGCGCATCGTGCGCATCGGTGACAACAAGGGCGCCCGCTACGCCTCGGACAACTTCTGGATGATGGGCGACACCGGCCCCTGCGGCCCGTGCACCGAGATCTTCTACGACCACGGCCCGGAGATCGCCGGCGGCCCCCCGGGCTCGCCCGATGAAGACGGCGACCGCTACATCGAGATCTGGAACAACGTGTTCATGCAGTTCAACCGCGACGAAGCGGGCGTGATGCACAAGCTCCCGAAGCCGAGCGTGGACACCGGCATGGGCCTCGAGCGCCTGACCGCCGTGCTGCAGCACGTGCACAGCAACTACGAGATCGACACCTTCGTGAACCTGCTGGCCGCCGCCAAGACGGCGGTGGATGCGGCCGGTGGCGGTGACTGCGACAAGGACTCCCCGTCGCTGAAGGTCATCGCCGACCACATCCGCGCCTGCAGCTTCACGGTGGTCGACGGCGTGATCCCGAGCAACGCCGGCCGCGGCTACGTGCTGCGCCGCATCGCCCGCCGCGCCATCCGCCACGGCTACAAGCTCGGCGCGCGCAAGCCGTTCTTCTTCTCGCTGGTGGCCGCGCTCGCCAAGGAGATGGGCGACGCCTATCCCGAGCTGCGCCAGGCCGAGCAGCGTGTCACCGACGTGCTCAAGCAGGAAGAGGAAGGCTTCTTCCGCACCATCGCCAACGGCATGGAGATCCTGGAAGCCGCCCTGGCCGGGGGTGCCAAGGTCATCGACGGCGAAACCGCCTTCAAGCTGCACGACACCTACGGCTTCCCGGTCGACCTGACCGCCGACGTGTGCCGCGAGCGCGGCGTGACGGTGGACAGCGCCGGCTTCGACGCCGCCATGCAGCGCCAGAAGGACAAGGCCCGCGCCGCCGGCAAGTTCAAGATGGCCGCCGGCCTCGAGTACACCGGCGCCAACACCACGTTCCACGGCTACGAGCACCTGGCGCGTGAAGGCGCCACCGTGGCCGCGTTGTACGTCGACGGTTCGCCCGTGGACGTGGCCCGCGCCGGCGACGACGTGGTGGTCGTGCTCGACGAAACCCCGTTCTACGCCGAAAGCGGGGGCCAGGTGGGCGACACCGGCGAGCTGCGCAACGCCACGTCGCGCTTCGTCGTGGAAGACACCATCAAGGTCCAGGCCGCCGTGTTCGGCCACCAGGGCCAGCTGGTCGAGGGCGAGCTGCGCGTGGGCGACAAGGTCAACGCGAAGGTCGACACCGAGAAGCGCGCCCGCACCGTGCGCAACCACTCGGCCACCCACCTGATGCACAAGGCCCTGCGCGAGGTGCTGGGCACGCACGTGCAGCAGAAGGGGTCGCTCGTGACGGCCGACCGCACGCGCTTCGACTTCGCGCACAACGCGCCGGTGACCGACGCCGAGATCGCGAAGATCGAAGCCCTCGTGAACGCCGAGATCCTGGCCAACGCCGCCACGCAGGCGCGCGTGCTGCCCATCGAGGAAGCCCAGAAGACCGGCGCCACGATGCTGTTCGGCGAGAAGTACGGCGACGAGGTGCGTGTGCTCGACATCGGCACCAGCCGCGAGCTGTGCGGTGGCACCCACGTGCAGCGCACCGGCGACATCGGCCTGTTCAAGATCGTGGCCGAGTCGGGCATCCAGGCCGGCGTGCGCCGCGTGGAAGCCGTGACCGGCGAGAACGCGCTCGCCTACCTGCAGTCGCTCGAAGGCACCGTGCGCCAGATCGCTGGTTCGCTGAAGGCCGCGCCCGCCGAGGTGCCGGCCCGCCTGGGCCAGGTGATGGAGCAGGTGCGTTTGCTCGAGAAGGAACTGGCCGCGCTGAAGGGCAAGCTGGCCTCGTCGCAAGGCGACGAGCTGCTGCAGAAGGCCGTCGACGTGAAGGGCCTGAAGGTGCTGGCCGCCGTGCTCGACGGCGCCGACGCCAAGGCCCTGCGCGAGACCATGGACAAGCTCAAGGACAAGCTCAAGACCGCCGCCATCGTGCTGGCCACCGTCGAGGGCGGCAAGGTGCAGCTGGCGGCCGGTGTCACGGCCGACAGCACGGGCAAGGTCAAGGCCGGCGAACTCGTCAACTTCGTCGCCCAGCAGGTGGGTGGCAAGGGGGGCGGCAAGCCCGACATGGCCATGGCCGGCGGCACCGACCCGACCCACCTCGCGAAGGCGCTGGACTCGGTCCAGGGCTGGGTCGGCGAGAGGGTCTGAGTTGCGCACCGTGAGCCGGGTGCTGGTGGCCGCGTGGGCGGTCGCCAGTGGGGTGGCCTTCGCCGCGGGTCCGGCCAAACCGGCTGCCGCGGCGGAATCGGCCGCGGCCCGCGTCCACGCGCAGGACATCGCCGACCTGTTCCGCGATGCCTGCGTGGGCGCGAAGGCCGACCCCGAGGCGGTGGCCGACTGGGCGCTGGTCAACGGGTTCGTCACCGACTCGCCGGCGAGCCGCGAGGTGGCCGCGGCCATCCGCAAGCGCGGTGAAACGGGCAACGTCTTCTCGCGCCCGGGTGGGCGGGAGACGCTGCTGCTGATCTCCACCACGGCACCGTCCAACTGCATCGTGATGGGCCTGGGCACTGTGGACGGACCCCGCCTGCGCGGACGCATGGAAATCCAGGCCTCGGACTGGCCCGGCGTGAAAGTCCAGCCGGAGCCGTCCCGGGGAATGGACTACGATCAGGACGGCCCGCACCGCTCGGTCAGCTACCTCGGGGTGGCGGGCCCGGACCGCTACCGCCTGACGGTGGTCTCGCCGCTGGGCATCGCCCGGGGCACGGCCATCATGGGCATGTCCGTCGAGCCGCGCTGATCGGCGTTCCTGATCGACGTTTCAGAGGGAGTGTGTTCATGAGCCGTCTTGCCTTGTCCTCTGTCCTGCTGTCCTGCCTGCTGGTGCCGGTGGCCGGCCGCGCGCAGGTGGTCGACCCGTCCAAGCCGGTCTTCACCGCCGGCACGGTGCATCCCATCGGCTCGCCCGACCTGATGCACGAGCCGCCCGCGGCCGGCCGGCCCGCGCGCCCGCTGGACGCGGTGGCACGGGGGCGCACGCCGCGCGCCCACGCCCAGGAACTCGCGGACGTGTTCCGCGCCGCGTGCCTGGAATCCCGAGGCGATGCGATCGCCGTCGCGGACTGGGCGCTGAACCACGGCTTCACGCCCGCCGCGGTGCCTCCCGACGAGGCGCTGGCGAAGGACGTGAAGGGCGCCACCGCCTATGCCCGCGAACTCGACTCGGCCGATTCACTGATGCTGGTGGTCGGCGAGAGCCCGGTCGTCTGCTCGGCCATCAGCAAGCAGGCCATCGACGGTCCCCGGTTGCGCGACCGGGTGCAGCAGCTGGCCACGGCCTGGGAGGGCGGGCTCAAGGCGCCGCGGCCGGTGATGTCCACCGACATCAACGGCCGGAAGGGCGAGGACAACGACGTCCGCATGGTGTCGTACCGCTTCGCGGGCGCGGGGGGCGACGACACGATGTTCGTCGTGGCACCGCGGGCCGTGGGGGGGCGCATGTCGCTGCTCACGCTGAGGATGGCCGATGGGTCGCCGCCGTCGCGTTGACGCGGGCGCCGTGGTGCTGGCGGCATGGCTCGCCCACGGCGGGGTGGCCGCCCAGGTCACGCCGGTGTTCACGGCACCGATGGTGCAGCCGGCGGTGGCACCACCGCCCGAGCCGGTGCGCGAACCCCTCACGCCCCAGGAGATGGTCCGCTGGTTCGAGTCGGCCTGCGTGAGCACCCAAGGCCAGGCGGGCGCGGCCATCGACTGGGCGCTCTCCAATGGTTTCGAACCGGTCGACCCGATGCGCGGCTCCACCGACGCGCTGCTCGACGGCAAGTCCGGCACCGTGCTGGCCGCACCCGGCGCCGGCGGCCGGGTGATGCTGGCCGCGGCCGAGGCCGATTGCAGCCTGTGGATCGAAGGCGAGGAGGGGCCGCCGGTTCGGCAGGCCCTGGCCGCGGCGGTCGGCACGTTGACGGCCAAGGGCGCGAAGGCCCGCGTGGAGGTGGACCGCA